>ERZ778019.1629-NODE-1629-length-27991-cov-13.058061_pt1 | contig 27991 bp, 23 predicted proteins | sample MGYA00375749_ERZ778019 | MGnify/ENA primary metagenome ERZ778019 (study PRJEB29350, sample SAMN05389821) | bioreactor metagenome | isolation source: Ammonium sulfate bioreactor | place: South Africa: University of Cape Town | collected 2014-03-17 ... | reverse complement strand
GTGCGTAGGGATTACCACCTTGTTGGTTAGGACCTTGTGGGTATGGGTTGTTGGAACCACCGTATGGTGTCGACATATTTTGTTGAAAAGTGCTAGAAAATGAAAAAAAATTGATTTTGTATTCATAAATATCATGCGATTATATAGGCGTTGTTGTCTCTTATTAATTTAGAACTACGTCACTTCATATTATGATTCATACAAAATAACTACTAGAATGACTGATGCGTAGGTTATACAAGAATTTACTTGGAAATCTACGTCAATAATCGATGTCACTGAATGTGAATCAAAAAAGAAATTTTTCTAAGCCGTTTTGTTTCGTCATAACAAAACTATTTATTACCCTCCAAAGCCACTCGAAATACTGTAAGGTGATTGGTTGTTGTATGGCTGTTGTTGTTGTTGTTGTTGTTGTGGATAGGGAGGATAAGATGCGCCTGCTCCTCCACTTGGTTGTGAATATTGTTGATTAGGATACATTTTCGGTTTACAAATCGATTAGTAAAAGAATAAGCAATTCAAAAAGAAAACAAAAACGGTAGCGCACGTTTCTTTTTTTGTATACGAATAAGAGTAACAGTGGAGAATTGACGAAGAATAAAAATAACGATTCTTGAATTGACAAACTTGTTTTTTTTCTTTCTTTCTTTCTTTTTTTTTCTTTCCTCGAATTTCTTTCTTTACTTAAGGCTATCAGTTTATTTTCTTTTACTTCCCTCAACTAGAACCTCAAGGTTAAAAAGGAAAGGCGACAAAAAAAAGCTTTCTTAACAATTCGAACCATTCACTCAACATGAAAATTCTTTCTTTTTCCTGACAATAAAATAAACTCTCCGGTCGTTTTTGTTTATAATCAAAATGTTACTCATTTCTTTCCCTCTCTCTCTCTCTCTAATCATGTTTGAGCACATTGGCGCACTAAAATAGATGTTTACAAGGTCGAATTCATTTAAAACATTTTCTCATGTAACACCAACATAACTTCATCGAAGAAAGAAACCAATTTTTTCTTTGTTTTTCATAGAAGATTGAAAATGATTCAGCATGTTTGTGTTATAATACAAATATTTCGTATAAAATTATCGAAAACTATCATTCGATTCTCGATCGAAAACAACAATTAATATCGAGTTGGAAAATATGTAATCAAAATGAGAAGATTAGTTTCATACGTGGTACACACTATCGACGAGGTACGGATGCATTAGTCATTCGATTGAACCATATTTGTTTGATTAATCCATGGTATCATTACATAAATGTTGACAAACATCTTCGAACAATTGTCAAACAAAATCAATCGATTCAAGTTGTATTCGAAATTGTTCTTCTTGAATCCGATTGTTTAGCTAATATTCAACAATATCAATTAGCTATCATCGAATGTCCATGTTTAGACAAATTGAAAGATTATTGTACCTATTGTCGATTGATATTGACAGAAACTGAATCATCATCTCGTCAACAAGTAATAGAAAATGAAACGAACTCAGATTCGTTATCATTAGTGATCGAAGAGAATTTCGATTCGAAGACGAATACAAAAGATGAAACAACACAGACAAAACTCTTTGCTATTTTCCTACCACAAAGTCCTTTAACTCAAATGAAATCTGCAATTATCGAATCAAAAACTTTAACAAGTCAAACTCGTTCATGTCAAGTGAACACACTGTCATATCTAATTAAATCGAATAATAATCAAAATGATGCCGATGATCAACAATTAGATGAGTCTCTATCAGCATCATATATTCAATCGAATTCAACACAAGAAATGCAAACACAAACAGTCAATGACGAACACAAACTAAATCTACCCGTGATTCAATTCGAAGAAACAATCTTACCACAAATTCATTTAAAATGTATTAATACATTGAATACAATAGATCTCGATGAGCCAAATGCATCGATAACTTCATTACAATTAAATAATAATAGTCAATCTTCGAAACGTTCTCGTTTAGTAAATCAATATTATCGAGTTTTCTCTCGAAAAAACCGTCGAATTCGAAATCGAAAACGTATCCATGCTTTTCTTCATCATTTACGCTTTCGAAAAAAACCAAATGTTGATTGTAAACCATCGACCATAGATTTGAATCTAACAGAAGTCATTTCTCCTCGACAATACAAACTTTGTGATCACCTCATTCTCATTCGTGCTTCGAAACAATTTCAAACGATTCTCAATCAAACCGATAAACATCTCAATGATCTTCTCGATTGTCAATTAACTTGGACATCGAATGAAAATTGCAAATCAGTTTGCATTCTTATCGACGATCAGAAACAATCCGAACAAATTCGATCGCTGTTTCTTCATTATATCTACACATCACTTTCCGATCGATTGAAAACTTTCCTTCAAAATCAATCAATTCAATTAACTTGTATGAATTTGGCATTTTTCAATAATTCTCTTTGTGATGTCATTACAATGAAACGAATACGTTTAATCGATACGGGAAAAAACGTATTTCTCTCGCCATCTTGTGAAATTTCTTTGCAAACATCGAATGATATCGATAAAATCATCGATCGTCTCAGTACGAAAATGTCATTTGCTCATCAAATTTTAATCATTAATTTCAATCATCAACAAACATCGACATCGAGCTCGTTCTTTTTCCTACAATTGGCACCGATTTGTTCGATTCGACCAGCAGGTTTATTTACGAATCTCAATTCGACAACATATTCGGTCTTAAATCTTCTTCGACAATCGAATTCAAACAAACGATATGCATTCAATGATTGTCTATTAAATCGTTTACTGAAAAGTTATCTATGTTCATCTCAACCAACGATCGTTGTCATTACAGTCAATAAACAAGAGAAAAATAAGCAAGTGAATTTAGTTCGAAAAAATAGATGAGTAAAAATGAAATTTATTTCGAATAAAATTCAAAGTAGAAGAAGCCGAGAAAATGAAGAACTACTCTAAAATGTTCTTGTTATCAATTGAATTGTATTCTATTATTTTTTATTGATGATATCCACCGGTGTACTTTCGATCTGTAAATACGGTCCCGTAAAAGCCTACAATGAATAATTCATCGAGAGAATTAATCGAAAAAAAACAAGAATACGAACTGTAATTGCTAAATTCGGAATTTCTAAATTATGAACTGTATGATAACCGGAATAGTCTTTTTCTTCAGGTCGAGATTCTTGAACCGATTGAGTTTGTGCTGCTTTTGCTGCCTGAAAAATCAAAAGAGACACGATTTTCTTCGTCAATGAGAAAACGAAAATAATCGAACCATCAGCAATGGATATTTCGATGTACGAGCAAGATATGATTTCCATTTTTCGAGTTGTTTCTCTTGAAACATACGATTTCGAACAATTTCATTGTAAAAAGCTTTTTCGAATTGCAGATCTTGTTTATGAAATTGTTCTAAAACATAATTTTGTGTCGCAGTAACAGCTAGAATGAAAGAAAAAAAAACATCGAAATCATTCATTTCTATCCGTAATTAAATGATTGATCTTCTACCGAGAGCTCGTTCTTCAGTGGCGCGTAGAATCGTGTCCGTCGCTTCATCGTCTGACGAAATCAATTTCACTCCTTCGATCTCCAATTCAGTCATAATTTCTTGCCAAATTTCTCCTAATTTAAAATCGAGAAAATTCTCAATTATACATATTGTTACGAAATCTTCTTCAGCCAAGCCAGGCAGTTCACTAAAGCCGAGTTTACAAAAGAATCCGTAGATTTTCGAACGCATATTATCAATGAGATCGAGAACGGCTCGTGATGGTTCAGAAATTTTCAATGATGTCACCGGTATCGATTGTTGAAGAAGACCCATGAGCGGTTTTTTATGATCATTAATCACACCTCGATTCGTTCGAGATACATGAATTTCACGTTCTTCATCACGCCATAATTCGCAAAGTAAATGAGAAAAATGCTGCTGCTTCGAACCTTGCCAAGCGAGAAGAAAATGAAGACATTTCGTATTCTCAGTTAAATCTAATAAACAACCGAGAACGAGATTCTGTAAAGATTTTGGATTCGTCTAAATGATTTCATTTTTAGAGAAAATAAAATAAAGAATACGGAGTTCTACTTCAATTAGATCTAAGAGAGCGAAAACACCTTGTTTTTGTATGAATTCATCTTCGTTGATCACACTACCAACAATACAGCACCAAACACAATCAATAGCTGCAACAAGTAGCCGATGATAGCCAAGTCCACCGCAAATATTCAACGATTGCAGGAGTAATAATTGAATTAATAATTCAATACCTTCACTACCGAATATTTCCTAGAAATTTTAAACGTAGATTGTTTTCTTTTTGATTATCAAAAATCGAAATCAACGAACTTTTCGATGAACATCTGTTTCACCTAGACAACTTAGGATAAATAATCCGTCACAAATGATATCTAAATCAATGTAATTTATTGTTTTCGTTTCATTCGTTGTCATTTCTCGTAGAAATCCTAATCGAATCTCAAATAATTAGTCAAACAAACAACAAATTCACTTTCAATCAAACCGGTTAGCAACGGAATAAGACCTTGATCGCATAGATCCGTCGCAATTCGTTCATCTTTTACTGAAACAATACTTCGAATTAATCGAAGTACATATCTCAATTGTGATCGTTTGTTATTTCGGCCACCTTTACCAAAAAAACTATGTCCTTGACTTTTGTATTCATCTAAATTCAATTGCAATGTTATATTTTGTATCTTCTTCGCGTATTTACCTTTATTAATTGCCCATTCGTAGTAAAGTAAAAGTCGTGTACCGACATGATACTCAAAATATTCATCGACTGATCGTGGCAAAAGTATTGCTAACGCAGCAAGAGCGTGTAATTGAAGTTCTTCGATTTGAGCTAACGTCCAATTGAATGTTGGCTTTGTGTTTGTTTCTTTTCGAGGTAATGGATCAACAAAAGATAATAATGCGAGTAGAACTCGACTTTGAATCATTAACTGTAAACAACAAATGACAGTTCATTATCTGTCAAATAAAAACTAGAATAAAATTACTTCATTGATTGCTGAATTACGACTAAGTATAACTAAAGTATTAATCAGTAATTTTTTGAATTCAAAATCTTCGTCAGTCGTTGTGAATCGTAGATTTTTTACTAACGGACTATTACTACGCACTATGATTCGAAAATTAAAAAAAAGTTGCCTGTTAATCGAATACAATTATTTTGTCTTACATTCAGGATGAGATGCAAACAATAATAATTGTTTACCAAGACCGGTTTCAACCACTAGACAAACAAATAAGTAGGTTCGATGAATTTTTATTATTTACCTGGTGCATCAGGTCTTAGACTGATTATCAAAGAAATAACCGCAAGAATATCATTTCTAAATAAGATTTCAGTTTGTTATTTGGAAATTTATGAACACATTATTTTCTTTTTCTACCTTAATTGACGATGATATTGACTGTGACTTTGTGTGACTTGTCCAAGAAATGCTTCTTGTATAAGACTAAAATTCAGTACAATTATTATTTGCTTTTCTTTTGCTTAATTTTCAATAAACCTTATTGTCACACGTGAATCTAATTGATTAACTACAAGTTCTTCGTCGCCATACTCAAGGACAAACCATAATAAATCGATCGTTCGAAATAAAAGTCTACGAAAAATAAGGACATAACATCAATTAACTTTATATTTTTCGATTAATTATCATATGAAAAACGATTTTTATAAGATTTTATTTGTTTACTGAAGACTTTCAAATTCGACTCTTTCTTTCATGTTGACTTACTCGCCCGATGGATCGGAATCGTTCATTTTTGAAACAAAACGATTAATACAGTCATGTGTTAACATTCTTGCAATACAATCGTCTGTAATAGATAAATGAAAATCGTTGTTTTTTTTTTTCATTTTAAATTCTATCGTTTTACGAGATTTAGACGAATAGATTTGTAATAATTTGATGATTCCAATTCGAAGTTTGAGATCATTTTCGACGAATGAAAGAGCCTAGTTGAATCATAGATTTTCCGAATTCAAAATTTTTCGAATTATCTTATACTTTGACAAGTGTTTCGCATAGGTCACTCATGCATTGTACTCGTAATAAATAATCACTTGTTGTCATTTGATCGGCGATATTTTTCGATTGAATCGATTTGAAGAGTGTTTCGAGTAGACATTGTTGAATACGTTTATTTTGAAAACGAAGAAGATAGCCTAAGAAAGAAAAAATTTGATAGATTTAAGGTTTTGATCGATCTACCGAAATCTGAATAAAAAGTGACTAGAACCGATGAATAGATTTCCGTGTCTGTCGATCGATCCAAGACAAATGGTTTCGAACAGTTCTTGATCAAATCAAGAAATGGTTCGATATAAAGAGAATTTTCTTCGCAAAGATCAGCAAGAATGTTGAAGATTTTCATAAGATAATGTGATTCTTTTAATATCTATATAAAACACGAAATGAAATCTTGTTTTGTTCGATTAAAACTTTATTTACGTAGCCATTCTTATGATGCCGATTTAATTTTTGACAGAAACGAATACGTCGATCGATTAGATGTGTCTAGATGTATGGAAATACTTTTTCAAAACAAGATTTGTGAAAGAACTTATTCTACCGCAAGAGGATCGAGAAGAAATTTAATCATTTTCTCGTAATCAAATGGTGCATTGATTTTCTAGAGCAAAAACAAACGATTTTCTCTCGAAATTTTCAATTCGATTCAAACTTTTTCTTCATCATTCTCTGATCTTGATGTTAAAATATGAACGATTGGTACTTGATTTTGATTGAAGGTATTTGGAATCACCGGTTGTTGATGCACCATTAATGTCGACATCTTGAATGACTACACAAATAGAAGAAGAAGAAGAAGAAGAAGAAGAAAAAACACTGTCAATATTCATTTCTGGGATTCCGCATACCATTTTAATTTCCTATGGTTTTGTAACTATTAGCAACTTGTTATTTTATTTTGACAAACAAACATCTTGGAAATATATTCTTCAAATTAGACATTCAATCTTTCAATTAATTGCTCATTAGTTTAATTACCAAAGTATTTCAATAGATGTCAGTCAAACTAGAAATTCAATCAACAGAATCTTTTTTTGGACACATTTGTTATTGTTGCCCGATGATCCTACTTTTAATTGCAAAATACGCCAACGTTTTGTTTTGAAAAAAAAATAGATACGTAATATTTGTTTTTGACGATGAAGAAATATATCAAAGTTAATCAAGCATATCCGACGGGAATGTACACATATTTAAATAAAAACACATCGGCCATCACACTTCATCATATCTATTTGAATCCGTATCGAAATCATGTCGGTTTTAAAATGGCTCAAAGCTGATACGGCGAAAAAATCTGATGCTGGAGGTCGTCGAGATGCTGATCCATTCGATCCACAACGACGAGACGATGATAATACACGTGATCCACGTCGTGGCAATGACGAAGCTCAACGTGGTAACGACGATACGAAATATATTTACTTTCATTGTTCATCGCCTCAACAAAATCTCATTGATCGTCTTCAAACATTTACTAAAACTCTCTCGACATTCAATGATGAAACCGAATGTATCGAATTCGTAAAATCCGTCAACGGTAAAGCGTTTCTTATTGTCGATGGTCCACCTCAAGCCACATTGATCGATGCCGTTGAACCTCTGAAAATCATCGATTCACTGTTTGTTTATTCCGCAGCACAGAATGCGGTTGAAGAATTGAACAAAAAACAACATACATTTATCGTTAACTGGTGTCAAAACGAAAGTATCCTCTCCGATTCCATACAAAAATCTCGTGAAGAACTCGATAAACAAACGGCTGCATTTAGTATGTACAATAAGAAAGAAAAAGCAACGAGAGATTTATCGAAAGAAGCTGGTTCGTTTCTGTTCTTTCAATTGTTCAAAAGTGCCATTCAAAATATGCCGAAAACTGATGCAGCCAAAAAAAGTATGGTTAACACATGTCGAGATTACTATCGAGGAAATCTAACTGAATTGAAGAATATCGACGATTTTGATAAGACCTATCGATCGGAAGATGCGATACCTTGGTATACAAAAGAAACATTTGTCTACAAGTAAAAAAGAGAAGAGGAAAACTACGAATTGAATTTGTTTTCATTCAGATTTATTAACAAAGCTCTTCGAACAGAAGATATCGATGTGTTGTATCAATTTCGTTTTTATATTTTGGATTTAAGCTATCAACTTTCATTGAAATTTGAAGAATTAAAACAAAAACAAAAGGATATTCTTCGCCTCTATCGTGGTTTGAAATTAAGTCCTGATGAAGTGCAAAATTTCCGACAAAGTATCGGAAATTTAATTTCAACAAACGGATATTTATCCACTAGCAGTGAACATTCAGTTGCCTATGGTTTCGCAACGAAACCAGCCAATCGAGCAGGTGTCGTCAAAGCTCTATTCGAATATCAAGTCGATCTATCTCAAGTAACAAAAATCGTCATTGCTGATATTCGAGAATTTTCAGCATTTCCTGAAGAAGCCGAAGTACTTGTTGATATCGGTAAATGACTTTTTCTTGGAAATATTTGTTTTTCGAATCAAATCACCGATGTAGGTGCATCGTTTCAAATGGATTTTTGTGAATATAGTCCAGCCGATGATCTCTGGCTTATTCGAGCTCATGCAACCGATCAAGGTGCTCAATTAGCTGCTGAATATATGGAATATCAAAAGAAGAAAATGATGGAATCGAATATAGTTCTTATGTTCGGCAATTTACTATTAGAGATGGGTGAATACGGCAAAGCTGAACGATATTTTGACACGATTTTGAATTCGGCCAATCCGAATGATGAAGAAATTGCTTGTATATTTTTTAATTTCGGTCGAACACATCGTTTGAAAGGCGATTTTAACCGTGCAATAGGTTGTTACAATCGTGCATATAATTTACATATGGATGCACGACCAAAACGTTGTGCAAGTGCAGGCAAAACTTTAAACGGTCTCGGCGTTGTTTACAGCGAACAAGGTCGATTGTTAAAAGCCGAAGAATGTTTTCGAATGACGATGAAATTGTACAAAAAAAGTATACCGAAAAAACATGTCGACGTTGCTGGAGTTTTGATTAATCTCGGTGTACTTGATTGCGAACGACAAGATGTAAATAAGAGATTTTTATTTTTCAAAACTGAATTCTCATTTGAATCTATTTCAGTATGGAAAAGCAATAACAAAATATTTGAAAGCCAAGAAAATCTACGATAGTTTACTTCCACCTGGTCATCCAAATCGTGCTGTGCCACGAGTCAATCTCGGTAATGTTTATCTGGCTGCTGGAAATTATAATTTCGCTTGTGATGAATATGAAAGTGCATTGAAATTGCAAGAAGCATCATTGCCAGCTGATCATCCCGATATTGCACGTACTTTACATAATCTAGCTGTTGTCGAAACACATCTCGGTAATTTAGTCATGGCAAAGGAATATTTCGAACGAGCTGAAGAAACAGCAACAAAAACATTGGCTTCGAAACATCCGATTATGTCATTACTTGGTAAAACAAAGAATTTTATGGTCGACGAAGAAAAAGAATTTATCGTTTCTGAACATTAGCGAACGAACGAACGAACGAACATATTTACCTTTTTCTTCTATTATTTTATCACTGAATAAAAATTCAATAAATAAAGCTAATATATCTCTGACATCTTTCGAAATGATTTGTTTTTTTTGCTTCTGTGTTGCGTAAGTGAATAAATGAGGGATTGCGATGATAAAATATCAAATCTTATCTTCTATAACACTTTTTGAAAAGCAAAAAAAACGAAATGGAAGGTCAACATGTTTTAATCACCGGTGCTGCAGGAGGTATTGGCTTTACAATAGCTCGTGTATTTCTCGAGCAAGGTGCCAATGTTTCATTACATTACAATCGTACATTCGAAACTCTCACTCCACTTTTAAACGAATATAACGATCGTTGTTTTGCTCAGTCTGTCAATGGAACAGACGAACAAGCTGTGATCAAAAGTGTCGAAGAAAGTTGTGCACGTTTTGGTTTAATCAATGTTTGTATTATCAATCATGCGATATTCGTCGACGAAGATATTCCTATTTGGGATATGTCACTTACTCAATGGCAACGTACGATCGATGTTAATCTAACATCGTATTTTCTCTATTCACGTGAATGGTGTCGACAATTAAAACGATTGAAATCAACGGTCAATGATATTGATAATTTAAATGCAAATTTGATTTTAATTGGTTCGTCAGCTGGTCAATTTGGTGAAGCAAATCATCTCGATTATGCGACAAGTAAAGGTGCACTTCATTCAGGTTTTATTAAATCTTTAAAAAACGAAATTGTTCATCTACATCCATGTGCAAGAATCAATATTGTTGCACCAGGTTGGACACGAACACCAATGGCCGAAAGCTCCATCGAACAAGGCAAACATTTGAAAGCTCTACGAACAACACCCTTACGCAAAGTAGCAACAACTGATGATGTCGCACAAGCTTGTTTATTTTTTGCATCAAATCGAACAGCTGCTCATTTAACTGGCAATGTTTTGATGGTACATGGCGGCATGGAAGGACGTGTCCTCTGGCCAGAAAACCTCGAATAGTTTAAGATTTGTCTTTTCTGATATCTAGTTTATTTATCAGTTACGTTAAATAAATGATCACAATCGAATAACTGACAAAGATTACCCTTTAATAACTGTTCAAAATGTTCGATCCAAACTAACGGTGCACACATATCATTATCAAGTAATGTTTGTAAACGATTGTAATCGATTTTAACATGAAGATGCCAATGTTCGAGATCATATGCTGAAACATTCGGTGGCCGACTAGTTGCATAAACCATAGTTAAATGCATCATTTTCGAGGAATTTTCAAGATAACTATTCGTTTCAGGATTGCATGTTTCGAGAAAACTATTTATTTTGAAATTGAAAATCAAAGTTCTCATTCGTTCGAATTAGAATATAACCTACCGTTGAAAAACAATCATTGTTGGAATAAGAATTCGTCTCTGTGGCAAACTAGGAATGACCTCTGATGGTTTTGAATCGTCTTCAAAAAATGCATTCAATGCAATGTCAACTTTCCAATTCGATTTATCTAAGATTTGAATGGCTTTGTCTCTTGGACAATGAGTAATCGAAATAAAATAAGCGAGATACGGTTCCTGATTCGGTAGCATCACTTTTTGTTAATCTAAAGAACGAATCAATGAAAAATATGCCGATCGATTTTCTTAGTATCTCTGTTCGTTACTCTTGTTTTCATATTAGTGAAATATTATATCTGTCTAACCAACAAGAACAAACAAAAAAAGAAGAAGAAGGAGAAGGAAAACTGAATAAAAGACAATCAATAAATTGCGACGCACAAATAACGAATGTTCGGAAGACAAGAAAACAGACAAAAAAAAACGAAACAAATTTGTATAACATTACTCCATAATATAATATATTCTATTTGTTTTTTTTTTCTTCAGTAACAGAAAAAAGGACGAAAGAAAAATGCATATTGTTTATTATAAACAGAGAAAGAGAAGAAAGCAGGCTATATGTTCAAAAAGAAAAAAATTAAAGCAAAAAGACGAAAAAAGAGACCAATCACACAAGGAAAGAGAACAAAACACGTTGAAATCAGCTGAAAAATAATTTAGTTCAAAGATTGCTTTTTTTTTCTCGATTTTGATTCTCTACTGATCGATATTTGACTGTATGTCAATGTATAAATATTGAGATGCCTTGAGAGCATTTCTCGTTTTTGTTTCTTTGTTTCATTTTCTAACGATGTATTTACAACTGATACTGTCAAATAGAAAAGCGAGAAGGGACGAATATTATTTATTTATTTAAAAAGTCGATTGTTGCTCGAACGCATTTGCCAGTTGTAACATCAAGTGCGCTCACTTTTATTTCTGTATCACCAAAAACCATACGTGTTTGAATTTCACGTCGTGCATTTTTCTGTGCATGATGATCGGATGATGAATGCCCACTGTTAAACATATCAAGAACCAGTGTACCTACGCAACACGAAAGGCAAAAAAAAAGATCATTTTTCTATAAAAATGAATGTTTTTTACCAATTTTTCTGACGCCTGGATCGGTTACATAAACGGGTTTATCCGATTCTGAACAATAAAATGAAATGATGCATTGAGCTTGATTATGCCGAGCAGGAGTATATTTTCGTATAACAATATCACCAAGACCAATCGATTGATCGACAAGAACAAATTTATCAAATATATCTGCACACCATTCGACGTTATCTTTAACGATTCGTTTTTCAATTGGATGATAATCGGAAATAAATCGATTCAATACCGATACACCGTAAGTTAAACGTGAACGACGAACATTGACAATAGTTGGATCGAGACCAAAGAGAACGGCACCTTTGAGAATAGTTAATGAAACATCTTGCGGGATGATCACTTTTAATATTGATGAAAATGCTCGACGAATTTCATGTTGAAGTATAGGCGATTCAGCAAAACCACCAACGAGAAAAAGATATTGAATATCTTTGACATCAGGACTATTTAAAACTTCTCCAATCGTTGTTTTAATTCGTTCAACAGTTGGATTAAAAAGTCGTTTCATTGCTTCGGGTGTTAATCTCATCATTCCTTGTGTTGACCATTTTATATCCGGATCATTATACCGTCGAATAGCTGATTCAACCGTCGATCCCTACAAAACAACACATATACCATCGGTATATTCTTCTCTTTTTTTAAATATTTTTCTTGCGAAATCAAATGACAACAGCATGCATGAACAAAAATTAGGGGAAAGGATAAAGTGCGCTCACTCGAAGCAATTCTCTCGGAAAAAAGAATCTAGTTCAACGTATATTGTTATTGTATTTTTTTTTTGGTTGTTTGACGAAATGAAGTGCAGGATTCAACAAACTACATGAATATACCATTGAAATCATAACAAAAATGAGGACATATGAAAACAGACAGAAACACGAACAAGAACATCCATTTCCCACCTTATTGAGTTTGGCCACATAGGCACGTACTTGATTTTTCAGAGGAAGACTCGACAATAACTAAGGATATAGCAGGTACGTTATGTTTCAATGAATCAATTATCTCTCGAGAAAAAGCGCTGTGTGCTGAGGAAATTAGGAAGAATAAAATAATCGCAAGCAGAATAAAATAGAAAATAGGATTTGTTTTCTTGTTTCTATTCGTAGGCGCATGCAGAAATATAATTTCAACGGCAAAATTCTACCTTTTTCTTCTTGTAAAAATCGATGAAGGAAAATGGTAAGGAGATATTCAATGGATTGTTTTTAAATGGACTAGCCGTTCGTTTGCGTGCCTCGAAAGCAATCATGAGATCGACATAACCAGCCGGTCGTTTAATTTTAAATTCTTCCATGATTTCCGTACCGAATATCGTATTCATTAATTTTTCGAATTCTTGATCGACACCTTAATTGAAACATTTAGAAACAAATAAATGAGATTCAATAATTCAATTGAAATCCTACCAACTGAACCGTACGGTCCACCTGTAGCTTTGTACAATTCTTTTAATGTTCCCATTTTATTATCTAATTCGTGTACAGTGATGTCGACTGTTCCACCACCGCAATCGACGACGATATATCGAGTACCACGATCAAGTAGAACATCGAATGTTTGATTCGATGAATGCACATCATTATGATCCGTTGGCACTGAAAAATAAAATAACGAGTCAATCAATTGAACATCATTTTAAAAAAAAAGCACAAACATCTTTCAGGATCGAGAAGAATAGGCGCGGATTGATCGGATAATGTCGAAGAAAATAGACCGTGTTCACGTCGAACAGTATTACGTGAAAATGCCGGTGTATCATCAGGGACAAATTGATGCATACGTAATTTACGTATATAAATCGATGCTGCTTCGGGTTCCAAAGCAATAAGTAATTGTTCGGGAAATTCTCTCGATGCAATTCCAGCCTTAAAAAAATCGAACATCTTGTCTTTTCTAACATTAAATTTGCTCGGTCGTTTTGCGTACCTGGTAAGCAGCTTCACGCATAAATTGTTTGGCTGATTGTTTCCATATAGCTGGTACGGTGATAACCCATCGAACATCCTCGTTAACAAATCTCGTGCCTGATTGATCGCTTAGTTCTCGTAGTGCATGTTCTTTGAAATATTGCAATGCGTATGTGAATATTGCCAAAGCTGGAACTTTTCGTCCGTTACTCGCTGAGATCAATGTTTGAGTATTTAAATCCTATTTTTTTGTTTCAAAGAAGAAGAAAAAACACAATATCACATTGTTGGATTACATAATGTTAAACACAACTGTTTTGTTTAATTGCATTCGCGTCAGCGAATACAGATATGTTATAGTTATCGATGTATATACAATGTCTTTGTCGAATGAATTGTGTAAAAGAGAAAAAAAAATGAAGAACAGGGAAGTACGTCGTGGCATGTGTATTGTTTACTCGAACAGCTGCTCATATCTGTTGTTCATTAGTAAAAGTCATTGGCTTTTGATTTCATTCTCAAGTCAAGTAGTGTAATTACACGATCAAACTCGAACAATAACAATAAATCGACAATGACAAAAATATTAATTATTATCTTTGGCCAAGATTCATCAGTTCTCTTTGTGTACTCTATTAAATACTCGTCAGTTATTATCACAAGAGATTTGATGATGTAATCGATGATCTATAGAATGTATAAAGATAGATATGTTGCTATTTTCTTGCATAATGATTCTAACCTATCAACGATAATTGACTAAATCTCGTGTCGATTAGAACGAAAGAAGAGAACGAACAAAATTTACTTGTGTATAGTGAAGATGCATTTTGAATTTTTCGAAATAGAGCCAACGTTTAGCTTCATCGGGATCGAGATCATGAAAGAAATCTCGAGCAAAAAAGCCGAATGAATGAAATTCAAGATTAGGAGTTAGAAGAATGGTCGTCGGAGTTTTTTGATTGATTACACCTGCTCACAAATAAAAAAAAGCACAATAAAAAAAAAGAAAAAGGCGAACGTACCGGGATCATTGCCGTCGACTTTACGCATCATTAAAATAGAATCAATATCTCGTGTAAAGGCAAACGCATAGCCACTAAATGTAGTGCCGAAATCAATGGCAACAACAACGAAATGTGAACTATGATTCGGTTGATGATAGTTAAGAGATGATTCATTGCCTGAATCATCTGAAGTTGTTGTTGTTATTGCCGTAGCTGGATTTAATGAATTACGATTGAGATTTGTGTTTAGATTATTATGTTGAGGAACATAAGCCGATAGAGAACTTGATGATAATTGCTGTTGTGGTGGCGGTTGTTGTTGTTGTTGTTGTGTTGATCGATAAAATGTAGGACTATAGGATGCTGATGGAAGATATTTAGTAGGATATTGATTATTTGGCGCTAAACCACTTCCTCCAAGACCCGATGAGAGATATTCATATGATGAACGATGGTAATTTTCAGGTACGCTATGTTCATATTGGGATTCTTCTTTGATTATATTCTGTTCATGTAAAAGATCATTAGGTGATCGAGATAAAGACGAAGTCGATGATTGATTGTTCTTGATCATCTCGGGCGAGTCTAAAATTTATCAAATCAAAGAAAGAATAATAAAACATCGCGCAAGTTGTAAATTATTTGATTGATGGGTGATTTATTTGCTTTGTCTATCAGCGATTAGTTCAATGATAATACGAGGAACAAAAATGAAAATCAATAGGAAAAAGAACTAGCGTAACATAATCGGTTTGTTAGACGACCAAAATGACTTCGCATTCTTACTGAGCCTTTGGATAGACAAAATAAACATTTATCTTTGGTTACGCTATGAGAGAAGTGGGGAGACGAGCGATGCAGAGATGCGGAAGACGAATATATTTTTATTTGCGTTACGAAGAAAACAGAAGGGATTTGTTCCATTCACTGTACAATTCCATGTCTTGCCGTATTCCTTTGTTCTTCCTCTCGCTTTCTCTTCTTTATACGTACATACCACATCGATAGATACTTATCTCGACCGAATGAAAAAGATGTATATGGGTAAATGCAACGAGAAAGAGAGAGAGAGAAAAAGAAAAAACGAAGAAGAAAAGGAAGATGAGGCAGCATCGTCTTGCAGTCATTACTTCTACTAGCATCACAATAATAAACAACAAAAGCAGAGAAAAAAAATCGATGTAAGAAAGAAAGAAAGATGAAGAATACGAACACTTCGCTAACATATACAAATCATGTATATGTCAGTAAGGTGATTGTGTTCGCAATCGTATTAAATGATATGACGGATGTTATCTACGTGTACGACTTGTAGTTAGTTGATTGATTTTGTTGTTGTGTCGATGATGATCATCATATGACTAATAGAGAGAAGAAGAAGAAGTAGAAGTAGAAGTAGAAGAGGATTAGATGAAAAGTGGGACACGGATTAGACAGACAAGACAGTCAATAGAAGGAATGTTCACTTAACCTACGAAACACTTGTCTTTTTCTACTTCGAACGATAATTGTTTAGACATATATATACATATAATCATCCCATTCTCAAATGACAATGTCTACACAAAGAAGGATTAGAATACAAATTGAAGCCTTGATATTAATTTTCTTTAGTTAAATAGAAAATGATGATTGACAACGAAAAAAAAACGAAGAAAATAAGTTTACCTGCTTGTATTGAATTATTATTATTATTATTGTTAATATTGTTATCATCATCATCATATCTATCATACGTATATGTTGTTTCTTTGCGAAGAAAATAGAAAATATTTGTTGAATTTTTCGATGATATCAATGTATCGTATGTCACCATTTTCCGACAAATATTTAAAGCATGTAGATGTATATATGTACGTGTAAGGTAATGAAACGAAATTGATCACCTCATATCTTTCATTGCGCGTTTTTTTTTTATGAACTTAAAACCATATAAGAGGCTCTTTTGATTCTGTTATATTTAAGTATATGCGCGTATGTGTATAAAATATATGGAAGACGAAGGAGAAGACGAAAACGAAAGTTAACGACAATAAATGACGACGACGAATAGAACGAAAAAAAGGCGATGACGAGAGTAGTATGATAGATTGTTATTTATTCTTCTTTTCTTCCATTTTTTATAATCGAATTGAGTGGATAGATATATCTGCATCTGTACATAGTCAAACTAACTCAATGAACATTTACTCTTTCTGAGAATATCACTGACTTTTTTCTTTTTTTTTGTTACGAGTGTTATCTCTAATCAAATTACGACGTAATAGAAATCTCTATTGGCCCATTTTGGACTCAGTTGGATACTCAGTAAGCTAAATGGTACAATCAATAACCAATCTAGCAATCAACGATGATGTAATATCAAACAACAGACAGTTAGACAGACAGCTAAGTTCTTTAGAACAAAAAAAGAAAACGGAAGTTACCTTGATCGAAAAAGAACGAACTCGAATAGTTGATAATGACATCGAATGGGCGTAAGAAGAACCTTCAGTTTGAAATGAATTCATTTTTAGTAATTCTATTCTATTACATTTGTAGGAGAAAAATGTTTTTTTTATCGGCATGTCTTATAGTTCGTTCTCTCTCTTTTTTTTTCTTAAACATACATTTAGACTAAAACCACATGTGAATTCAATATCGTACTCTTACCTTGATATTCAGTAATCTAGTAGTAATTTAAATGGTATAAGGTTGAATCGATTTCCTATTGGCAATAATTGTCGAATAAAATCGAAAGTTTAATGTGATTTGACATCTATGTTTTTGTTGTAGTCGTGCTAAGATATGAATTGTCATCTAAGAAAAAGAACAAAAAAAAAACATTGACAGAAAGAGAGAACAAGAGGCAATCAAGATGTGTGAATGAATGTATATACAATATGATCTGCCACCTAACTCTGATTTCTTCTTAAGAAAAGTAACCGTTTCTCTTGTGTGTCTGTATTCTTTTTTTTTCTTTCTCGTCAAACTGCATTTATTGTTTTGTTCGATGTTGTAATAGTACAAAAGAGGAACAAAACTTGATGTATATACATATACGTGTATGTATATACATACATATACATATTGAATATGTCGGAATAAAACGTCGAAAAGAAATACGAGCAATGAAGCTTTCAACATAGACATCGCTCGTCAGGAATCATGCTTATGCTTATCCAATGCAATCATCTATCAAGAATATTGCTTGTCTATTACTTGACTAGTTGTTGTTGTCGTCATCGCTATTATTATCAATAAAATCTAGCAGACATATCGACCTCGCTTGAGCTAAGTCAATGTTGTTGACATACGCATATGCTGTATACATAATCATCATCATCATCATCATAGCGAACCAGATGTATTATTGATCAAATCAAAAGAAAATATTTAAAAACAAAGGCTGCCTCGAATGTAAATCGAACAATTTCGTTCGCTTTGTTTTATTACTTGACATTGAACATTTATTTTCTTACGATCATAAACGAGAGTCATTCGAAATATTAAATATTGACTTATGTAATTCAATAAATTTAAGTATGTGCGATAAATTTGTTTCACTTTTGTGGTAAGACGTGCAGTCAAAAAAAAGAACAAGAACAAGAACAAATTGAAATCAATTTTAGCCTTGAAGAAAAATCAAATATTCATCTAACGTGCGTTATCACGAAATACGTATGTGCTGCAAGAATATAACACGCGGATAATATTGACGTAATACATTGAATACAAAGAAAAAACGGATTAAAACAAAACGCGAGATATTTGATCCATATGAATCCGATAATTGCTCGTCTGTGATCGATAGGATGAAAATTGATCCGATGTCTAAGTATATATACGTATCTTGATATATCTGTATTATTGAATAAGTCGTTGGATATGTTTATAATGTTTCAAAACGTTGTGTGTGGTTTTGTTTGTTAGAAATTCATTTATTAAAATTTTTACTCTCACTCTCATTTTCACTCATTTAATCTAATCAAAATTCAACTAAAACTCAATGAGAAAGTAGTTTTGAAAGAAAAGAAAACAATAGAAAAACCAACAGAATACACGAAAGCATAGCGAAAAAGAAAACGAAAATAATCGAGATCGATGTGACACTGTGTGTGATGAAATAAGTGAATAACAAATAGTAGAAAAAGAAAACAAAACGAAGAAAGAAAAACACGAGCAATTCGTTCATACGTAGATGCAAAATACACACAAAAGTATCCTTTACATATTTATATATATATAACACGCAAGTAGAAACAAAAAGCAAATGCTATTTTAAAGCAAACGATTTAGTTTTTTGTTCTGTTTTTCCTCGGATAATGTTCAATTTAACTTCTTCTTGAATAGAAATATGTGTCGATGAATTGATATTTTAATATTGCTCGATAAGAATAAAAAATAACACCATCTGATATTGATGAAGATCCATTGAGAATCTTCAGTGATCGTAGAAAAGCAAACATATAATTACACAATACGAAATTGTCACCGATTTTCAATAATAGAAAACAGTTTGAAAGAATAGTAATAATAATAATAATAATGTTTGCTGTTGAATACAGCATTGAAGAATACTATCCAGGGTTCTTCAATTGAAATTATCAATTATAGTATAAAAATTAAATGTTCAATTGACACATAAATATAGACGAGACCGGAATGTGACAAATTCGGTGAAATGAACTGGTAATCGTAAGAAGAAGTTTGTCCTTGCGTATAATAGTGTCTGTTTGTTTTTTCAATTGTAGTAATGGATAAGGTTGGATCGACTAGATTAAAGAGCGATTTGAGAAAGAAAAAAAATATATGTATCGGCATAGCAGAAGAAAAATGATGGTTGAGAATAAATCGTGAGGAAAAAAGTAAACAGATAACGCAAGAAGAAAAAAAAAGAAAAGCAATGAATTGGAGAATAGAGATTATGCGCATGGAGAAAAAAATACTGAAAGTCAATTAAGATCAGTATATGTAGTCTATGAAGATGGTCTCACTCGTCGGCTAAGACCAGAATTTGAATGGGAAATAACAATTTCATCGTCAATTGTATTTTGATTATCGCGTTCACGATTCGTTTGATTACGCCAGCGTTGAAAATTTTGAGAAGGTCGATTTTGTTCGATTTGATTCGTCGTTCGAAGAGGTTCATTTGTATTTTCCGGTTCAGGAGAAGTTTCATCAAGTAATGTAAAATCTCCATATCGTTGTTGATCATTTTCATATAAATGTTGAACATAGTCAGTTAGATTTGTACGATTAACATCGGTAAGAACAGTTTCGTCATCAATGATTCGTGCGTATGAACATTCAGGTGATGTCGATAGACTGTGTATAGTTGGCGATGATGTTGATGCAGCTGTAAAAAATGAATCTTGATCACTTTGTCGTTCGAGAAAATGTGCCCATTCATCGAAATGAACCGATTGAGCATTATTATTATTATTTTGGTTTTTGGATAGACTTGTTGTTGTTGTTGTCTTATCACTCTCATCATTATCATCATCATCAAGATCATCTAATAATTGTGCTGGTTTTACAACAAGTTCACCGAGACTTGTTGTTAAGGTTCGTTGTTCAGTTGCACGTGTATTGACAGCTAATGATTCTCGATAGAAATCTTCGCCTAAACAACGTTGAACATCATCTTCAGTAAAATTTGTTTGTGGTTGATTGAGATCAGTTAAATTCTTTGAATGTGTTTGTCGTTCGTCGATTGTCGATGATGATTGTTGTTTGTCTGATGTATCATCGAGTGAATGTTCTTCTTCGTTATCATCATCGTCATCATCGTCAAGTTTTGACGACGGATCATCTTGATAACTTTGATCGTCTGATTGAGTTCGTATTAAAGCAGATTCTTGTTTTATTGTTGTTCGTGGATGATTGATATTATATCCACTATTCTCATGAATACGCTTTTCAATTGGAACACCGGTTGTATAGGTAGGTTTTTTAGCACGTGGTCCATTCCATGAATCTTCTTCGTCTTCATCCTCGTTTTCACTTTCAACCGGTTGAATAATTAAACTTTGCATAGCACGTGTTAGACCACTTGTTTCTTGATTATCTTTCTCTTTGTTTAGCCAAAGATCGAAGCCACGTGCAAGTACTTCATCTGTAGGTTTAGTTTGAGTAGTGACTGATTGCGGTCCTTCTTCATATTGATTGTATTGATATTTATTCGGTGTATATGAATGAAATCCTTGAACTGAACGTAATGGTTCACCTGATATTTGAGAATTTGCCGAAGATGATTGTTGATTATCACTAGTTGAAACAGGTTTCGAATGAGGATCTTCATCTTCTTCATCATCAGCTAAGATAGCTTGTTGTTCATTTTCTTCTTCCGTATTTATTATTTGTCGGCCTGATAACGTACGTTGTCGTGATTGATCAACTGTTGTTGATTCAAGATCACTGGTTGATTGTAATGATAAATTATCGTAATCAGGACCACTGTCACGTTTCGAACGTTTACGTGGTGAACGTGTAGATTTTCTCGTTGTAACAGTGGTTGTTGTTGCTGTTAATGTCTCATTAGACGATGGCACTGGCTCATCTGTTTGTTCTCCTGACGAGGCAATTGTTGTTTGAGAAGAACGTGCTGATGCAAATGAATCGGAAACATGTGAAACAGCCGAACTGAAATGGTCACGATTGGAAGACAACAATGATTCATCGTCTGTCGATTGTTTCACCGGTGATGCTTGTCGAATTTCAGTAATTGTCAATGGAGTCTCATCGAATTCATTTGTTAATAATAATGTTGCTTCAACATCTTTTTTCAACATTTTTGGTCGTTGTTTTTTCTTTCGTGTTGTTGTATCAGTTGACGTCGTCGATGAACTTTGTACGGTATCACTTTCGGTTTGATTTGCTGTCGATTGAAGATCGGAATTTTCTCTTGAGAAAAGTTCCGGATCAGGAGAATCTCGAATTTGATTTCGACTTTCATTTTCCGATGTGTCCGCACTTGTCGATTGCATTGGTATTGATCGTGGTGGCGAAGTTTTTTCAATTTGTTCACGAATATAATTTGGCAGAAACGCATCTAATTTACTACTAGCTTGACTAGTATCTTCTTCGTCGATCGATGATTTTTCTCGAATTAAATCCGATAATTGTTCGATTTGTTCGTCAACAATGTTTGATACTGGTGTTTCGAGAATTTCTTCATCAGTTTTAACTACTGAACTAGTTTGCGTTTTACGTGGTTTCTTTCGACGAAGTCGACCTGATTCATCACGATAAGCATTTAAATCACCTTCGCCACTGGTCTCACTACTTTCTGTTTTGGTTTCAGAAATAATCTTTTCAACTGGTAAACTATCAGCTTGTTCAGAATCAATTTTCACTGTGCCCCATTCGGCTGGTGATTGTTCCAAAGGTGATTGACTTGTTATTGTTAATTGACCGTCTTTCTTGAATTCAAATTTAACATCGGTTATTTTTTGTGGAAAGCCTTTCGTTTGTAATGATTTCGATGGACTATCCGATTGACTTGATGTGCCTGATCCAGATGATTTCGATTTTTTCTTTCTCGATTGAGCAATTCTCCATTCGTATTCTTGTTCATCAACAGTCTGTGCGGATGATGGTTTGTTACTGGCGGTTTCTTTGTCTGTTGCACTAGTTGATGAAGAATTTAGGATATTTTGTTCGTCGACTTGAGGTTTTTTCTTTCGTTTTTTTGCAGGCTTTTTACTGGCTGTTGCTTTGAGATCTTCATCTTCAACAGTTTTTTCCGATGTTTCTTCGACGATCAACGGTTGACTTGTAGTTGTTTCAGATACATTCGGTATTTCATCGGATGGTGTTGACAATTCAGATCCAACGAGATCTCGTGTCGATCGTTTATGTTTTCTCTTTGGTTTTTTCCATGAATCTGTACTGGTATCAGCACTCGTTGTATGTTCTTCGGATTGTTGAGGTTCATTTTCTGAACGTGGTGTCGATGTTTGTTCGAGATTTGTTTGATTTTTAAAATCTTCCGTTGATGACGAAAGAATTTCGACAGGTCGAGGTGGACGAAGCACTGTCGATTCTTCTTTACTCTTTTTCGGTCTCGGTGGTCGTTTCTTTGCTTGTGATGTTCCCGTAGGAATCGATGGAGATGCACTTTGATGTTTAGATCTAACTGGTGGAGATGATGGCGTAGTCTTACGATAACGAACAACTCGAAATCCATCTTCATCTTCTTCTTCAGTTAATGGCGCTTTCTTTGTTGTACTTATAACGGCTACGGGAAGAATTTCTTTTACTGTTGTTTGTTGAAAAGATTGATCGATAGAAGGAGCAACAGTCGTGGCCAATGGCTCAGGTTCAGTTTGAACTGTTTCTTTTTGTTCGGATGATTGAGATGGAAAAGTTGAAAGAATTGTTGAATAATCGGCTTGACGTGATTCTTGTTGTTTAATTGGTGTTGTATATTTATTTTCACTATCCGATGACGACATCGGTGGTGTATCTCGTAGATGTGCTGATCGTGGAGACGTTTGTGGAGACATTGGTGGTCGACCTCGGTTTGATGGAGTTTGACGACTTGTGGTTGATCGCGGCATGGATCGTGTTTCGGAACCATGACGTCCGTGAGTATTACCAAGCCTTTGACTAGTACCACGATTAAAATTCTGTCGATTCGATGGTTTTGTTGGTAGTGGTGGTAACGATGCTTTGTCTAATCGTGGTGCTGATGAAATACGTTTGCGATGTTGCACGAGTTGAAAACCTTCATTATCATCTTCTTCATCATCAGGCGATGTAAATGCTTTTAGACGAAGTGTTGATACTGCAGGTTGTTGTGGAACTGAGACTGATGTGATTGATGATGAAGTTTCTTCAGTTGATTTCTGTTGAATAACTTTCGATGAAGAGGTGGTATCAGTATCGGTAGATGGTGAAGATAGCGAAATGTCCAATTTAGGTAGTTGTTTTTTATCTTGTTTAGGTTTTGATTTTGGTTCGGTAGTTGTAGTTTTTTTCGACGTTTTTACAGGAGGTTTTGGCGGTTCAACAGCAACTACTGGCGTGTGTTTACGATAACTAACAACTTGAAATCCGTCATTATCTTCTTCGCCTTCAGATTCAGGTTTCATTTGAGTTACGGTTTTCGAATGAATAGTAGTTGTGACAGTCTTGCTAATCACTGGTGGTGGTGGTGGTGGAGGTGGCTCAACAACTGGTTCTGCTGGTAAAACTTCAGTTGTTTTTTGTTTTGGTTTCTTCTTTTTCTTTGATGCTGATGTCGGTCGAGATTCAGCTTGTTCGACAAGTTCAAGATCTTCAACTTTGTTTTCATCAGAATGTATGATCGACGTAGATGATAACAATTGTGATGCATCCGAAGATGTGGAATCATTCTTAGCATCATCGATTTGTTTGACTTCATCTTTAGTCAATGATGGTAATAATTCAGAATCTGTTGATGTATTACTTGTGAATGCTCGACTTAACTGTGCTAATTCATGTACTTTATCTCGTGTATCTTGTGTATCTTCCAATGCTTGTCGATCGTAATTTGATGTTGTTAAATTTTCATGTGGTTCAGGTTGAAATTCAACAGTTGTCGGAGTAGGTCGTTGATCAAGTTGTTCCATAGTATGACTCAATCGGTTGTACAAATCACTGAGATAAGCATCTGCATCAGAGATCGTATAGTAATTTGAATACCATGGATAATTATCACCTTCAACTTGTAAGTCTTGAGATGTCGAAGTTATTTGTTCATATGTATCAATAGCAGATTGTAAAGGAGTTGCTAGAATTTCTTTTGATGTTTCGATTAATGAATCTTTTTCTAATGAATGTTCATCGGTAACGTCTTCGGTTTCGGTTGTTGTTGGTAAAATATGTGTAACAGTCGAAACAAGACCACTAATCAATGATTTCGCTTTATCAACAATACCGTCAGAAGTTGATGCGGTTTGAAGATCCTCAGTAACTGGTACTACTGGTTGTTTATATCCGTGATACACATCATTACTGGTAAAATAACCTGAAATTGAACTCACAACTTCTGATTCTATTGTTCGAAGACTCGATGGTATAAGATTCTTCATAGTTTCTAATAGATCAGATGTTGAAGGTAATTCTGCATTATCATCATCATCAGCATCATCACTTTCTACAAGCGTTGCACTTGTGATAATACCACTAATCATAGACGAAGCTTTATCAATTAAACTAGTTGTATGTTTTTCTTCGATTGTTGGTTCGATCAGTTGTTTATAACCATGATAAACATCATTGCTAGTGAAATGACCTGATACTGGACTTGATATTTCTTGTGGCTGTTCTTTCTCGTTGTCCATGTGCAAAGCATGAGTAATACTTGACATAATATCTGTTGCTACTGATGTTGCCTTATCGAGAATACTAGTTGAATCTTTTTGTTCATCCGATGATGATGTCGTCGTTGTGTCTGTTGGACCAGTTAGTTTAGTAAATATTGTTGGAAAATGTGCTGAAGCAAGCATTTGTTCTAGGACTGTTTCAAGACTTGAATGAGTAGATGGTTCCGATTGTGCTAATTTTTCATATTCATTCGTAACTGTTTGAAAAGGTGTAGCAAGAATTTGTTCCATTGCTTGAGTTAAATGCTCGACATTGACTTCATTTTCTGTCTCTGATGATACGGATGTATTTTGTGCATCGATTAATGGTTGTTCTAAACTATCGATATGACTGAGTAGGACATTGTATCGAGTATTGATTTCATGATTCAAGTTATGATCTGGTTGAGTTAAATCAGATTCAAGTGCATCAAGTGCATCGGTGATTTTTTTAACACTATCTGAGACGGAAGTAGATTGTGTTTCATTTTCAGATTCTTCTGAAAGTCTTCGAGTAACTTCTTCTGTGATATCATCAACTGTATTGATGATCTCTGCGGGAACACCAAATACTTGATGATAATCTTTGATAGGTAAATTTGAAATGGCTGATGGCGATGATAAATCAAAATTTTTAGCTGCTTCATACGCTTGATCATCGAGAATAATATCAGATTCGGATTGTTCTTGTTTATTCGATGTTGCGTCAAAATCAATACCTAGTGGAGCTGTTGCCCAAGTTGTTAGTGATGACGTTTCTTTTTCTTGTTTGTCATCAGTAGGTGATTGTTGAGGAGACATTAGTGTATGACGTTGTTCTTGTAATTCATAATAAGCTAATGGTGATTGTCTCAATTTTTTACTTGATTCCGATGGAGTAGTTGACTGAAGAGACTCTTGCCTACTTACAGCACTAAACTCTAATTCTGGTTCTTCAGCAGTAGGTGTTACGAAATGTCGTTTTGAATATAATTCTTGAAAGTTTGGATCGACTGACATCGATGGACTAGGGACAAAAAATGTTGCTGCACTGTTCAGCTCATTATCATCATGATGATCAGTACTAACATCGCTGATTTGAACGGTCGGGGTAACGGCACTGGCTCGTTGTTTTGATGTTTGAGTAATTAATACTGGTGAATCCGTCGTTTTGATACTGACCGGATTCAACACGCTACCAACAATGCTAGTAAGTTCAGATACTGCGATTGTATCATCTTCTGCTTGTGGTGAAGGTGAAACAGGATATTCACTGTCAGTCTTTTCTGCTGTTGGTTCATCAACTACATTTACTGCATCAACAACAGTATACAATGATGAAGAAATCGATTGTTCATCACTGTCTTGTGGTGATTCATCTGATTGTTTTTCAGTAGTTGAGACTGTTGTTTCTTTTTCAAACGAAATTTTATCAATTTTTTCACTATCCGTTGATACTTGATCAGCCACATCTTTCAGTATCTCTTCTTGGATAGATTGCACAGGTGACGCCGCAACTGGTTGTTCTTCTTCATGCGAAGCTTCTATTTGTTCGAATATGTTTGTCGAATCTTCAGCTATACCTTCAACGGTAGTAGTTGGTGTTGCAGCTATGATTTCATGAACAGCTGATTTCAATGCTTCAGTCGAAAGACGTTCTGATTCAGTTTCATCAACACTTTCGATTTCATTATCAGATGATGGTTTCTGAAGGATATCATGGACAGCATCAACAATTGCATCTGTTAATACTTGATCAGCAACATCTTCAGGTGTTTTTTCTCGAAAAGATTGTACCCGAGATGAAGCAAGTGGTTGTTTAGATACGTTTGTATCTTCGACAGTGGTAGTTGGTGTTGCAGCTATTATTTCTTGAACAGCTGATTTCAATGCTTCAGTTGAAATACGCTCAGATTCAGTTTCATCGACCGTTTCTTTTTCACTATCAGTGGATCGTTTCTCAAGGATATGATGAACGGCATCAATGATAGCATCGGTTGATACTTGATCAGCAATATTTTCCGGAGCAGATTTTAATGGTGATGAAGCAAGTTGTTCTGCTTCTACTTGTGGAGTTTCTGTTTGTTCGGACACTTTTGTGAGATCTGTAGTTGTATCATCGATGGTGGTAGTTGGTGTTGCAGCTATGATTTCACGAACAGCCGTCGTTAACGATTCAGTTGAAAGACGTTCAGATTCAACTTCATCAACAGCTTCTTTTTCACGACCACTCGATGGTTTTTCAAGAATTTGATGGACAGCATCGACAATTGCATCTGTTGATACTTGATCAGCAATATTTTCAGGTGTTTTTTCTCGGAGAGATTGCACTGGTACTGAAGCAAGTTGTTCTTCTACTTGTGGAAGTTCTGTTTTTTCCGATTCTGTTGTCGAATCTACAGCTGTACTTTCGGCGATAGCAGCACTTGATGTTGCAGCTATTATTTCTCGAACAGCCGTCGTTAACGATTCAATTGAAAGACGTTCAGATTCTATTCCATCGACAGTTTCTTTTTCACTATCAGTGGATGGTTTCTCAAGGATATGATGAACGGCATCAATGATAGCATCAGTTGATACTTGATCAGCAATATTTTCCGGAACAGATTTTAGTGGTGATGAAGCAAGTTGTTCTGCTTCTACTTGTGGAGTTTCTGTTTGTTCGGAC
>ERZ778019.1624-NODE-1624-length-28043-cov-12.265900_pt1 | contig 28043 bp, 29 predicted proteins | sample MGYA00375749_ERZ778019 | MGnify/ENA primary metagenome ERZ778019 (study PRJEB29350, sample SAMN05389821) | bioreactor metagenome | isolation source: Ammonium sulfate bioreactor | place: South Africa: University of Cape Town | collected 2014-03-17 ... | reverse complement strand
GTTGGGATGCGCTTGATGATGAATGGGAATTAGTGTTCGACAATGGCTCAGGGACATATTCTCCAAGTGCGAAACTTTTGAATAATTTAAAAGATTCATTAATATTCAATTTTCCTGGCTTGAATATTGTGACATATGATTACAATGATTTGAAACTGAAAGAAAGTGTTTAACTGACGCGAGTATATATCAAAAAGATGAGATCTTTTTTTTCTTTTTCTTTTTCTTTCAAATAAAGATAAAACGCAGCGTGTGGGCGCAGAAAGGCACGCGAAGGACGAGTAAAATTGTTGTGTAAAGAAAAGAAAAGAAAAGAAAAAGCACACGCACGCAAGCAAATTTTATTTGTCATCAGTTTGTTTAAAATCATGTGTTCACATACGACTGCGTCGAGTATTGAAAAAACTTTTCACGATGTCGATGAAGCCCAGAATAGTTATGATGTAGTTATTCAATTTCTATCAGCTGAAGTGACATGAGTTCATTGATATCGAAAAGATTAAAATAACGTTTTTGTTTTTCTTGAATTAGAATCTTCCAAAAATGGACGTCATTGGACATGCTGATCCGTATTTCGTCGCAAAAATTGATGATCAAGTCACATTTACGTGAGATTTTTGCAGAAAAAAAAACGAAAAGAAATACTTTTTTTTCTTTCAGTTCATCAATTCTCTCGAATACGGGTTCACCGGTTTGGGACGATGAACGATGGATTGTTCGAAATATTCCTTTGAATGCCAAACTCACTGTCAAAGTCTACGACAAAGATGACGATAAAATTACCGATGATTTTATTGGTGAATTTCAAATTTCAAATTTAATTGCCTATGAAGCTCCATCTCGAGGTCACGAACTGATCGGTTTATTCAATTACAATCGTGGCTATTTTCATTTAGCTATACATTCGATGTTATCGAATGACGAAACTAAACATCTACCTCGATATACATTCGATGGTCCTTGTCGATATTCACGACACGATTCACTTGCTATCGGCCGTCTAACAAAATTAAATACAGATTGTATTTATTCGACATGGAAAATTCAAATACGACGAATATCAGTTTTTTTCGATCTAAACGAACGACAACATTGGAATAAAAAATATAGAGCTGCACAAACAATTTTCGGTCATTGTCCACTCTCGTTGATCTCTCAAAGTACGATTAAATTAGCACATAAAGCTCTCCATGGTCGAACTTTAAAACATAGTGAAAATGGTCAATTAACGAACGCTGAAGATTTGTGGCGTTTGATTTTTACCGATCGAACAACACAACGAATAAAACCATGTGTTTATACATATATCATCGATGATAATACATGGAGATTTAGTGAAACCGATGTTCAATTCTTTGCTGATTTCGCTAGTAAACATGCTTTGCTAGCAAATTGTTCGGAATACGTTCGTTATGCAGGAGAATTTCATCCACGACCGAAATTTGGTTGGGCTGCATGTGATGATGAATGGGAATTAGTATTCGATAATGGTTCAGGAACGTATTCACCTGATCCGAAATTGTTAGATAATTTAAAAGAATTATTGATCTTTAATTTTCCCGGTTTAAATATTGTGACTTATGATTATAATGATCCACGATTAAAAACAAGCGTTGAAGACTTAAAAGAAGCAGTCAAACATGGTTCATATTTCAGTTCAACGACAGTCAAACAATTAGTTTTAAATTATTCGAAGGCAAAAACAAGTTGATGAGGGTGAATCGTTTGTTTTTTGTTGTTGTTGTATATAATCAGAAAAAAAAGACAAAAATGCTTCGATATTTTCTTTCAACATAATTGATTGTTCCTTATGTCAGCACATGACCGATAATAATATCGACAGTTAGCCTGAGGATATAAGATTCTTATCGTCTTTCCCTGGTGTCTATTTACGTATGTTAAATACACACATATGTCAGTAATGTTAATCGGAAGAAGAAGAAAATCCTTATTTGTTGATTAGTTCTATCATCTATCGTATACAGAACGAGAGAGAGTTTATCACGATGGGTTTATGCAATGAAAAATTCGTCGTAGCTAATCATTTTCAATCGATTCTTTCTCTTATTAAATACGATAGTATTCCTCTTGTTACTATTGAACAAGCTATACAACCGTTAATTTCATTTCTACCACAAATTGAAAATTATCTTCAATTAATCAAAGATCAATGTCGACAACATACATCCGATTTATTAACTTTCGATCAACGTGCATCGATTATGCTCTATGCAATCATCTGGCAACCATATGATCAATGTTTATATTTTCAATTGAATTCCATTCTTCGAAATTTCAATTTCGATCAATTACAATCGTGGAGATTGTATTTCAAACTTCTATTTTCTTCTCTCGTACAGCTTCCATCGAATTATTCGATTGTCTATCGAGGTAGTCATGTTGATCTAAGTAAATCCTATCAATTACAAAAGATGATTCATTGGAATGATTTATCTCTATGTACGAATTCAATTGAATTCATTCACGAAGATGTTCGATTAAAAACAATCTTTCTTATCGAATGTCAAACAGTCAAATATCTTCAATCGTATTGTTACGGTGAACAAAAGAATTTATTCGTATTTTTACCAGGAACAAAATTTCAAGTTGTCGATTGTATTTATCATGAAAATAACCAACGTTATTTGATTAAATTAAAAGAAATTCAATCATCATATCTTCTACATTCCAGAAAATATTGTGATCGATATCGAAATAGTTCACTTGAACATCGAATACTCGATAATGAACATTCGTGGACAATTGATTTAGATCAACAGAATCTAACCGATCGAGATATGAAAATCGTTGTTAAACATGCGTTAAACAAACGAAATTGTAAACGAATACGTTTACGTGAAAATTTCATTACAGCTCATGGCTGTTCGGTATTATCGGAAGGTTTATATCATAATCAAAATTTAGAATCATTAGATCTACGAAACAATCAAATATCAGATATTGGTGTACTGTTTTTATCGTTAGCAATTGTCTATTCAAATTTGAAAACATTAAATTTTGAATCCAATGAAATTACAGCTGAAGGAGCTGTTTATTTAGCACAGATATTAAAAGATAGTCGAACATTAGCAGAATTGTATTTATCAAAGAATCATCTCGGCAATCGAGGCATTGAATTACTAGCAAATGCATTGAAAGAAACAGATCAAGTACATACAGAAAACCAAAAAAAAGAAAAACACATGCTTTTTCTCTCTCTTTCTCTTATTCTTATAGATTAAACAATCATCGCTTCAACATCTTTATCTTGGTCAAAATGAGATAACTAATGAAGGTGTTAAATCTCTTTCGGACATGTTAAAAACAAATCGAACATTAACATGGTTATGGTTAACTGAAAATGAAATTGGCAATCATGGAATTGAATATCTTTGTACTAGTCTAGCTGATTCGAATTTTACACTTGAATGGCTATTTTTAAATTCAAATCGATTCATAACTGATTCGTGTATCGATGATTTGATACGTATGTTGAAACGAAATTATACGCTGAAAACTTTATATTTAAATAATTGTAATCTATCGGAAATTACCAAACGAAAACTTTTGCAAATTATTAAAGCAAAAAAAGATTTTGATTTAGAAGTGTGAAAATCAAATAATAAATTGATTTGTGGTGGCATTGTAAACGATAGTGAATAATAAAGATTCATAGGCATTATTTGTTCCACCTTCGAATAGAATACCGATAGAACGATCGGATAAAGTTGTCAATGATGAATAAGCAGATGGACCTGGCCAAATTGTTTTAATAAACGACCAATTTTCTCCTTCATCTTTACTAACATACAACGAAAGATGTGTTCGTTCAGTTCCAGTTACAGCTAAACCTGAATAAAATAATTGACGTGTACTTGCATGATACAAGGACGATCCTTCGCATCCACTTGGCGGGGCGACAAGTGTTTTCAAAACTCGAACTTTACTAAATGTTAAACCACCATCGGTACTATACGATCCAATTCGAACACCTTGACCCGTTCGAGAATTAACAAATACGGAATTATTTGCTGATAATTCTACAGCTTGACATTCATTTGTTGTATAGTGTTCAAGAGTCATTTGTCCGCCAAGATACCATTTATCAACTTGACCATTGTGATCATTTATCATAACAAAACTCGTTGATGGACCACCTGTTGCTATGTAATCGCCTGGTATTACGATTCGATTTGATCGTAGTAAAAGACCACCAGGTGGACCGATAGCGACCCAATGCCAATTAGGTTTCGTAACATTATGGATAATTTCTGGCTTGGAAAATGTTAAACCATCATCATCCGAATACGATTGCATTGGAATTAAATTATTTTTAGTAAATGGAACTAAAATTCGTTGATTATATCTCAATTGTACTGGTGCAAAATTACCAGCACGTGTATACGCATCGCCAGTTTCATTTCCACGAACTAATATTTTTAATTTCGACCATGTTTTTCCATTGTCTGTACTTCGTTTATAAGCAAGATCTATTTGAGTTTCATCTGCACAACTAAATAATCGTGCTTCACCGAAAGCGATTAAAGTTCCTTTTGATGTTGTAAGAACAGCTGGTATTCGAATACAAAAATAACCTTCTTCACCTTTTTCAAAAACGATTGTTTCTTTCGTCGATACGACGGTTAGAAAATGAACATGAAAAACTGCTAAAATTATGGTTTTTAACAACATTTTTCTTTCAGTTTAGTCGACCTATACTACTGATAAAATCCAGAGTACTTATATGATATTCTTATCTCTCTCTTTATGTTTCTTTCACTCTAAGATTTATGCACACCGCGCAAGCTTTTCCAGTGCAAAACGGCATTATTCAAAAGAAAGAAAAAAAATGTGGTTTCTTTTTTTATTTTTATTCATTCATTCGTTGAAAGCCCAAAAAATACTCGGCAATCCGCGAACATCTCTCGCTCGTTTCACTGCCGATGTAAAAGATGAAACACAATTTCCAATAAAAAAATCTGCATGAGCTAACATGGCAACATCAATAATCGGCAACCATGGATCCAAATGTTTCACAATCACTTTCTGTGCTGCAAGATGTTCTTCGATTTCTTTTATCATCGGTCGTTTATCCGTTGCCACATAAATATTACGAATTCTTGTTCGAAGAACAACATTCTTCACTAAACGTAAAACTTCTTCATCCGGCGGATAACATATTTTTCGTGTAACATATTCATGATTTGTCTTCATCGAATCAAAACATTGAGGTGAAGCCATATAAGACCGCGTTTTATACGATTCTACATCCGCACATGAACGTTCCCAATCGATATCATTTCGTAAATGAATACCTATATACGATTCATTGTTGAATAATTTCCTTTGATGTTCATGAATTTCTTCGAGAATTTTCTCAGACCAAGTCATATACTTTTGCAAGTATCGATGTTGAGCTAACATAGGAAATGACGCTGGTGCACCTTTCAAAGCTAGAACAGGATATTGTTTCGATGGAAATCGTCGATTCCATTGATCGATTGAATATTCATCGTAATTGAGTTGATAAATTTCCGTATCAACAAAATCAATATTTAATTCGCTCCAAAAATTTTCAAACGGATTTCCATCTTTCATTCGACAATCTGATTTCGACCGATCAGACGGTAGCCAGCAAAATCCAATACGAGCCTCCGGTGGCCAAACACGAGGTGCTAATTTTTCCATGAAATCTTGTGCTTCAATCACACGATGATAACCACGAAGAGATTCGATTTGAAACCATTCGGAATAAGGCACATTCTTATACGTTCGCCACTAGAAACAAAAACATCGTAGTTTTATTAATAATCAAAGAAAAACTATGCGTACAGGTGGAACAATTAATGTTCGATTGAGTAACTTGGCAAATGCTAAACCACCGAGAAAATGTTCGGCTTGATTTCCAAATCGACCCATGCATAAACAAAAGATAATATATCCATTCGGATCGATATCTTCATCGGTTCGAATCTGTCGAAATAGAATCATCATCATCAAAAAAATTAATCGACTCGAATTCATCGTTGCAAGCAAACGAATGAATGAATGTGACGATTTTTTTTCACATGCATTCGATATTTCTAAACAAAAGAACGATTAATTCTCAATTTGACACGTATGTGTATATGTATATACGTATGTTTAATCTTTCTCTTTCAAACAAATGACAAAATTAGTCCGACATCTATCGATTAATACGAGTGAAAAGTACAGATTCATAGGACTCTTTCGTTCCAGCTTCGAATAGAATACCAATTGACTGATCAGTCAGAGTTGTTAACGATGAATAAGCCGATGGACCTGACCAAATTGTTTCAATAAACGACCAATTTTCTCCTTCATCTTTACTGACATACAAAGAAAGATGTGTTCGTTGAGTTACATTGACGGATAAACCTGAATAAAACAATCGGCGTGTACTTTGATGATACAACGATGATCCTTCGCATCCACCCGGTGGTTGAACAAGTGTATTTAAAATTTTAACTTTACTAAATGTTAAACCACCATCACTACTATAAGCACCGATTCGTTTCGTACTGTATGAACGAGCATTTATAAATACTGAATTGATATTAGGTAATAATTCGACTGCTTGAGCTTCACTAGGAGCATAATCGTCGAGATTATATTCACCACCGAGATACCATTTATCGACTTGACCATTGTGATCATTTAACATGACAAAACCAACAGAAGATCCACCGATAGATGATGCATTCGTAGAATAATGTCCTGGAATTAATATTCGATTTGATTGTAATAGAAGACCACCGGGTGGTCCTGTTCCAACCCATTTCCATTCAGGTTTAGTTACATTTGTGATCAATTCTGGTTTTGAAAATGTCAAACCGTCATCATCAGAATAACTTTGCATGATCATATGATTATTTTTACAAAAAACCATTAGAATTCGTTGATTATATTTTAGTTGCACAGGTGGCAAATTGCCAACATAATCGACTGAGTTTTCCGATGAAACATTTGCTCGAACTAATATTTTCAATTCGGACCATGTTTGTCCATTGTCTGTACTTCGTTTGTAGACAAGATCCTTTCGAGTTTCATCACCACAATTAAATAATCTTGCTTCACCAAATGCTAACAAATTGCCTCGAATTGTAGTTAAAAGTGCAGGAATTCTTATACAAGCATAACCACCTTCACCACGACGAAAAACAACAGTATTGTTGTCAGAAAACGCAGAAACTGTATTGATCAAGAAAAATAGAAAAACATAGCAGACAAACATTATTCTCTATCTAAAATGAAACTCGTTTTTAGTTATGAATTCTAAATAATAGAAAATAATAAAGATTCATAGGGTCCTTTTGTACCAGCTTCAAATAAGACACCAATTGAATCATCTTTTAACGTTGTCAACGATGAATAAGCCGAAGGACCTGGCCATATCGATTTAATAAACGTCCAATTCTCACCTTGATCTTGACTTACGTACATCGAAAGATTCGTACGTGCACTTGTTCTAACACCTAGTCCAGTATAAAACAATTGACGAGTATTTTCATGATATATTGTTGAACCTTCACAGCCACCCGGTGGTTCGATTAATGTGTTTAATAGTTTGATTTTTTTAAATGTCAATCCACCATCATCACTATACGAACCAATTCGAAATGTACTATTCGAACGGGAATTGATGAAAATGGAATTAGCAGTTGGTAATAATTCGACAGCTTGTGCTTCGTTTGAATGATACATGTCAATGCTGATATCTCCACCTAAATACCATTTATCGACTTGACCATTGTGATCATTTAACATAACAAAAGTCGAAAAAAAACTACCACCAACTGTCGAATAACCACCTGGTACCAAAAGTCGATTTGATTGTAATAAAAGACCGCTTGGTGGTCCAAGAGCAAATCGTTTCCATTCAGGTTTAGCAACATTTGGTATGATTTCCGGTTTCGAAAATGTTAAACCATCATCATCCGAATATGTTTGCATGAGCAATTGTACATTTTTCGTAAATGGAACTAAGATCCGTTCGGTCAATTTCAATTGTATCGGTGCAAAATTACCTAATCGAGTATAGGTACCATTTGTTTCATTGCCTCGATAGAGTATCTTTAAATCCGACCATGTTTTTCCATTGTCACTGCTTCGTTTATAGACAATATCGATTGCAGTATCATCATTACAATTGAACAATCGACCTTCACCGAATGCTAGCAATGTTCCTGAACTAGTCGTAAGAATCGATGGAATTCTCACACAAAAATATCCCGATTCACCACTATGAAAAACAACCGTATAATTTGCAAATGAAATTTTACAAGATACAAATAGAAGAAATAGAATTGAGGATAAAAACATTTTTATTTGAATGCACCTTGAATATCTTTAACTTTTTATATCATTTAGTTACTGATAAAAAAAGTTAATCTCAAACAAATTTCTTTTCTGTTCCATTGTAAACTATTGTAAATAGTAAAGTTTGATACGGATTGTTGGGTCCAGCTTCGAAAAGAATACCGACCGATTGGTCATTTAAAGTTGCAAGTGATGAATAAGCCGATGGTCCAGGATAGATTGTTTTAATAAACGACCAATTTTCTCCTTCATCTTCACTTGCATACAAAGTCAAATTTGTTCGTACAGTTCCGTTAACAGCTAAACCTGAATAGAATAGATGACGTGTACTTGAATGATACAATGTCGATCCTTCGCATCCACTTTTTGGTTGTGTGAGTGTTTTCAAAACTTGAATTTTAGTAAAAGTCAATCCACCATCATCGCTATAGGATCCGACACGAACATTTTCATTCGTTCGAGAATTCACAAAGACCGAGTTCGGTTTCGATAGTTCGACTGCTTGACATTCATTCGGATGATAATCTCCAAGACTCATTTCTCCGCCGAGATACCATTTGTCGACTTGACCATTATGATCATTTAACATAACAAAACTCGACGATAGATGACCATCAGCTAATGAAAAATCACCTGGAATGATGATTCGATTCGATTGTAGTAAAAGACCACCTGGTGGTCCCAATGCAAACCATTTCCATTCGGATTTCGTAATATTAGGAATAAATTCCGGTTTTGAAAATGTTAAACCATCATCATCCGAATACGATTGCATAGGTAATTGATTATTTTTAGTAAATGGAACTAAAATTCGTTGATTATATCTCAATTGTACTGGTGCAAAATTACCAGCACGTGTATACGCATCGCCAGTTTCATTTCCACGAACTAATATTTTTAATTTCGACCATGTTTTTCCATTGTCTGTACTTCGTTTATAAGCAAGATCTATTTGAGTTTCATCTGCACAACTAAATAATCGTGCTTCACCGAAAGCGATTAAAGTTCCTTTTGATGTTGTCAGAAGAGCTGGTATTCGAATACATGAATAACCTGATTCGCCACTTTGAAAAACAATCGTATTATTTTGATATGAACATTGAATACTAAGACAAAGTAGAAATACGATGAAAGAAAGCATATTCAACCTCCTCTCACGCAAAGATATTTCGATATCAACTCTACTGATAAAATTTCTTGGTGCAAGTAAATATACACGAATGTGAAGAGACAACTCCTTTTTATTTATTTGAATACACAATAGTAAATGTCATATAATCAGGTTGAAATATTAAATCAGTATGATTTGCCCATTCATAAAGTAAACCTATCGATTGATCGTTCATGATTGTTAATGATGAATATGATGATGAACCTGGATAGATTGTTTTCACGAATGTCCAATTTTCACCTTGATCAGCACTCGTATACAACGAAAGATTTGTTCGAATGTAAGATGTTTCAGCTAAACCTGTGTAGAATAATTGTTGTGTCTTTTGATGATAAACCATCGAACCTTCACAACCAGTCAATGGTTGTACAAGTGTTTTCAAAAGTTTAATTCTATTGAATGTTAAACCACCATCATTACTATAGATTCCAATACGTTCTTCGCCTAATGATCGAGCATTGATAAGTATCGAATTGTTCGTAGGTACGAATTCAACAGCTTGACATTCATTTGGAAAATAAGCTTCATAATGAAATTTACCACCGAGATACCATTTATCAATTTGACCATTGTGATCATTGAGCATGACATAACCAGTTGAGAATAGACCATTATCATTTTTTTGAGTTGAATAATATGATGGAATTAAAATTCGATTCGATTGTAATAGGAGACCACCTGGTGGTCCTAAACCAACCCATGTCCATTCGGGTTGCGTTACATTGGGAATAATTTCTGGTTGAGCAAATGTTAGACCATCATCATCGGAATATGTTTGCATGACAATAAGATTATTTTTACAAAATGGAATTAAAATACGTTGATTGTATTTTAATTGTACTGGTGCAATATTTCCCACTCGACTATAATTTCCATTTCCCTCGCCTCGATATAATACTTTCAAATCCGACCATGTCTGTCCATTATCTAAACTTCGTTTGTAAACAATATCTGTTTGAGTATAATCACTGCAACTGAACATTCGTGCTTCACCGAAAGCTAATAAAGTTCCTCGACTAGTCGTTAATATCGAAGGTATTTTAATACAAAAATAACCATTTTCTCCACGAGTAAAAACGATACTATCGAGTCCCGTGGAAATCTTCGTAAAAATTAATAAGCAACACAAAACTTCGAGCAACATTTTTCGCATTTGTGTATTTATTTTATGTGTAAAGAAAATATATATGATATGAGAGTTAACTGATAAGAAAAGTCAATGAGATTGAATGGCATCTCGTTTCTGTTGTTGTTCTTTCTGAAATTCAGTCAATGCATCACAATAAATAAATCCGTTGTCGACTTCGAATTTGTACGGAAAACAAGGTACTTGAATACGATCGGAGAATTGTTTTCGTTCACCGAATTGACCTCGTGAAATATCACGTTTCATTTCAATAGGTGATCTAGCTGTTGCTGCTGATGTAATCAAATAAAATTGTTTACCATCAACATCCATTTCGACAACAGAATCACCTCGTTTATTCGAATAATACGCTCGTAAATAACCTGTACGACTGGACTGTTTACGTTGATCGAACCAACCATGAAGTGTATCTTGATTTGTATCTTTATAAAAGAGAACGGCAGCATAAGCGTTACAACGCAGATCAAGTTGTCCTAATTCTTGATTTAAAATGTCGTTTTCAAAAACTAATTCATGAATTGGTAACATAAAACCAACATGAAGCAATTGCTTACGAGTTGAAGCCATTTTTTCCTTGTTATGTTTCTATTCTGTTGCTAACATGACATATTTTAAAGGGGTTTGATAGGCTGATGCAATGGGCGTTTTTTTCTTTCCTCTGATGATCTAACAAAATTGTGCAATAACAAAAGTCTTATCTTTTCTTGTTTCGTTCTATCACATGCAATGTTCGAGTTTCATTTTTTGTATTTGTTGAATGTCACGAAAGGTTATTCTTCTCACGACCGCAGTTGGCACATATGTAGGGTTTGATTAGAAATTAAATTTCGAAAGGAAATTGCTGACGGAGAAAATCTTTTCAGGGATTGTTTCAATATATTAAATCGAATAAAAATCGAGACTTCACTATTCCAGCAAGAACTTTACCTGATCATCCGAAAAGTGTGATCGTAGGAACTGGTATCATCGGTCTAACAAGCGCATATTATCTAGCTAAAAGTGGTCATCAAGTCATTTGTATTGAAAAACGAGAAGATGTAGCTTTAGAAACAAGGTACGTAAATCATATTGTATTGTAGATCTGCACTGGTTTTTTTATAATTAGTTATAAAAATGGTGCATTGATTTGTCCATCACTTTTAACACCATGGGCAAATGCCGATGTACCGAAGAAATATTTCAAGACTTTATTTACATTATCATCATCATCATCGAGCAATGTCACATCGACGAAAATCTGGCCAAGTACTTATTTATCATTGAAATTCTATCGTTGGATGTACGAATATTTGAAGAATTGTACAGCAAAAGCTCAAATAAAAAATGCCTCGCGTTTGCTAACACTCAGCATGTACTCACGAGAATGTCTTGATGATATTTTAAATGAGGTAGATGAATTCGAATATAACTCTCAGGATTTACCTTCGATTTTAAGACTTCAATTTCATTTTCTCGGCATTCAAATGGTTCATTACAATTAGCTGTTGATCCTGAAATCTTCGAACAACTTATCGAAGAATCAAAACATATTCCTAATATTGAAATTTTGTCAACTGCTGATCAAGTTGTTCAACATGAACCGATCTTAGCTAATGTTAAACATCGACTTCATGCTGGAGTTTTCAGTTCGATGGATACCAATGGAAATATTCATGAATTTTGTTGTCAATTAAAAAAATTTCTTATCGAAAAATATCACGTTGAATTTATTTTCAATGAAGAAATCGATGATTTTCTTGTTGAAACAACAGCTGACAAGCGAAATCGTCATATCAAAGGTATTCTTACTAAAGATAAGAAGATTTTCGATTCGATCGATAATTTAATTTTAACTAATGGCAATTATGTCATGCCATTAATGGAAAAATTAAGTATTTACATTCCAGTCTATCCTGTAAAAGGATATGTTGTTGAAATCCTAACACCACCTGATGTTCCATTGCCGAAAATGAATTTAGTCGATGATGTTAATAAACTCTATATATCAGCATTGAAACCAACGAATAGCCAAGGCATCGTTCGTGTTAGTGGTCTAGCTGAATTTGCTAGTTGGAAAGTAAGATAAAATACGTGTAAAAGAAGAATTTGGTTTTTAATTTTTTGTTTTGAAAAAAAAGGATATTGGTATTCTAAGTGAACCATTACGTGCTGAATATCTCTACAAGCAAACGATTCATTGGTTGCCTCATTTATCATCCTACGAGAAAGTCTTTCATAGTTGTTCACGTCCTGTGTCAGCTGATGATGTTCCATTAATTGGACGATGCAATAATTTCGATAATTTATTTGTTAATTGTGGTCACGGTAGTAAAGGTTGGACATTAGCATTTGGATCAGCTAGAATTCTATCGGACGTTATCAATCAACGAAACAATGCAATTGATGTTCAAGTCTATTCACCAAATAGATTTTGAATGACTTTTTTTTTGTTTTATTCAGTAGAAAAGATATTTTTAAAAGAAAAAAAAAGAACTAAACGTATTCCTCATTTATAGTTGAAATTCGATTAGTTGTTGTTGGTGGTGGTGGTGGTGCTGTTTCACTAGGTCTACCGGGAATATTCGTTGCCCACAGTCGATCATTGACTTGTTCAATGATTTTGATATCTACACCAGTGCCAGCATTCAATGCTGCTTCGGACATTTTCTCTTTCATTGTATTTACAATAGCATCGGCTTGTTGACTTTCGATACATCCCGTATCGAATGTCACAGCAAATTGAACTTTATATTTTTGTATCGATGATCGACGTTGATCCGATCGAATATTTTTCTGAATTGTACTTATCGAACGATTGATAAACGAAGGTAATTGTTCACGTCGACTGAGTTTTTCGACCGATGGATTTTCTCGAATTTCATTCAAATTCAATGATGAATTTCGTATGTCAGGTACGAACATTTTTCGATTATAAACTCGTTGATAACGACCAACAAGAACTGAAACAAGCATTGCCATCATACCAGCACCAACAAATGCACCTAAACATGTCATTATTCGACCGATAGTCGATACAGGATACATATCACCATATCCAACACCAGTAACCGTAATAATTCCCCAATAGGTCGCTTTCGGTATGGAATCGAAAACGGCACCATTCGTTCCTTGTTCAGCAAAATACGCAATTGCACCGAATAGAAACGAAATTAAAGTCAAAATAACAACCATAACAGTAAAATCAGCAAATGATTCTTTAACTGTTGCACTCAATACTCTCAATGCTTTCAATCGATTAATAACCAAATAGATTTTAAATATTCGTACGAAACGTAAGACTCGCAATAGTTTAATACTTATATATGCGTTTGCATGCACATCGATTTGTTCATTTGATAATTGAATGCCCAAGAAAATAAAGAATGGCACAATCGATGTAACATCAATCCAATTGAAAAACGAAAAAACAAATCTTATATATGACGGTGTGCTAATCAATCGAAGAAGAAATTCAATGAGAAAATAAGCGACACATATGGTTTGAATAATAAAAAATGGCGATGAAAATAACGCTGAACAACGTGGAACTAACGTTGAATTTGTTGGTATGTGTGCACGTTCTCTACAAATATTTTCATAGTATTGATTATATTTTGGTAGAGATTCGATAGCTAACGATATACAAGAGACAATTGTAAATAATAATGAAAAAATATTAATCAATCGAGCCGGAAGAGAATGTTGAGGAAATTCGAGATAGTACCAAATATATCGACGCCAGAGAATCCGTGGCATTGGCGTTTGTTTGACGATTTTAATATTTTCAATTTGATGAACTTGTGCAATAGCTTCGGCACCTAATTGAAAGAATGTGATTTCTTCGAGAAATGTATCAATGGGTACAGATTCGGGTCGACGTAGGCGACCTTGTGATTGATAATAGTAAAGTATCGATTCGAAACAAGCTCGATGTCGATTGAAAAAATATTCTTTATTCTCTGCTCGCCAATAGTGTTTTCGTTTAGTTTCATCGCCAAGTAACGTTTCGGGATAGTATTCGAGTGTTGATATATACGTTTGAAAACGATTACCACTGACATTAATTGTGATTAATGATGATTGATTATTTTCGTTTTCGAATGTTTCGGAAATTGGGCGAATATTTAAAACATTGCTATCTTTACGTTCGTAAATCACCGGACTAGGAGAGAATTGAAAAGAACAAATTCGAAAAGAAAACGGAAAATTACCAAAGTGTTTCGTCATGTTTGATATCGAAATGTGTCGGCGATTTCTTTAAACTTGGTACTACACTAAAATCAATGGATTTTTATTAACAAAACAAAATCCTATGCACACAAAATTTTGCACGTACCAAAGTCCTCGGAGAGCCATATTCAAATGTTCAGAGTGAGCTTTTTGTTTATTTAACTGCCTTTTTTTGTACATTTTCATGCTTGATTAGTTAGTTGAATAGACGATTATTTAAAAAAAAATTCACACACCTATACCGTTAGCATATACGCATTTTGATCGATAATCAAATATCTATATGCTTCAAATATTCTTTTATTACGAGCGTGAAACCTGTAGAACAAGCAAAAAATGATCATTGCACGTGTGTGCGTGAATAACAATCGATTATTTTTTGTTTTGATAAAAAAATATACATATAGTCAAATTATTCGAATGAATACCTTTTAATTTATCTGTCTGTTAATGCACGAGTAGGTTGATCGGTATGAATTCGACGAAATAATCGAATAATTTCTTCACGATAGATTTTAGCCGAGAAAACATAAAGAAAAAAACCGAGAAAATAGATGCATTGTTGCCACATAGTGAATATAGTTCTTAGACCTTGATAGAATGATGTTCGCATCGATGATGAAACGGTCATTCCTGTATGAATAACTCCGTATGGAATAGTAAAAATTAAATATGCAATCGATTGTACGAACATCATACGAAATAATTGTTTTTCAATTCGTTGAGCTCGATTCGTGTGAACAAATGGAGCAATTTGATTGATTTGTTGACGAATATTTAACCATGTTAGAAAACTAAATATGCCCGTAAATGAAAGTGTAATAAAATAATAAACAATTATTTGACTCAATAAATAAATTGTTACGAACGTATTTGAATATTGAAGACAAGTATTTTGCCACCAGTAATTAATTGCAATGGTTGGTGACATGTAAATGACATAGATTAGAATACTAATAATAATAAGCCAACGAGTAAATTTTCGATTACTCAATGAACGAAGTTTAATTGATCGTGAACTCGAACAAAATCGATCGATAGTTGCTAATAAAATCATAAGATTAGCGAGTAATGATGTTGTTTGTACAATAAATGTTTGCAATCGACAACCGACCGATGTATTCGTCCAAAGAATACCGTACAGACGAAGAATTTGTAATGAACAACTGAAGCATGTATAGATTATACTAAATATTGAATAGGCAAGAAAATAATGTGTACACGGTAAAGAATAAAGTCGACGACGCGTTAAAATAAAAATATTAAAACTATTAGTTAGAATAGATAGAATAAAATGTATCGGTTGAACTATGATTGTTACAGAAGATGCTTGTTGACCAAGATTAGATGAGTTACTACCCATGATTGCACTTTAGTTTTCTTCAATGAAATGAAATGAATGCCCTTTTATAGACCAGACTGTTTTTTCCTCGAAAACTATTTAATTTGCGGCAGTGAATTTTTTTTCTAATAAAAATAAGTTTGTCGCTCCGGATTTATTTGATTAAAAAAAATGTAATATCCTCTTGTCATATGACGATAACTTATTCTTATCTAATAGCTATGTTCTTTCTCTTACTGCATGTTAGTTTATCTTCGTAATGCTGTTAGTCACAAAATTACCTTTGATTTACGTTCGATTTTTATTTCTTGTTAGTCATTATTTTGTTCTATCGATAGAGAAAAAAGAAAGTACTAGTGAAATTATCTCATTGAATATTAAAAATGCAGATAGTGGTCAAACGATTCCATCGACTATGCATGGTGTTATTTTAGAAACCAATGTGAATCGAAATGATGATGGAGGATTGTATGCTGAATTGATCTATAATCGTGCATTTCAAGGTTTGAAATATGATCCTATTGATTTCTATATTATAAGTATAATTAGAAAAAGGAAGATCACTCGATGGATGGACGATATCCGGAACAGCAACAGCTAATCTAACTAATACACAACCATTGTCAAGTGCACTACCTGTTCAAATGCGAATCACTATTTATCCAAGTGAAGAAATAGCTAGTTTTACTAATAATGGTTTTTCAGGATTTAAATTAGAACCACAAGATTATTTTCTTAGTTTTTATTATCGACCATTGCCAGGATCCAAAGTAGCAGATGGTGTACTATTTGTAGGTTTAGCAGATGAGCCTGAAGATACTATCTATGGTGAAACTCGAATCGATGTATCAAAAGCACCTGTAGGCATTTGGTCAAATTATTCTACCATAATCAATGTTGCTCATACTTCTCCAACTACTCAGAATATATTCTATGTTGACTTTCCTTTGGGTTCGTATGGTGATTTTGAATTCAATTTTATTTCTTGTTTTCCACCGACATTCAAAAATCGATCGAACGGTGCTCGTCATGATATTGCACAAGCATTTGTTGATCTTAAACCAGGCTTTGTTCGTGTACCAGGTGGAAATGATCTGCAAGGTTCAAGTATTACTGAACGATTCATCTGGAATAATACAATTGGCTCACTTCTACATCGACCTGGACGATCGGGAACATGGACTGGATATAATACTGAAGGCTTTGGTTTGATTGAATTCATGACATTTGTTGAAGATATTGGTGCAACAGCACTTCTTGCAGTTTATGCTGGTTACTCATTAAATCATCAAGCTGTACCTCGAGATCAATTACAACCATATATTGATGAAGTTATCAACGAAATTGATTTTCTTACTGCGTCAGCTGATGACAATCCAATGGGTGCTCTACGAAAAAGTTTAGGTCGTGCTCAACCATTCGATCTCAAATATGTCGAAATTGGTAATGAAGATTTTATTTATCCTGCTTCAAGTACATACAACTATCGTTGGACAGATTTTTACAATGCACTTTCTCGACGCTATCCAAATATTACTTTTATTGCAACAACAACTGGAAATATTCCTTCTCCACCAGTTGTCGATGATCATGATTATCAAGTTCCAATGTATTTTATCAAACGATTTCGTCGTTTTGAACGAGTCTCACGAACAGGTCCAAAATTTCTCATTGGAGAGTTTGCTGTTGTTAACGACAACGATCTTTATATTACTAGTCCATTCGTAGGACCACGACTTGTTTTTCCTTCGATTAGATCAGCTGTTGCTGAATCAATCTATCGAATAGGTTTCGAACGAAATTCAGACATTGTCATTGGTGGTTGTTACGCTCCTACACTTCAAAATATCGATAATACACAATGGACACCCAATCTTCTTGTTTTCAATGCTAAACAAATTGTTCGATCGACATCCTATCTTGCACAACAACTATTCAGTGTTAACTTAGGTAATATTGTTTTACATTCAACAGCTACGAATAGTTCAATGACACACAAATCTGTTCGAAAAGGAAAAGAAGGTGATGGTAAATTAGGCAATTTATATTTTGTTGCAACAAAACGCACGAGTGATAATACATTGATTCTGAAATTAGCAAGTGTTGATCCAAATGATACAACTGTTCGAGTTCAAGTGAAAGATTCTCAAACGTCAGCTGAAGGTCAAGCATATATATTATCAGCAGGCGCTGGTGTTGATCCATCAACAGTCAAAAATACGATCGACAATTCGACTGCTGCATCGATTACAACACAAGTCGTATCGTCAAAGAATGGTACATTCTCAATAACGGTTCCATCATGGAGTGTTGTTGTTGTTACACTTGTACTTTAATTCATTGATAAATCTTTTATTAAAATCTCCAAAAAATGTCATACATCGCTCACTCATTCATCATTCTGTCGTTAGAAAATAAGATAGAAAAAAGAAGAAAAACGCCTTGTTCTGTCTTTGTGTTTATGATTGAATTTGTCTGATAACACCATCGGGTGTCACATTTCGTCCTCGTGAATAATATATAAATGCATCTGCAATTGCAGCAGGAATCATTGAAATTAGAAAAAAGAAACAGCTCGATTGCCAACCAGGTCGATAACGAATCGATGGTTGACTATTACTAACAGCATGTTGAAGAGCATTCACAACTTTCATTGGATCTTCAGCTAAATAGATAAAGAAATTATTCGATCGTCTCTCCAAGATATGTTCTAAATAATCTTGGCCCCAACGTCGACGAATTTCCACAGGTGATTCATTCCATATTTTTCTCATTCGTTCAACATGTCCTTCGATAAGCGGTGTACGCATAAAACCGGGCTCAATGATACTGACACGTAAACCCCATGGTTGCATTTCACGACGAAGACAATCGGAGAATGCTTCGAATGCATATTTCGATGCACTATAAGATGACATTGTTGGTGCAGCTAAATAGCCAGCTACTGAACATAAATTAACGACTCGTGAGTCACGTTTGGTTATTAATAATGGAAGAAATGTTTTCACCATTTGTACTTGAGCAAAAAAATTGACTTCAAGCATGTTTCTCATGAAATCTAAAGTCATCCAATCGATTGGAGCTTCTTGATCGATACCAGCATTGTTTACTAAAGCATGTAAAGTATTCGTTTTTTCTTGAACTAATTTAAAAGCTGCATCGACTTCATCGGATTTTGTTATATCCAAAGGAAAAACGGTCGCTTTCGATGAGAGCTTGTTTTGAAGTGAACTTTGATTATCTTTATTGTAAACACCTGCTAATACATTAAAACCTTGTTCGTCGAGTTCAATGGCTAATTGATGACCGAAACCAGTATCACAACCAGTTATAAGAACGTATTTACCACGAGGATTTACATCCGGTGGAGGATTGTCACGTTGATAAATACGATAGGCAACATAGAGAACAAACAATGAAATTAGTATTAAACAACACATATGATGTCTTTGTAGAGAGATATCGAAATGTGAAAAGCAAACTGAAGAAAAGAGCGTATGAAATATTCTTTTTTTTGTTTCTCTTTCGTTGATGCACACGGAATTCGCACCGTACTTTGATAAGAGAACGATAAAAATTTTAAAAAAAAGAAAAGAAAATGTTAAAGTCCAAGTGTAACGACTACCACACTCCATGATGGTATTGTTATTGAAAAAGTGCCATCCGTTGACGATACGACTTGTGTTGTAATCGATGCAGCAGTCGAATTGTCGATCGTATTTTTGACTGTTGATGGATCAACACCAGCGCCTGCTGATAATATATATGCTTGACCTTCAGCTGACGTTTGAGAATCTTTCACTTGAACTCGAACAGTTGTATCATTTGGATCAACACTTGCTAATTTCAAAATCAATGTACTGTCATTGGTTCGTTTTGTTGCAATAAAATATAAATTGCCTAATTTACCATCACCTTCTTCACCTCGTTGAACGGATTCATGCGTCATTGAACTGTTTGTTGCTGTTGAATATAAGATAATATTGCCTAGATTTGTACCGAATATTTGTTGTGCGAGATAGGATGTTGATCGAACAGTTAGATTTGCATTAAAAACAAGAAGATTGGGCGTCCATTGTGTGTTGTCAATATTTTGAAGAACAGGAGCATAACAACCGCCAATAATCACATCTGAATTTCGTTCGAAACCAATTCGGTAGACTGATTCAGCAACAGCTGATTTTATCGAAGGAAAATCTAGTCTTTTTCCTGCCCATGGATTTTTAATGGCTGAATCGTCGTCACTGATAACAGCGAATTCACCAGCAACAACTTTCGGAGTCGGACGAGGAATATGTTCGTAACGACGAAAGTTATTGATGAAATAAAGTGGAACTTGATAATCATGATCATCAACAGCTGGTGGAGAAGGAATATTTTGAGTTGTTGTTGCAATAAAAGTAATGTTTGGATATCGTTGAGAGAGTGCATTATAGAAATCTGTCCAACGATAACTGTATGTACTCGGAGCAGGATTAATAAAATCTTCATTACCAATTTCGACATATTTGAGATCGAATGGTTGAGCACGACCTAAACTTTTTCGTAGAGCACCCATTGGATTGTCATCAGCTGACGCAGTAAGAAAATCAATTTCGTTGATAACTTCATCAATATATGGTTGTAATTGATCTCGAGGTACAGCTTGATGATTTAATGAGTAACCAGCATAAACTGCAAGAAGTGCTGTTGCACCAATATCTTCAACAAATGTCATGAATTCAATCAAACCAAAGCCTTCAGTATTATATCCAGTCCATGTTCCTGGTCGTCCAGGTCGGTTTTGAAGTGGACCAATGGTAGTATTCCAAATGAATCGTCCTGCAATGGTTGGACCTTCGAGATCGTTTCCACCAGGTACACGGACATAGCCCGGTTTTAGATCAGCAAATGCTTGTGCAATATCAAGACGTGCGCCATTGGGTCGATCTTTGAATGTCGGTGGAAAACAAGAAATAAGATTGAACTCAAAATCACCTTGTGAACCTTGAGGAAATTCAACAAAGAATGTATTTTGTGTTGTTGGCGCAGCACTTGGAACACGAAGAAGAACAGAATAGTTTGACCAAGAAGCAATGGATGCATTCGATACATCGACTGTAGCATTGGCAAATGTTGTTTGACCTGAAGTATCACGAAATCCAACTGTTAGTTTACCACCAGCAACTGATGCTCCTGACGATGGTCGATAATAGAAACTAACTGTATAGTTTTGAGGTTGAACCTTAATGCCATAGAAACCATTATTCGTAAAGCCAAATGCTGAACTCGAACTTGTGCTCATAGTTAATTTCATTTGAGCCGGCAATGCTGCTGACAATGGCTGTGTATTGGCTAAACTCATTGTTGCTAGTCCAAAAGTTGCCCATCCATCAAGTGATCTTCCTTTTTCTAAAATAAACAAATCAAAAGTCACCTAATTATATTACATATATCGATGATATTTCAAACCTTGAAATGCACGATTATAGATCAATTCTGCATACAATCCACCATCGTCATCTCGATTAATATTCGTTTCCAGAATAAGACCATGCATAGTCGATGGAATCGTTTGACCAATATCTGCATTTTGAACGTTAAGTGACACACTGTTCACTGCACGTAAAATATCGAAAAAACATACGAACAGAATAACAATCGCGTATTTAAGTAACATCTCCTTTTTACAATACGAAAGTGACTATGAGACAGAACACGAAAGATTAAAATAAGATAATGTTGTGTACTTTTTATTTATTTTTTATTTTATTTTAACAAAGTGTACCATGGCAGTATTGAAGTCCTAACTGTTCTCGATGTAAGATTTGATTATTCGTTGTAAAAAGTGCTAATGTTATATATCGAAGAGGTGCATCACCCCATCGATATAGAAAAATGCCTTGTGATTGATCAATTTCTCGAATAAAATCTCGAACATCCGGTCGTTGCATCAATTTTAAATCGATAATTTCTAAATTATTCCAATAATTCGGAACATCCAATGTATGATTGAAAAAATCGATGTATAATGTAGGATTTTTTGGATTTATCTTTTTCTTTGCTACATATGCAGCTGTTACATTTCGTACGAGTCTCAAACCAGGAAGAACATATTCGTGATCTACTTCTCGTCGATTAGCCAAGTAAATCGCTTGAGATCTTTGCATAATTTCGAAAATATTCGGCCATCGACCTATAATCCGTGAATCATCATCTAATCTCATCATGTAACGATATCGTCGGAGAATTTTTATTTGAAAAACTTGTTTAAACCAGAAATAACACATCTGATGATAATTCCATTTGCCCTTAATCGTCCAATTCGGATCTCTTATATGTGGTTGAAAACCAGGTGAAAATCGATAGAAAATATGATCGACATTGATAAATTCAACTTGTCGGCAACTTCCATCGAGTATTGGACGAATATCTTCTCGATACGGATAACCCGTATGAAATACAATGACATCTGATGTACAGTTATCCTGTAAACCAGAATCTAATTCCAAAACTCTTCGACAAATTCTTGGATACGGATCGAAACCCATATGAAGAATACCGGTAAAACTTGGAACAAGAAAAACGATAACATGATCTGTCTTCTAAAGAAATCGAAAGACGAAAAATTATATGTAAATATAAAAAAAATGTGTACTCGTCGCGTGCGATTGAAGTATTTGTAGTTCGAAAAACTGTGTAGAATCGTATTGCTTTCAGTTGTTGATGATCTGTTAGCTCTCGATTGTGTTACATAAATAGGCTCTTGGTAAACTTCCAAAGATTCGTGTGAATCCAGGGAATAGAAATAAAATAAACTCGATCCAAGACAAAAACAGAAAATAATCAAAAACCGGATTATGTTTTTTGAACTTCTATTCGAGAAATATGAAACAAACGCTCGATCGATTTCAATAAAAGAAAAAAAGAATATTCATTTACTTCATCTGCCTCGACTTTTTACCGTGAACAATTCACTCAATCCGTCGAAATTTCTTTGATGTGCGCACTACTACTGATTCAAAAAACACAAAAAAAGAACATATACACACTTTTTTCTTTCTTTCTTTTTCTTTCTCCTTCTCTCTTTTTTTTACTGAAAAACAATCAACACGGATGACAATATATCAGGCCCATATTTTCTCGATTCAATATTTGACTTTCATTGAGAAAAAGTGTCATCATAATGTATCGTAACGGTGCATCGCCCCACCGATAGAGAAATATGCCTTTGGACTCGTCGATTTCTTGAATAAAATCTTGTACATCCGTTCGTTTCATGAATGCTAATTCAACGATCTCGAAATTATTCCAAAAATTTGGCACTTCTTTCGTACTATTGAACAAATCGATGAACATATTCGAATTTGTTATGGTTAAATTTCGTTTTTTAATGTAAGCCGCTGTGAGATTTAAGACAAGCGAAAGACCCGGTAGAATATATTCCACGTCAACTTCACGTTTATTTGCAAAGTAAATTGAATGATTTCGTTCCATTAAATCAAACAGATTTGTCCAATGATCTTTTAACGAAAAGAAAACATGAATATTTTTTTGGCGTTGAGAACAAAAAGTAACGTACGTATTATTTGTGAATCGTCATCCAATCGCATCATGTATCGATACGGTTTGAGGATATTTAAATTGAAAACTTGTTTAAACCAAAAGTAACACATGTGATGATAATTCCATTTGCCTTTTACTGACCAATTTGGATCTCGATTATAAGGTTCGAAACCTGGCGAAAATCGATAGAATATTGGATCGATATTGACAAAATCGATATGTCGAGCAGTACTACCCATTAAAGGTATTAGATCTTCACGAAATGGATAACCCGTATGAAAGATAATAACATCTGAGACTTTATTATCACGAAAACGTTCGTCGAGTTGCTGCAATCGCTCACGGAGTTTAGGATAAGGATTGTAAGCTAGACGAACGTCTCCCGTAAAACTTGGAACTAAGAATACGATCACATCTCTCGAACGCTAGAGGAGAACATGAATCGTTTGTTTTTCTTGAGCAAAAAAACCGTCCGCAATTACTTTAGTTCGTGTTTGATTTAAATATTCACTTTTAGAAAATACTTGTAAATTATCATCGGGCAGAACGATTTGATTCGGAATGAGATTTATGGATAGTTGAGGTCTATTGACATGATTTGTTGAAAATACGAAGAGAAATAGAAGAAAACAGATGGAAAATAAAAGGAGAAATAACAACTGCTTTTGCATAGTTCATAAAAAAATGAAACTTTTCATGTGGTGGGAAGCTTTTTTTTTTGTTGTTGTTGGATGTTGAAGAAACGAAAGAAAAGAAAAAGAATGTCAACCATTGCATCCTTCGAGATTCCTTCTTTTTGAAACAAAAAAAACTGCCTTGACGTTATGTTTTTAATTCAATGTAAACTCAGAGAACATTAAATCGATAATGAAGTAGCCATTTTACGTAATGACGACAAAATGGTCAATGGAAAATTCCGATGAGAAAGCATAAACATGAATCATAGTTAACTCACCTTTGTCTTACCCATAGATAAGAGAAAACAAAACACTATAAAATACGAAGATTCTTTGCACAAAATTTATTCTTATTATCATCTACATTTGTCTTATCGTCTTCACTTAACGAAATAAACATGTCGTCAGTTGCCAATAGCATGAGTCGTTTATCTCTCGTTCGAAACAACCCATTTTCATATATGGATGAAGCAAGAGTTGAAAATCTACTAAAATGTTCCTGGTGTCATTTCCCCTTCATCGAGCCTATGTCAAATGGGGTGGATAAAACTTTTTGCCGAAAATGTCTTGCTGACTATGCTCGACATCTTGGATCGAATCGAACCGTTGAAACTGATCAAATACTCAACAGAATTAGAAGTTATAAACCTGTTACAGAGCCTCTCATTCTTGCCATGCTCGATAGAATACCTGTTCGTTGTTTGAAATGTGCTGAAATTGATATTCCACGTGGTCAATTAAAACAACACGACGAGAATGTATGCTTAAAAGCCAATGTTCTATGCACAGCTGCGGATATTAAATGCCAATGGGTTGGACCACGAGAAAATTTAACAGAACATCAATCTACATGTCAATTTGAACCATTGAGACCGATCTTCGAACACTTGTTCACTGAACAAGCTGAATTACGCCTTCGTATTCAACAACTAGAAAACGGTTCATCACAAAACGCCAACAAACAAGATCAAGATTAATTTTTGTTTCTTTATTTTTTTTTACATGTTAATATAAAATAAAAATAATTCATCTAAAAAAACAGTTTCACTTATTTGAATGAATAATAATCGCATTAGATGTGTGCCTTCATTCTCAAAATAGTTTTTCATATTTTCTTGTGTTTCGAGATTTTTCTATCATACCAAAGTGATGAGTAGCATGTCTTATCTGTATAAATAATGCGCGTGACTACATAAATATGTTTCACCTATGTGAAATCTCCAACAACGAAAACAATGAATAATATAACGGCATAAGATAAGATTGTTGTGAATATAAAATAAGAGAGCTTCTTCGCTAGAGAATCATTTTACAGTTAACAAAAAAAGACAAAAACATGGAGTTTATTTATATGAATGAAGATGAAATCAATCCTTTATTAAAATGTTCGGTTTGCAAATATCCGTTTACAAACCCTGTTCATATTCCTGCTCTTGATATTCGACTTTGTCGTGAATGTATTCCCAAAGCACCAGCTTTAACAAATAAGCCAATGGATAACTTCTCATCAATAGACGGCAATATTATTCATATGAACGAGGGTCTTCTTCTTCAATTACTCGATGAACTTCGTGTTCGATGTATTGCATGTCAAGAAGAAAATATTTATCGAAAAAATTTTGCTAATCATCGTCTTAATGATTGTCCAAAACGAATCGTTCCATGTAAAGCAAGTGATATAAAATGTCCATGGAGTGGACGATACGAAAACTATGATGCACATGTTGAAAATTGTCCTTTCGAACGCTTACGACCAATCTTAGTCGAGAGTTTAACACATAAGCAACAACTTGAAAAGTATGGTGAAATTCTATCAAAACAACAAAATGAAATCGAACTATTGAAAAATCAAAACCAACAATCAAACGTCGACGACGATCGAATTGCACAACTACAAAATCAATTAGACAAATCGAATGAATCACTAACCAATCAACAAAATGAAATTGAACAACTGAAAAATCAAAACCAACAATCAAACGGCGAAGACGATCGAATTACACAACTACAGAATCAATTAGACAAATCGAATGAATTACTAGCCAACCAACAAAATGAAATCGAACAATTGAAAAATCAACCATCACCTGTTACTAGCAATGATATTGAACAATTGCAAAGCCAATTAGATAAATGCAATGAACTATTTGCAAATCAACAAAACCAACAATCAAACGTCGAAGACGATCGAATTACAGAACTACAGAATAAATTAGACGAATCGAATGAATTACTAACAAATCAACAAAATCAAATTCAACAATTAAAAACGTCAGTCGAACAATGTGAACATCGTCTTACGACACTTCAGAATAGTTTTCGTCTTATCCTTCAAGAAAAACGAGCTCGTGAAAAGGATAATCAAGATTCTGTTTCAATATCAAGAGCTCAAATTGATGAGATCCAACAATTAAAAGATCAATACGCACAATTGATTCAAGAAACAAAATCATCATCATCATCGAATAATATCGATGTTATTGATCAATTAAAACAACAAGTGAATAGCTTCGAAGTTGGTTTGAAACAAATTCGAGAACAACATACAAATACAAGCAATCAATTAAATCAAATACAACGACAGGATACCTATCGAAATAATGAATTATCTTATCTACGACAATGTCGTGATAAACAAGAAATTCAAATTTCGTTATTAGCAAGAAAGAAATCTGTTGTACCACGATCGTATACAACGATTAATGCACAACTCGATGATTTCATTCAGGAATATCCAATAAATTCCGATATTAATCTATCGAATAAACATTTTGATAATCAAGATTTAGAAACAATTTGTAAACGAACAATGTTCGATAAGAAATGTCGAAAACTTCGTTTAGAAAATAATGATATCAATGCTAAAGGTGCAACTGTAATTGCCGATAATTTACATGGCAATTTAACATTAAATGAACTTTATCTATCGGAAAATTCAATATCGGATATTGGTGCACATGCAATAGCACAAGTTCTTGCAATCAATAATCATTCATTGACATGGCTTGAATTACATTCGAATAGTATAACTGATGAAGGCGCTGAATATCTAGCTGATATGTTGAAAACAAATAAAACATTGATTTTATTAGGTTTAAATTCGAATAAAATAACGAATCGTGGTGCACAGATTTTGGTTGGTGCGATAACATATTACAATGAAACATTACAATGGTTACTTTTAGCATCGAACAAAGGTATTACGGATGAGAGTATCGAAAATTTTAATGATATGTTTGTGAATAATACGGCTTTGCAAGCATTTTGGTTGAAAGATTGTGGTTTATCAAGGAATGGCATTCGAACGTTAAAAGAAGCGGTTGCATCGAAAGCAAATTTTATTCTTGAACTTTAAAATGAATGAAATCTTTTGTTTTTTCTCTTCATTTGTGAATAAAAAAGAAACACCCTCAAGTTATTTACAGAAAGTTTTTATTGAAAATAAAAATTTCGATTTATGGTTCATTGAATACATTACATACTCGTTGTGTCTACTTCGGTATTCGTTGTTTCAGTTATTATCGTTGACGTGTCAGTTGTTATTATTGATGTTTCAGTAGTCGCTGTTGTTGATGATGTATCAGTAGTCGCTGTTGTTGATGATGTATCAGT
>ERZ778019.1618-NODE-1618-length-28214-cov-12.601726_pt1 | contig 28214 bp, 30 predicted proteins | sample MGYA00375749_ERZ778019 | MGnify/ENA primary metagenome ERZ778019 (study PRJEB29350, sample SAMN05389821) | bioreactor metagenome | isolation source: Ammonium sulfate bioreactor | place: South Africa: University of Cape Town | collected 2014-03-17 ... | reverse complement strand
TAAATATCTAATTCCGCCAAATGAATCGAATTTTAGATGCGATGTTGTTCATTAGAAAATCTCAATTAAATCTTTTGAAAATCTTTTTACGAACAAATATTCGATTGATTTCATCGAATGCACCGAATAAGTAAGAATATCGAATTGAAATTCAAAAGAACAAAAAAAGCAAATCATCAGCTCTATCTCTTTCTCTCTCGTCTTCTAGATTACATGAAGTCGGCCTATTTACAGCTGTCAAACAAGAAGGCAATTATGAAACAGGCCAGGTAAAGAGACGACCCGTCAACTCTGACGGATAGATGTCAAAAATACATTAGAAGATTCTATTTCCCCTATCAGATATTGAGAATATTTGTTGATGTTTTCTTTTTGTTGGATTCAAAAAAAAAATACTAAGAAAATGAACAGCATGTACTGCGTTTCGATACTCGATCGTTCAATTGTACGAGATGAGTTAATGTTTTCGATGGATTTTGTCCATTGGATAGATTGATGTCGATTTGCTCGAGTAAAGCTTGTGTAATAGCATGAAAGGAAAATTCAACATTTAAGCCTGTCTTTGCCGATGTTTCGACGTAGGCAACATCGTATTCATTGGCTAATTTCTCGCCCATGTCACGTGTAACAACACGTTCTTGGAGTTTATCAACTTTATTTGCAATTAGCATGACAATCACATTCGATTGTGCATGTTCTTGAATTTCGCTTAGCCAGTCGCGAACGTGATTAAAACTGAGTATTGATGAAACGTCATAGAGAAGTAATAATGCATTTGCATCACGATAATACGAATGTGCTACCGAACGGAAACGTTCTTGACCAGCCTAGGATAAAAATCAAAGAAAAAAAGAATATAAATAGAACTGAAGTGATCGTTGAGAGAGGCAAAAGAAAAGAAATTGTCAATAAATTCTCCGATTTCTTCTTCTTCTTATTGATATTGATTAGGTTTTTACAAACTCAAATCATTTCCGAGTCTATTTACTCTTCTCTCTCTCTCTCTCTCTATAGAATACGAGTAGAAGAAGAAGAAAACGCTGAGAACGATAAAGACTATCGATTAAAACTTCAACATACAGTGTCATAAATTTGTAACTTCACTTGTTTATTATTAATCACAATTGTTTTATTCCGAAAATCAATTCCAACTGTTGCAATAAAACTGCCAGATAAAAATGTATCGTCTTTAAAACGTACTAATAAACACGTTTTACCAACGCCACTATCTCCGAGTAACATGATCTAGTTACAAAGACAAAACCAATCGTTTATTGAAATTTAACAGGAATAGACAGTGTCTACTTTGAATGCAATAGGATTCGTTGTTGTTGTTGGAATTGGACGGTTCATATCTGAATTTGAAAACTCAATCTATAATAAACAATCCATGGATTTCTGTTTAGTTTCGACGTGAAAATGTCATGTCATTAACTCTTCTCTCAATGTCCTGTTTGTATACATATCTATCTGTCTATCCATCTATACGATTTGAAGAATCAGAAATAAGCAAGAAGGAAAAAGCGATGAGAATGTCAATGAGCTCGATTCACATTTCATTAGGACACAACAAATTGTCATAGATCTGTCCCTTCGTCTCATTTCTTTTTCTTATTCTTTTGTGTCATGATTTTATTGCATGATTGTTCTTCTTATTAGTTATTTGTCTATAAACATTTGAAGAAGAAGAAGAAGAAGAGAAAAAAGAATTTCTTCATGTTCGATTAGATTGTCTTAGAGAGAGAAAGAGGAAAAAATCAGTTAATTTAAAAATGTACGATGTTTTTCTTTAAAGAAAAGAAAAGAGTAAAAACAACAGATTTTGAGCGAACAAAAAGAAAACAACAAACTAGAAGAAGAAAAGACATTAACATGTCAAGAAACTGAAAAAAAAGGAAATAATCGTTTTTCCAGATCGAAAAAGATTTTCTTCGAGTCAAGTTAGATAAATAAATGATCTGTTCTTTTCTTTTGTCTCATTAGTTATATTTATCGGGTAGCTGACTACTTTCTTCTTTCTTTTTCTTTCTTCTAAGTCTTCGAATCGATCAAAGAAAATTAGAAATTTGATTGTTAAATCGAAGAAAATTCTCTCGGATTGAAATAATCCAAGATAATAACTTACTTTTTTAGTTTTGACGTCATATTTGTCAGTTCTCACTCGATGTGCAAGAGATATTTTTAGTACACAATTGAACGATTGAAGTTTTCTTTTTGTTTAGGAAAACAGAAAGAAAGAAAACGAGAGAGAGAGATAGATGAAATAACATAGCCTAGTGAAATATTGAACAGATGAACAACACATGATGAAGAGCTACAAAACGGGTGTCAAGCTAAATGCGAACCGAGAGCAAGCAACAGTCGGCTAGGATGAAGAATGAAAAACGGAGACTTCCTGTCGACAAGCTTTACTGATGGTGTTTTGCTCCTTCTTCTTCTTTTTTTTCACCGCCATTACTACCGTTTCTCCTATGCAACGCTAAATGCGTTCTGACAAATCGAATGATTTCTTCTCTCCCTCTCTCTCTTTCCCTCGTTACGTCTTCAATAAGCGTTTTTCTCGCACATACATCTATATGCATACACTTGTCGAGCAATTATTGCGCTGTGCCTATTCATCTCTTATCGGAGTTCGGTTATAAAATGCTCGTATTGTCGTTCGAATATTCTACGAGGCTAATTCGATTATTATTTCTATTTCTTTTTTAAATAAAAAAAAAAGAGCTAGAGAAGACGATGATCGACTATTTCCCCATCGGCTCATAAGAATATAGCTAAATACGAAACTAAATTTCTTCAAAAACATGGAAAACTTATTAGACTATCATCTTATATGTATGATGATGACGATGGTGATAATAAATGAGCAGAGAAAAGAAAAAAAAAGAGAAAGTTTCTTTTTCTCATCTCACTCGTTTTCTATTATTCTACGTCTTGATGCGCTAAGATTGTCAACAATGACGATGATGAATGAAAATTTTATTAAACCAAACCATGCGTTAATCGTTAGATGAGAAGATCAACTCGTGCGTACGTATCTATCTATATCTCTCTTTCGCTCGCTCAGTGTCTTCAGAAAAAGAAAACTAAGAAGAAGAAGAAGAAGAAGAAGAAAAGGTAAAGAACTTTTCAATTATGCTTTAGCTATTTCTTCATCGAATATTTGGCTATCGAGGTGTAATCTTATTTCCATGGTTGGCAAGAGTTTTTGATCGATACGATGGCCGTTCAAATGCGCCGCCACCTTTGCCGAGTTCATCATCATCATCAAATATTCATGAGATTCGTGCTCGATCGGCTACATATTATCAAGTTTTAATTGACACACGTGACATGCCTTATATTCGAGCACAAACAGGTACTTCGAGTTTTTAAATCGAATTCGAGTGCCTCTTTTTTCTTTGTATTCAGAAGCTGTTACATTTCTGGGCAATCAAGAACGAGATCGGAATCTTTATGCAATTCCAGGTCTTGATTATGTTGCTCATGAAGATGTTATACCATATACTGTAATTAATAAATTAATTAGTTGACTTGAATTGTAATGTATTTGGCTGATTTTAGAGTACAGAACGAACACCGATTGAACATGAATTATTCGATAAATTTTTAATGCATGATTCGGAAGCATGTAAGTTTAATTGGCAGGCAATTAAACGCGATTAATGATCAAGAAATTGTTGATTTTAGCACCAAACTTCGTTCCTCGTGAACATTTGAAATCTTGGCAAGAACGACATCATACTTGGTTGGAATTATCTGATGTTTCGAAAGATGTAACACATCAAATCCGAGTGACAGTTATTCCATTTTATATGTACGAATTATTTTATTTTAAACAAAGAAATAAAGCACAACAACAAGAAAATTTCTTTTCTAGAGGTTCACGTTCAGCACAAGGTGTCAGTGTACATTGGTGGCGTTATTCGATTCGTATTGAAAATTTAAATACTGACGAACCTATGACTCTACGTGAACGTCATTGGCGTATATTCAGTCTTTCGGGTACATTGGAAACTGTACGTGGCAAAGGTGTTGTTGGACAAGAACCTCGTCTATCTAAAGAATATCCTGCATTTCAATATTCATCACATGTATCTCTTTCCGCTCCAAGTGGACATATGTGGGGGTACGAATTCTTCGACAACAACAAAAAAAAACCGATTTCTCGTTGTTTTCTCTCATTTAGAACATTCAAAATGGAAAAAGACGATGGTACATTTATCGAAGTTCGCATTCCTCCATTTAATTTAGAATGTAAATCGGATTCACCGCCAACATCTAACAAATCTTGATTGTAAAATATCTTTCGATTGTTGCTTGTTTGTTATTATTTTCTGTAGAGAAAAAGAATTTACACAACCGGTTTCTATACATAGATATTTCTTTCGTTTGTTTGTTTGTTTTTTGCTCTGTATTAAATCAACAATGTCTTATATAAGCAAGATGATTTTTCCCTAAAGTATCTCCGAAAAAAACAAAGATAATCAAGCTAAGACGTAAAAAAAAACATGAATACTTTTTAGACATATGCGTCACCTATATTCCGATATGATTGGTTCAGGATCTGTTGGTGATTTTTAGTGAATTTCATCGTTAATTCAAAATAAAAATTTTTCTTCACTTGTAAAATGGATACAAACACTCGAGATCAATGGATAGCAAATGCTGTGAACAAAAGTTTGTTGACTATGTATTAAATTTCATTTATTTGTTTTTCCTCGTAGAAAATGATCATGAGATTTGTGAAAAATTAAAAGAATTAAATCATCAACATAAAATTGATTTTCTTCGAGAAACTAGTGAAGTTGCTCATCGAAAAATAATCGATGCTGGTTCATTTGGAATTGTGGATTTAGTTCGTTATGAGAAAAAATTATACGCACATAAACGTTCCATATCAACTGATTATAAACAACAACTCAATATTATCAAAGAAGCTACTCAATTAGCTCAAATCTCGGGTTTACATCCGAATATTCCAAAAATTCATTTTATTAATTTAAAATCATGTGGTTATTTCATGGACTATTACGATTGTGGTTCATTAGATGGTTTTCTACGAAAATCTGAATCGATCTATACATTACGAGATGTGCTCAGTTGGTCGTATCAATTAGCCGACGCATTGAGTTTTTTACATTCGAAAAATCTTAGTAAATTTTCATTTGAAATTAACTTCTTGATGATAAACAAATTTCTTCTCTTCAAAGTGCATCGCGATGTGAAATTAGCAAATTTACTTTTAAAAGATAATTATCAAACAATTGTTCTCAGTGATTATGGGACAGCAACAGATCTTCATCGAGTTCTACTAACACGTCAAGCTGGAACACCAAGTGAAATTCTTTGACAAAAAAAAAGAAAACAAAATCAATGACTTCCATTGTTTTCAGTTACTATGGCACCTGAAGTCTGTGATACATCGAATTATAGCGCGCGTTGTGATATCTATTCATGGGCAATTGTTTTTTGGCAATTGTTAGCTAAAAAAACAATGCCTTATGGTACAAATATGAACAAGTTTCGTAAGAGCATAAGAGAAAATAAAAGTTTTATCAATAAAATAATCTTGTTTTCAGTTATTATGACAAAAGTCTCCGTTGAAAAACTCCGTCCAGCTCAGCTGACATCATGTCCCGAGATCTTTCGCGCGTTACTCTATCGTTCTTGGCATTCGGATCCATTCGAACGACCAAGTTTAGATTTTATTAAAAAAATTCTTCGATTATTTCTACGTCAATTACCTTCAACATCTTGTCAATATCAATTAGGACCTACAACTGATGATCGAACGTTGATTTCTTTAGATAAATATCGGCCATTTAAAGCGCGTTCGCATATCGCAGAATCGATAGGTTTCTACGATGAGCATTGTCGAGTAGTGCAAGAAATTGCGAAGCTCAAAAAAGAGATTGAATTAAAAAAAAAATTTCTCAAGAGAATCAACTGAAAAAATTAAACGAAGAAAATCAACGTCGATGATTGTATTTTAGTTTCTTTTTATGTATATAAAAAATAAATCTTTTCGCAAAATAGGACGATCCTATTGAAATCACTACGACATCTATTTCATCGTTTTTTTTTATAATTGAAAATAAATAAATATTTTCTATTGGTTGTCTTCAATGAAAAAAACATGTGTTTGCTTTTAGTTGCCATTTCTTTTCCCAACATAAAGAACAAGTATTTTATATTTTTCTTGCAGAATAAACGAACTCAATTATGGATACATCATCAGATAAAATCATCACCGATGTTCTTCAAAAAGCTAAGAAAGGTTTGTTTATTTGGCTCAATTCGATTCATATTCGTATTGGTTGTTTGATGATTTCAGAAGGAGGTATTCAACTCAGTGAGAAATTACGTAAACTTTTAGTCGAACGGCAAATTCCATTTATTCCGGCCACGATTGATATTGAAGTTCTTCGTTCACTTGGCTTTGGTGTGTTCGGTATTGTCGAATTGATACGTCATCAAAAGAAACTCTATGCACATAAACGACCACGACAGAATACGAGTGAACAACGTATGAGCATTCTCGATGAAGGAATTAAATTAACGGATATTGCTGAACATCATCCAAATATTCAACGTTTAAATTTTATTAATCTTCGAACATTTGGTCTTGTTATTGATTATTGTAGTAATGGTTCATTGGATGGTTTTGTTCGAGAGAAAATTTCCAATTATACATTAGTCGATGTTCTGAATTGGGCATATCAGTTAGCTGATGCATTGAGTTTTTTGCATTCGAAAAAGATTAGTTAGTACAAAACCAAAAACAAAAACGAACGAAGACTTTTCTCATATGTTTCTTTCTCTCTCTCTCTCTCGATTTAGTACATCGTGATGTTAAAATGCAAAATATTCTATTGAAAGATAACTATCAGACACTTGTTCTCACTGATTACGGTACCGCAACTGAATTAGGCAAGAGTTGGATGACTGATAATGTCGGTACACCAAGTACGAATGCGCTCATATGTTTTTTTGCGAGAATGATTTCTAAATGAGCTGTTTCAGTTACTATGGCACCTGAAGTTTTTGCATACAATCAATATGCCGAACAATGTGATACCTATTCGTGGGCGATTGTTTTCTGGCAATTGATTTCGAAACAACTTCTTCCGTATGGTAATCTCGGCAAAGGTTTTCTCATCTCAGTGGTTCGAGATAAACTTCGTCCACCAAAAATTAACCATTGTCCGGAATTATTTCTCGCTCTACTCTATCGTTCTTGGCATTCCGATCCCGAAGAACGGCCAACATTGTTGTTTATTAAACGTATTCTTCGATTGATTTTAAATACATTGCCAAAAAAGAAACAATTGTATTCCGATGTGATGATCAATGATTTGAAAAATCAATGGTTACATGAATATAATCTGGCCGAACGATATCTACCGAGTCAACCACGTTTAAATAACGAACAATCAACGAATATTTATCAAGAACATCTAACAATTATGGAACGTGTCATACAAATTCAGAAGGATCTTTCTGAATTAAAACAAAAACAAGCCGAAGCTGATGAATATGAAAATTTAGTTGAGGCAAATGCTGAATTACAAAAGAAAATCGATGCATTAAGAACAAAGACAGTCTAAGGTAAAATGTTTGGCTTTTTTTTTAATCTTTCCGATAATCAATCATCTTTTGCTATTTTTTTTCTGTAAAAAAATAAATCTATTCAATTTTGTTTTCTTGTTCTCTCTTTTTCTTTTGTTTTTTTTTTGTAAATTTTTATTTTCATTAAAAAAGAAACACACATACAGTCTATTTTCCTATCTGTTCGTTTGGTGATGGACGAAGAGCGCCTTCTCTTTCTTGTTCGAAATGATAAATAAATAAGAAATCTTCTTTTGCACATACTAATCTTCATTGGGTAAGACAAACAATTTTTTTTTCTTCTTTCTTGTTGAAAATTAAAAGGAACGATTTTCTTTTGTTAAGATCTTCGAATCGAACGAAGTAAACGTGAATCCTCAAATTGAAGTAACTATTTTTTTTTCAAAAATAATCTTTCGAATAGGATCAATTGAGAATTTTGAAAAAAAAACACATTTTGTCGTTGTAATTTTTTCTTTTTTCAAGATAAATAAAAAGATCAATCTTAGTCTCTTCGTTTCTAATTGAATTGTTTTCGAAAGAAAAGAATTAAATAAGAGGAAACATATAGAACTAGTAAATAGGGGAAAAGAAAAGAATTAAACATTTGAGGTAAACAACAACAATAACCAACAAAAACCGATCATTTATTGATTTATTTTTTGAATTTTAGTTATTTGCATTGTGTTTTTTTCTTCCCCCTTTTTTTCGAACATCATGGCTGTTAAAGATGATTATCAAGATTTTAAAAATGCATTAAATGATTTAAAAATGAATAATAAATCATCGATTAATTTCTTAACTCTATTAGCCGAAGATAAAATTCATAATGCACAACAAATTGTACGTGCAATTGAAGAACGTATACTTGAAGTAGGCGCTTTTTTTTGTTTCATATTTATTTATTTTCGTTTATGTAAATAGACAAGAGGTGAATATGTTCTACCTGCATTATATGTACTTGATTCAATAGTAAAAAATTTAAATTCACCAGCGTATATTAAAATATTTGAACATAAATTGCCTGTTGTATTTGCAAGTGCTTTCAATAAAGTGAGAGAAGAAGTGTTTTTTAAAGATTATCAAAATAAAATATTGATTTGCATTGTAGGTTGATGAACGTACACGTTTAGCAATGTTTAAACTTCGGCAAACGTGGCCAGCGTTTTTTAGTAATGCTGTTTTACATGATCTTGATACGCGTACACATTACATCGATCCAGCATGGCCAATGACAGCACGTGCACCTGATTCGACTCCGTCTGTTCCTAAGATTCATGTTAATCCTGATTTTGTTCAACGAGTAAATCAATTTTGATAGTTCACAATTGTATTTCTAATCATTTTGTGATGTTTTAGAATCCAACAAGTTCGACATCGTCGTCATCAACTCAACAAGGTCGATCATGGACAAATACTGATGAATCATCAGTTCGAACGACAAAAGATAATAATAATTATCATATGATACCTATTGATCGAAAAGAAATTGACAATCATGCAGTCAAATCGAATCATACGACTACTAACGATGAACAACAATCGAAAAACAAAGAAACAATAAATACTATCAACGAAAAATCGTCAGAAAACGATGATGTCGATGATGATGATCTCTTTTGTGGTACAGATATTGATTATCGTGATACGGAAAATAGTCAATCATCGAATGTACCTAATTCGGATACGGATCGTTTGTTTAAATTAAATTCCGAATGTCTTTCATTAGCTGAAGAAAAATTCAAATCAAAAGAACTATCATCCGAAGAATATCAAGCGACATTAAAACTATTACAAACAATTCTTCAAAATGAAGTTCAACGATTAACAGTTCCATCCACCAATTCAACAACTACAACGACTAGTTCATTTCCAAATCCATCCCTTTCATTTCCTTCAAACACAACAACAACATCAGCAACAACGCCAGCAACTGCTGCTGCAACAACATTACCAACATTTCCATATGCTGGCTTTGGTAATGATACGCAACGACATGCGTTACAAATCCTAACTGCTGCGAATGCAACATCAGCCTATGCAATGCCCTACAATTTTCTACCTTTCCTTCCACCATTACCACCGGCACCTGTTCCACCACCATTTACTCTCGCAGCAGCAACACTTCCGCCAACAGATCGTCTTAGTCCAAATAAAAAACGTACACCTGATGATAATAGTAATTCAAATCTACATTCCGATCAAATGACCAAACGACAACGTCGTAATTCACCAACATCTACAACTCATTTTCATGAAGAAACTATCGCACCTGTACCATCACTTGTCGATGCGAATATCAATTTATTAAAAAAGAAATATCTTGGCGTTATTCAACAACTTTATATTGGCAAATCTCAATGTCGTCTATGTGGTTTACGTTTTACGTCTGAACAAAATGAAGCTTATAAGAATCATCTTGATTTACACTATTGGGAGAATCGACAAGCAGCAACAAATCAAAGCAATCTTTTAGAACGTTGTAGAGATTGGTACCCATCTCGACAAGATTGGATTATTCATGAAGAAAATATCAAAGATCAAATCAAAGCTACACAAATAATGTTAAAAGAAAATCAACAAACGAAAGAATTATATCACCAAACATCATCGTCGAATGACATTTTGTCGTGTTCAGCGAAAGGTGATGGTGATATCGATAACGATGTATGTTATACTTTAAGAAAGAAAAAAAAAACATTGAATTTAAATGATTTTTATTTAGCGTTGTTTTGTGTGTCATGATCTATTCGAAACTTTCTTTGATGATAATCGAGAAGAATGGCGTTTGAAAGATGCAATTCGTGTTGATGGAAAAACATATCATCCAATTTGTTATCAAGACGTTCGATTTCATGTAAATATAAATAAATCAACAATTAGAAAATAACATCGTGGATTTTTTTTTCTAGGATGCACATGACATATCGTCGACATTATCAACGAAAGATTCAGGTCATTTTCCTGATTCTCTAAATGATGGTGCAAGTAATCAATCATCAGATTCTCAACTTGTTGATAATGTTCTATCAAGTGTGAATATAAAACAAGAAACTGACGAAACCAATGATAAAGAATCATTATCATCACCTGAAGAATCATCGCATAAAGCTGATTATGTTTCATCGATGTCATTTGTAAATCTTGTTGAACAAATGTATAATAAAAAAGAAGATCTTAAACCAATTGAAAATTTCGATGATGTTACATTAAATGTTAAAGACGAATTAATTGATCCAACGACAAGAAATCAAGATATTTCAGTTCTATCAATAAAACCTGAAAATGATTGTGAATTTTTTAATAATCAAACTTCATCAGATGAATTTCGATCAATAACAGAATAACATGTTTCTTTATTTACTATTAATACTATTACTGCTGTTTCTTCTTTCTTTCTTCTACTATTTGTCTTTGTCTTCAGTTCTCATTTGATTTCTTCGAGTTTATTTTTTGCGTCTAATGTATGTGTGTTTATTCATATACTCTTATTTTTTAAAAATTGTGCGTGGCATCTGTACGTACATAACACTCAAAAGCACAAAAAATAAAAGAATATCTACATATATATATACAAGATTATATTTTTGTTCGCTAAATAAAGCATAGTCTGATGAGTGTCACTCTTTATCTATCCTTAATATTTCAAAAAATATCAGAAGGGATAAAAAAAACTAGAACGAAATGTCGTCAAAATGACCTCGGAATAATTCGAATCATTGTAAAATTCTACTGTTTTTAGTCAATTCTATTAGATATATCCAATGATTCAAGAAATCATCAAGTTATTCAGCAAACAAAGCATAGTCCGATACTTTGTTCTACTTCTTTAGGTGAAATATTCTACTTTCTCATAGTCCTTATTCGACATTCCATACTTTTTTCGTGCAGATAAGAGGGAAAGAACTATTTATTTTTGTTATCAGGTGTTTTTAAAAGGATTTCCATCAACTGTTTTGGTTATATTTCTTACAATTACATTTTCTCGTTACACATCATATGCATTCAAGTGAGTGATTATGCTACTAAAAATTTTAAAAGATAGTAATACTGTATAATCATTTCATAAATGCTATAGTTTTCTTCGTTCTGGTTTCAACATTTGTTGTTGTTATCTCATCGAAAACATTCGGTAGATTTGCAAAAAATCACGATAATATTCAACTATCAGGTACATCTATGATATCCTGGAAATTTCGAACTCGTGTAATTGTTTTCATCTAGAATGGTCTAAAACTGGTGATATGAATGTTTCACGATATGACTTTGTATCATGCTTGTTATCAAATGGGAAAGTTCTTGCTATTGGTGGAACGACTAGCGATGATGTTCGAAAACAAAATGAACCGAATGATATTGTAGTTATAGAAAATTGTGAATTATATGATCCAGCATCAAAAAAATGGATCTTAACTAGTAGTATGCATTTTCCACGAAGTGAATATGCAGCATCGGTTTTGCCAAATGGACAAGTATTAGTTACCGGTGGGGTCGCTCAAGGTGAGCCTGTAATACAGACTGCTGAATTGTATGATCCATCGACAGGCAGCTGGACAAATATTGATAATATGCCTAATTGCCGATCAGATCACACATCAACTATTCTATCAAATGGTAAAGTATTGGTTGTAGGTGGATATTATAATTCTTATATAAATGCTGTTGATTTATATGATCCATCAACGAAAAGCTGGACGACTACTGGCAGCTTACATTATGGACGAAGGTATCATACAGCATCCATCTTACCAAATGGAAAAGTGTTAGTGACTGGTGGATTGATACAAGGTGATGATCAGACAGCAACTGCTGAATTATACGATCCATCCACAGGAAACTGGACAATAGTTAAGAGTATGCATTTTCCACGAGCAGCACATGCAACATCAGTTTTATCAAATGGAAAAGTATTAGTTACTGGTGGTTCAACCGGTAAAACTACTTTAACAGACACGGAACTATATGATCCATCAACGGGACTTTGGACACTTACTGGTAAACTAAATGATAGACGACTGTTTCATACATCATCAGCATTACCCAATGGAAAAGTGTTAGTTGCAGGTGGAATAGGCGCCGGTGGTCCGATAAACACTACTGAATTGTATGATCCATCAACAGGCAATTGGATAACTGCTGGTTACATGCATTCTGCACGGGCTTCTCACACAGCAACAGTATTGACTGATGGAAGTGTTTTGATAAGTGGGGGAATAAGTACACATGATATACTTGTGCAATCAGAACTGTACAATTCATCAACAGAAACATGGACATTGAATGACAACTGAATTATTTCAAATAAACAAGCATTTTTTTATTGATTTTCTTAGTAATCTTGAATTCTCAACACCCTCAAGATAGTATTTTTCTTTCTACTATCCTGTTTTCTGTCATCATCTATCGTCTCCAACTCCGATTGGCAGATGGAAAACCTACATTGAACGTTCGTCTACTACCACATATGTTTCTAGTTACGTGATAAACATAAGAAAAGGATGATGTAATCTATAGCGTCGTATTATTTTCGTTCTCAATCGCATTAAGACTCAGGTATTTATTTTTTTGTTGAAACGCAAAAGATTAATATATCCTATAATGGCGTTTTTCTTTTTCTTTTTCTCACCATAATAATAATATATTCAATTACACCAATCCTAATTTGTTTCTCGTCCTTTTTACTCTCTCTCTCTTCCTTTTTTGACTAGGAAAATTTATTCAATCATTCGATAGTTTTTTTTCTCGTTCTTTGACGTACGCATCAAATATTCACAATTATTGACTCGGTCATACAGAAAACTCATAAGAGATCAACGAAAGATAAGTCGTGGGAGAAATCTGATAACAAATTTAAATAAGAAAATGTCGCATTAGATTTCAAACAAATATTCTTCGAGAAATTCCCATTCAGTTCGACAGATGTTTTAACCATTGAATAGTTGCCCTTGATCGTAGAAATGGCACAGTGCTATTCGTTTATTTGACATAAAATTAGCCTTGACAGGAGTTTCGTTGTTTTGTTTAATACAAAATTTTCAGTTACTATAGGCGATGATTTTTCTTTTTCTTCGTATTCTTTTTTTTTCTTTTTTTTCTGTTCTTTACTCAAGTACTACCTTCAAATGAGGTCAACCTTATGATGATGTAAGCATATATCATATAGCATATTGAACAGCGTGCATATGCTTGTATAAATGATAAATGCATCAGTTCATTCGTCTTTTTTTCTTGTAGAAACTGAAATTAGATTTTTCTTCTCTTTTCAAAAAACATGACAAAAAAAGAAGTTTATACAATCAGTGGAAATCCAGAGGTGAAAGGTAAACGACGGATATGGATTAGTACTTTGGACTAAACGAACTTGTTTTTCTTCTACGAACTAATAAATAGCGCCTCTGGTATGTTCACTGCGATTACTATTGGCTTTTTTGGCATTTTTCGGATTTTTTCTTTCCTATGCTCAACGAAATGGACTCGCGTAAGAATAATCAGCATAATTCTTTGCGTGTTGTTTTGTTCAAATCATTTTCTTTAGTGTTGGTATTGTTTGTATGGTGAATCCTGCTGCAGATGTTTACAACCAAACACAAACTAATCAAGCAACTACTATTTCACGTAATATCCCAGCATCATGTCATCAACATCATGTTGAACGAATTCAATCGGTATGAATTATGTTTTTTTTTGAGGGTGTACATGTTTTAATGAGACATTTAATATAGCCAAGTCAAGTTCTTCTATGGCCAAAACAAACACGTGGTGTTATTCTTGGTTCATTTTATTGGGGTTATGCATTAACACAAGTTGCATCATCTGTTGCTGTCAATATCTTAGGACCGAAACGTTTTCTTGCTATAGTCATATTCGTATCATCAATTGCTACTTTACTGATACCAATTTTCTCTAAACTTCATCCGTCATTTGTCATCTTACTACGGGTTTTAGCCGGTGCAGCTCAAGTAAATTTCGTTGAAAATAAATTGACCCGTCATTGATGCGTATGATAGGGTGGTCTTTGGCCAACAATCTTTCGTTTTTGGGCAACATGGGCACCAGCATCCGAACGAACGACTCTTTTATCATTTCAAAGTTCAGGTAAAAATAAATCAAACAATTTTTTTTCTCGTTTATAATATTATTTTTGTAGGACCATCAATGGGCACCATCGTATCTCTTATTGTTGGTGGACTTTTCTGTACGTTTTCATTGAATGATGCTGTTCCATATATATTTCGTCATGGTTGGGCATTCTTCTTCTATCTTCTTGGTACGATCTCAAAATTTAATCTTAAGAAAACAAAAAGAAAGTTTTTAATTTAATGTTTAGGCGGTCTTGGCGTTGTTTGGTCTGTTATTTGGCTTATATTTGCAACTGATACACCAGCAACCAATACTCATATATCTCAAAATGAAAAAGACTATATCCGAGCATGTAAAGCCGAAGAAAAAATACAAGATACAGAAGCAGTAAATTGAAACAAAAAACTCAATTTATTTCTTCATATGCCAATTTAGAAAACACCATGGTCAGCAATGCTCCGTTCGCAAGGTTTTTGGTGTACACTTATCTCAATGATTTTCTGTGACTTTGGTCTCTATGGTATTTACATTGAAACTATTCTCTATCAAATAAATATCTCTCCTTCTCTTGAATAGCGATCTGGGCTGTTGTACCTGAATATATGAATGAAGTTTTACTGTTTAGTATTGAACAAAATGGTTTTCTTTCGGCTTTACCGCATGTAGCAAGTTTTCTTGTTGTTATATCGACAGGTGGCCTCGCCGATTTCGTTATAAAAAAAGGTTATTTAACACGTGTACTTGCACGAAAATTATTTCATGGCATTGGAACATTATCACCAGCTATATGTCTTTTGCTTATTTCGTTTCTCGATTGTGAACGTCGGTTTCTAGCTGTTTTTCTTTTAATTCTTGGTGTTGCTTTGAAGTAAGACATCGATTGATATAGTAGCATTTTTATTCGAAACTATTTTATTTTCTAGTGGACTTATGATGTCAGGAGGTTACGTGGTCAATGTTAGTGATTACAGTGGTGTTCATTCAGGAGTTGTGTTTGGTATTTGTAACACAATTTGTAAGAGATTATATTCTTTGTTGAATTGAATATCAATTGTTTGTGTTTTTGTAGCAAGTATTGGTGGATTTTGCGCACCATATGTGACAAGTATTATCACTAAACATGTTTGTATTGATAAAATAGAAAAAAAAACAAAGAATTAAAATCGAAAATGATTTGTTTGTTCGTTTATTTAGAAAACTGCAACCGAATGGCGAGTTGCTTTCATGTTATATGCTGCATCATTTCTTATTTCAGCTGTAGTCTTTTCATTACTAGCTCGTGCTGAAACTGAACCATGGGCACGTGACGATGCTCACAAGGAAGAAGTGACATCGGATCCTGAGGCTGGGAAAGAACTTCTGGAAATGAATCGAGCTGGTGTTGTACCGGAAAACCCAGTCGCTTGAAATAGTCTATCGAGATGAATATTCTGATCGAGTTCTTTTTTTTCTGCTCAATGTTGTCAGATAAAATGCTCAGTATTCGTTTCGTCTCTTTTTTTATGTTGTTTTTCGTCTGCCTATTTTACTTATCATTTTAACCAAATCATTTTTAACATTGTCAATCATTAATATGAACAGTATAAATAAAGGCATTTTGTCTCTTATCGAGCATTTTATCGAAGAAAAAAAAAATCATTGATCTTTTCATTGATTTGTCATTATTTTTTCAAAGAAACAGACGCCAAGGATAACAACAAAGAAGAAAAAAAAGGAAAAACGAAGTGCACAAGAAAAAAAGAAGAATTTGAATACATAATAATAAAGCTCATATATACATATGTCATAGAATAGTTTTTTTGTAATTTTCATGCTTGTGTGTGTGTCAAGACTGTGTGTACTAATCGAATAAGAACATATCTGCAGATAAAAAACGATAAAAAAAAACAATAGAATTCCTGAGTATAAGGAATGAGCGTTTATTTCAAACGTGGAGCAGATCGATCTTGAACAGTCACCGTTTTGCGTAATTTAAATCCTCGTTGAATTTCATTGAGTAATGATGAATGTGTTGAGTTTGTCGATGAAGTATTTGTTGAATGTTCAGCAAGAAATTCCGGTGGTGGAGGTGGAAAATCTTCAACTGTATTCGGTGGTTTCGATTGCGTAACAACAGCTGTTGTTGTTGTTGTTTTTGATTGTGAATTAATTAAAGTAAATTGATCAGCGAGTTCTTCGGCACGTTTTAAACGAGCTTTAAGACGTGATTGCAATTCGATGTAATTATTATGTATCGGCTGTTGTTGTTGTGGTGGTGGTGGTTGACAATTGGTATTCATCGATGGCGTACGACGTATTGGAGGAGCTGGTTTTTCACTTGGATTTAAGGCAATTGACATACCACGACGAAGAGTATCAGCTTTCGGAGGAGGAAGTGGTGGAGGAGCTGGTGATTGAATACCTGAACAAGAGAAGATGATTTATTAATGAATAAAATGCTGTTTTTCGTAATTTACTTTTTGTTAAATAATCGTACACTAAATGAAAAGAAAAGTTTTTTTCTGTTTCTGTAAAAAGATAAAATTCACATACTTTCATCGAGTGTTTCGTCTGCTGATTCATACGATGGCCTTCCATAGTAAGAACCATAATGTGAAGTAGAATTTTGACGCTGTCGTTCACGCCAGACGATTGTTCTCGCATCGTTAATCTTGAAGAAAGAAAATTTAGAAAAAGTAATATTAAATAAGTCTTTTACAATCGCTTCCGTTGGTAGTGTCGAACTTCGTAGACGTTGATTAATATCTTCCGAACTCGTTCTATTCGAGATTGTACCATAATAATCTTGTGGTACCGTTGGTGGTTGAGTCGGTTTAATACGTCCATTGGATATATTTGTCATCATTGTTTGATAATGTTGTTGTTGTTCACGCATAGGTGAACGTCGTTCAATGCTTAGATCACGTATTCGACAACGACGTGATGGAATCGAATGTTGACGAGATATTGTTCCGTAGAAACCATCGTCGGATATGGTTGTTTTTCGGTGATTTTTTGTTTCTTCATAGATTTGCCAATTAGGTTTTTCGAATAAACTCGGTGATGGCGGATCGAATGTGTGTGCAGTTATGGCTGGTCGAGAATTTTTTATTTGTTCAGGAGCACCGGTTACTGTTGCTGAATGTTTACCATTGGTTGAAATTTCAGGACGTTTAGCCCAAGCATTTAATGTCGAACAGACTACTAACAATGGACTAGAACTTCCATCGATTTCACGCTAAAAATTTTAAGGAAATTTTACACTGCTTCAGAAAGAAATGCTTTCGTTTTACTTCTGCTTCAGCAAGTGGTGAAGGTGGCCGAGCAAAAAACTGTTCTTGTGATGTGAAACCTGAATCTTGAGATGAAACACTGGATAGACGACTAACTGCAACATCAGACTAAAAGATATCCATGAAATCCAATCGAATAATCAGACAATTGACTTTGATTTTCTTACAGGAATCGATAACGATCGATTATTATTATTATTATTATTTGTTTGATTCTGCTGAATTGGTATCGGTATCGGTATTTGTGGTTGTTGTTGTTGATTAGATATCTTTTGATGACTTGAACTACGTGAATTATTTGTTGAACTCGATGATGAACTACTAATGCTATTAATCGAACAAATACTCGATTTTCGTGAACTTAATGATCCTGGTGATGAGGGCGGTGTCTAAATTTAATTTACAAGAATTCATTATGAAATTCTTTGTCTCTTTTCTTTTACTTTAAATGCAACAATTGTACTATAATCGATTCCTTTAATATCTTTAATAACTTGTTCACTCGCAGCGGGTAAACAATGCGGATCAGCCGTTTGTTTGGCTAGATTTTGCACAAGATCTTCAATATGACTCATTTCAGTTGCAAGTGAAATTTCCAGTTCCTAAAATAGACAAAATACAAACAATTAGAATTAATTTCGAAAATATTTTTCTTTGATTCCAACGGAAATCAGTTAAAAAGGAAACAAAATTCGCAAGATATCCGAAAGGAAATTGCCTCAAGACCGTTTTTTTTTTATTTATTTTTAAACACATTTCTTCCGTTTTCTACTGAGACATAATTGAATGAACTTCAATTCTATTTACCATAACAGGTTTTAATAATGTAAATAATGTACAAAATCGACTACGTTCTTCGATCATTGCTGATCGTAATGATTGTTTTTCACGTTCTTCTAACATTCCATAGTAATTCGATACTTCTTGGATAGCTGAATTGAGTTTATTATGTAGATTATCATGTTTAGGTACTAAGAACAAGAAAATCAATAGAAATTTTTTAAAAAAAAAGAAGCAAAGTCAACATTTATCAACATACATTTTCGACATTTTTTCTGTAACTTTATCGTTTCAGTTGCTTTCCGACGTAGTTCATTACGTAATTTCTTGTAATCTAAATATTATTCCGGCAATAGACGTGAGTAATGAAGATACAAGAAAAAGGCAAAAGAAAAAGTCATTAGTATGTATACCTTTGAGACCTTTGGCATGATCTTTATCTAAAGTATTGGCAGACTTTTTCCATTCTTCTATACATTCGTTTAATGGTTGAATAAATGTATCAACAAGAGCTGTTGTAAATGTTTTCAATTTTTGTTCAATCGATTTATGACGTAGAATTAAACGTGTCAATGCTGTGCCAATATCTCGTGTGCCACCTTTTGTATTCGTTGCTAGATCGGCAATACGTTGAAAGGCATCAAGAAATAAACTAAACGATATGATTGTTGTTCTAAACAAAGGAGAAAAGAAGAAGATAATTTGATTTTAATGATGAATGAATAGTAAATGTGCGAATATGTACGTGATTGATCAAGTCACTGTCATCGGATCATCAATTGTTAGAGACGACGAAAAAAAAGAGAACGCCGTATAATAATTATGACTCGAATGTGCGTATGTACACATATCAATAATAAAACAAATCGAACAAGAAAAGTGAAAACGAAAAGAAGAAATTGCTGTTTAAATGTCAAAATGACCATTCTCACCTGGTCACGTTCACTTATCGAGTGTGTCAACTAAGCTCAAAGGTAAATGTTTCAAATAGTGCAATGACCGAATGGGTTCAGTTCAGTTCAATTTATTTTCTTTTCTTTTCTTTTTCTCATACTTTCTATTGTCTTGTCTAGTAGTAGTAGTTTTTGTATTATTAACTATCAGCAGTCGTTCAAGTGCTAATTGCTTGCAAAGAAAATATTGTGACAGCTGAGATATGAATTGATCTCATCATCTTCTTTCATGACAGACTCTGTTCATCAAGTATTATCCCGATTGCGTGTATATATATCATTCAATTATCGATGGCACTCATCAGCGAAGAAATATATCTACGTGTATATATATAGATATAACAAAAGGCATCGTATATAATCGATGAAAAAAAAACGAGAGAGAAAGGAAAGTTAGCTTAGTCTTCTGTTCTTTTGGCAATGGCATTCCTGTCAAATGCTTTTCCTGTTGTTTCGATCAAGCGAACACAATGAGTGTCTCGTGCATATATATATATATATGCTTCTCCTATTTTTCAAACTGCAGTAATTGAACGTAATTTTCAAGGTTGATGAAACACAATTATAATGTGTTTAGACTTACTTTAGTTGAATATGCATCTTGTTTGCTTTCGATGCTAAATCTTCCCATAATGTTGAACTATTCTAAAAATAGTAACACAAATAGAGAATTATTAACTTTCTCAGATTGATGTGTGCAATTCTCTCGTTTCTTGTGATTATTAGAAGGTCGTCATAATATGTGAAAAGAAAAGAAAGAAAGTCAAATTGTTAAAAAAAGTAATACGATCAGTCTATGCCCTTTTTTTCTTATGAAAATTTGACAATAATCAATTTAGTTGTTTGCATAAGGACTTAAAAGCAAACGAGAAATCGTTTCAACTTAAGACGCGCACAGTAGCAATCGAAGATGATGATGAAGTCCTTGGCATTTGAAGGTCTCGAATTACTTCGGTGTCTTCAATTGAGGAGATGTGATTTTCTTTCTCGTTCGTTCTTATCTATTAAATCAGTCTCGAAAATTCTTGATTTATGGACACTAACCTTCATTTCATTGACAATTCCTTGAAATAATGAGCCAAGTACGGCACATTCTTTTTCGGCAGTTTCAATAACATTCATTTTTTCGTCTTCAATTAATCAATTCGATCTAAATTTCACAGATCATGATTCGATCTGCGTGTGTATGTTCAGTAAATTGTAACAGGAAATAATGATTGTAATCTATTTTCACTTTTATGGATTAGATTTGATATTATTGCGACATGCTTGTCTTGTTCAATAAATCAGTTAATATAGAATAATTGACGACGATGTCATAATCAATAAAAATCGAATAGTAATTATGATTGTATTTGTTATTACTATTCACTATCTTTCTTTTTGGATTTTTTCTTCCTATTTGAAACTATATCTAAATGTAAACCGCAGCTTGTTCGTTTTATTTGTTGTCGGCAGAAAAGCAATAGATGAGGGACGATGTTCTCTCTATGCACACGTCAGTCGATCTTTCTCTTTACTACTACTATTAATTCTTCTTCTTCTTCTTCGTCTTCTCTATGCATCTTTTTTTCTCTCTTCTCTTTAACTCTCGTTCATCTACCATATGCACATATATATATACACAACAACGTCGTCGACAACGACGAACTACGACAGGATTTTCTCCTCTCTTATATTCTCCTTTTCATACGTCAAAAGAAGAAGAAAAAAAGTGGAGAAGGCGAAAAAAAACGAAGAAAAGAAGAAAAAAGAATATGAAGACTGTTGTTCATCAATGTTCTTCTCATTCTCGATTGGTCAAATGTACTGTAAATTCCTTTTTTCTGACCGACACTCAGCCTACAATAAAGTTCCATTAGTACTAAGAACACGCAATAGACCAGTAAACAGATGTATTCAGAAGGACATTCTTTTTTTCTTCTATTCTGAGCACTTATGAGCATAAATCTATTAATGATGAGAAGAAACAACACTCGTTTATAACAAAGAAAATGAAAAAGAAAGAAAAAAAACTTTGTCTCTTGAATCATTATTGCATGTCACTAAGTTCATTAGACATTCAGCCTTCATATGTATTCTTTATACAAGTGTGAACGTGACTTTTAATACGCTTTCAAGTATTAATATTTACAAATTCAGTAAAGAACATACACAAATGTGTATAGACAGTATACATACAGTATTTATTTACGTTTTATTTGACATTAAGTTATGGATTTTTAATTGATTGTAAAAAAAAAGAAGAAGGCTCGATGTCTGCAGTGTGTACTTCAATGAACAATTGCTGTCCGCTGCAATGGCATTATTGGCCTTTGGGGGGTACAGATACTTGTACACCCGCACGCGCGTTTCTCATGGAGTTTTTTTTGTAATGCAATGAAAAAAAAAGAAAGAAAATGGATGTATTATGCAATAATCATGCAATCTAAATATATATATATATATATTGAACGCAAGATGTGCTATGCGTATGTAATAAACAAAATCAGCAGAATATATTTCATGTCTCGTTGTTAAGAAAAGAGTCTAATCCCAATTGTTGACATAGAACGTTTGTTTGCTAATGAAACAATATAACAATTGAAAGAGGTTAACTTTAGCAGATGTCTTCGTATAATTACCTAACAAGATCGAAGAGAGGACAAAGCAGAAAAAATTCATATTTAATCGAGTTTTATTACAAAAAAATACGACATCATTTTGGCATTGACCAGATCAATATCGTTATTACAATGTTAAATTAATATATTAATCGATCTTCAATCGATCCTACGCTTAGATCCATTTGACATACGATGATTATTAGTTTTTATGCGTTTCAATGGATATGACAAGATGAAAGGAAACGATGAACTCAATGTCTGCTAATTTGGAATCGAAGTCAGAAAGGAAATCCATTAGTTATATTATCAATTACAACTGAGATGCCTCACCAACATATAACATTCATTTATCTCTTACAGGTCTCTATAGAATATAAAGAGCTATAAAAATAGATTTGGTTTTTTGTTCAGTATACATTAACATATAATATAATGAAAGAGAAAAGAATGTTTAACTGTAGTAATTGATATAAAGATTACCTTGAATTTATTTGGTTTGTTATCTTCCAGATATAATCTATTCTATGCATATAAGCAAACAATCTTTTGTAATTATATAACTATATGTTCGATTATGTTCAACAGAGATATTTGTGATTCTATCACCTGCATTCTGTTTTTCTATGTCTTCAATAATCTTAATTGCATTTTATTTCCGACAGGTTTCTCCCTTTCTCTCTCTCTCTTGTATGAAAAATAAAATTCATAATCTCAGATTAAGTCCTATGAAAAACTATATTTATGCCCTCTAGTGGACTATACACCTACGACTAGTAGTAAAGCAAGTATGACAGTATAAGTTGTTTAGTATTGGCTGTTCTCTTTTAACCAACAATAATATAGTAATGAATCACATCGTTAAAGTTTAAAGTTCGATTTATAGTTTGGTGTTGTACAATTTTCTTTTGTTCATCTAGATAATAACAGAAAAAAAAAGAAATTTACTCATGGCTCTTCGTTGTTCATTTCAACAAGGTAAATGAACTGCATTTATCGATGGTTGATTTTTACTATTAAAATCTAAATGATCTAGGTTTAATTCATTTACGTGCGAATAACACACTTATTGTTCGTTCATTGGCAACAACTGCCAGTGGTACAAGTAAATCTTTGATCAAAAGAATAGATAAATAAGAGAAAGACAACAAAAAAATGCTCTTGTAGAATCCATTAAAGGACTTGGCCGAGATGTTGTATTCATCGATGGTGTTCGAACACCATTCTTACAAAGTTTTACTTCATATAAAGATTTAATGGGTTATAATTTAGCTCGACATGCTCTTCTGTACGTCTTTTTTTTTTATCTAATTATATTGAATTGAAAATTCGATGATTTTCTTTATTTAGTGGTCTTGTTAAACGAACAAATATCAGTAAATCTACACCAGAATATTGTATCATGGGCACAGTTATTCAGGAAGTTAAAACATCAAACATTGCTCGTGAAGTAAATCAAATATTTTCATAGAAATTTCATATGTATTTCTTATTCAATAGTCATTATTGAGCGCTGGATTTCCACAAAATATTCCCGGCCATACAGTTACTATGGCTTGTATATCATCAAATGTTGCTCTTGCTACAGGTATGCACGAACTGAGAAAAATTTCTCTTGACACGTACCTTTTGTTCTATTTTAGCCGCAAATAACATTGCTACAGGTCAAAATAATAGTGTCATTGCCGGCGGTGTCGATTTCATGTCTGATGTACCTATTCGTTATCCACGATCGATGAGAAAATTAATGTTAAATTTAAATCGTGCTAAATCAGCTCCTCAACGTCTTGGTCTCATTGCTAAAATGTTATCATTGAAAAATTTTACACCTGAAGTAAGTTTATCTTCCGAAAAAAAATAATGAATTATGATCACACACAAAAAAAAACCAAATCTAGGCTCCAGCCATTGCTGAGTTTTCTACTGGCGAAATTATGGGTCAATCATCGGATCGTTTAGCTGCGGCATTCAATGTCACACGTCAACAACAAGATGAATATGCTCAACGTTCACATAAATTAGCTCAACAAGCAGCTGAACAAGGCAATCTTGATGATATTGTTCCAATGCATATTCCTGGTGCCAGTGATATTGTCAGTCGTGACAATGGTATTCGTGTATCAACATTAGAACAAATGAGTAAATTAAAACCAGCCTTCATTAAACCGCATGGAACAGTTACTGCGGCTAATTCGTCGTTTCTTACTGATGGTGCATCAGCTGGTTTAGTTACATCAGTTGAAAAAGCTAAAGAACTTGGATTAAAACCAAAAGCTTATCTTCGGTAAATTTCTGTCTTGTTTTTGAACTGTTAATTTTATGCTCATATAGACGATATGTTTTCACATCACAAGATCCAAAGGATCAACTTTTACTTGGGTAAATTTCGAATTTTTGATTGAAAACAATCTATTGATAATTGATTTCGCTTAGACCAACATATGCAACAGCTCAATTACTTGAACAAAGTGGTTTAACTTTGAATGATATCGATGTTTTCGAATTTCATGAAGCTTTTGCAGTATGTGATTCATTTTGAAAATGAAATGATTGTAATACGATTCAATACGTTCTAGGGCCAAATCTTAGCCAATTTAACGGCATTGAATTCTGACTATTTCGCTAAAACCTATCTTAATCGTTCATCAAAAGTAACTCATCTAAGATAATAATCGAATTTATCGATTTTATTTTCAGGTCGGTGAAATTCCTCTTGAAAAATTCAACACATGGGGAGGTTCATTGAGTCTTGGTCATCCCTTTGGCGCTACTGGTGTTCGACTTGTCACAACAGCTGCTAATCGTCTAATCAAAGAAAATAAACGTTTAGCTTTAGTCGCTGCTTGTGCAGCTGGTGGTCAAGTAAGAAGAACATCAAACTCGATATATTTTAGTTTTTTCTCTCTCGTTTCACATAGGGTCACGCAATGCTTGTTGAACGTTATCAATAAATAAATAAATAAACAAACACAACAAAACAAAGTTCAGTCTAGCTCTAATTCCTTTACAAAACTTCTTTCATAACCATTGTCTTTTTTTTATAATATAAGCAATCCTTTTTTCTTTTGTTATCATTAAAAGCTTCAAGAAAAAAAGAAAGAAAATGCTTCTTTGATTTTAAATAAAAAACAACAACAACAATGAAATTGTGAGTTTTTTTGCGCATTTTTTGTCTCTTCGAATGCAGCAATCACTATCGATTAGTATTGAACGAGACTTATCATCGGTGACAACGAGTATTCATTCCAATGAAAATAAATTAGAGAAATGGCGTCGATTAAACAAACGTATAATTCGATTTTTTCGTCTCATGAAAATCTCTATCGTTCGTCTTCGTTTCATCGATATGCTCGTTCGTATGAATATCGATGAAATCGAATCTGATGAATTGAAAACCTATGAAACAAGAAAATTTCAAGAAGATCTCGCATTTCTCGATGATGTCAAACGGTTCGTCAGCAAACTTTTATATTATACAAGAAGAAAATCAATATTTTTCACTCATTTTTTTCCTAAAGTTATCATGAAGTTTTTAATAGTTTTGTATCAGTTGGTTTCGTTTGGCAAGATAGAGAATTTCAATTAGCAAGATTAAAAGCAAATTATATCTACGAACGTTATATGGCAACATCGGACGCGATAGCTAAGGCATAAGATTTGAAAGACTGAGAAAGAATTGAGAATTTTCTTTAGACAAACATCCCAATTGAAACAATACCAACGATAAATAATCGATTGAATTCACCACGAATATTTTCATCATTGATCTATTTGAATTTATTCAATGATGCTGAAAAGTTTCTTATTGAAAAATTACTACTGATTTATCTGCGGTAATATTCGACGAAACGATGAGATAATTTTCTATAGAAATTATTTATGTCATAGTAAAGGTTGGAAATGTTTATCAATGCATCGATTGAAAACAAATCGAACATTGAACGAGTCATTTTTAACCGTAGATCGTATGAGTAAAATAGATAAATCAGAAATATCCATGGAATCAAGTATGAAATTGAAACATGAACATCAATACGACGAAATTATTATACCAAATTGGACATATTCAACTAGTCAAGGTGTTTTTTATAATCCAATTATTGAAAAAACTGTCAAAATTTCAAAGAAAAATCTTGTAAAAAAAATAAAAAACATCGAGTCAACAATCAAACTCGATACCAATCTTTCTGTAAGTTATCATTTTTAATTTCTATTCCTTCTTCATTTCATTTAATTATCGAGAATGTCATGAAACCACAAAATTCAATAACATGTCCTCGATTTCAACTACCATCACCAACACATTCTCGTCCTAATCACGTTTTTCCTCAGAATATTTTCGTTTGTAAAACTCATTCATCCGACCGATTTCATTCCAAACAATCATCTCCCTATCGAATGATATCTCAACGACAAATATTCCGTCAACAAAAATTGCCTCGTTAGACTTTCGAATTTGTCAAAATAATAGTCAATGTCTAATTTAATTTTTTAATAAAGCAAAAGATAGAAGAAGAAAAGAAGAAATGAGAAACAAGACAAATTATGACAAAGTAGATCGAATCATTTTTTCGGCAAATAATCGATATTTATCAAATTTTTTCTTCTTGATTGTCATTATTGAATTATTTGATAGATTTATCATTGTTCCATTATTATGAATTGTTGATGATAATGATTGTGCCGTCGAAGTCGTCGTCGTTGTTGTTGTTGTTGTTGGATGTGAAAGCATTTTTTCTAATGATAATAACGGATTTTCATCACTGGATTTCGTTGAAAAATCATTTGTAACTAAATGTTCCCGATGAAAATGATGATTCGATGGTGATTTGTCTGTTGTTGTTGTTGTTGTTGATGATGATAGATTGCTATTTTCATCATCGTAATTATTATTCAAATCCGATTGTCGATGATTTATTATTGTTGGTGTTTGTTTAGTGACAAAATTTTGTAGAAGTGAAAGTGCATTTGTCGTCGATGATGATTTATTTTCATTTTCATTTTTAATTATTTGATCGACGAGTTCCGTAAGAATCTGTTCGATTTCTTTATCAATTGATATTTGATTTTTCACTTTGTCCGATCTAAATCGATATATGAAACGAATTTCAAATTGTTTTTATGTTCGTTGTGTTTTACTTTGGAGGTACGATTCGTTTCTGTATGGTTTTACATTGATTAAAAAAATAATCTCGATTTCGATTGGCTTTACCATTTCGATGGTGCATTTCTTTGAGAATATGTTCTTTATAAAGATTTTCATTTTCAAAATACATTCCACATGTTGTACAATTAAAACGTATTTTATGATAATGTTGAATATGATCGACAAGATCGAGTTCACGTGCGAATTGTTGCGAACAAATGAGACATGTCGAACGAATGAGTGATGGGGGAGAGAGAAATTTCGTTGGAGATATTTGTTGTTTAGTCGATGTGGAATGATGAGACGACGTTGATGTTGATGTTGATGATGAAGAATTCGAAGACGAACCTGATGGTAAAAGTTGAGTGAAATGATTGGTTTTCATCATATGTGCAGTTAGATCAGGCAGAGTTTCGAATGATAATGAACAACGAAGACATTTTAAAATTTGATTCGCAGGATTAGTATCACGTGAAAGCCAAATATCTTGTCCGCGAACTAGCTTAGCAACTTCATCGTGTGTCGATGATAATTGTGCACTATGATTGGTAATTTTCAAGTGACTGGCAAGTTGAGCTACATTGGAATATTTTTCACCACATGAACAAGCATAGGAATCTTGTTTACTACTTGTTGAATTATCTTTGATAAGACGAGATGAATGTAATTGCTGTTGTTGTTGTTGTTGTTGTTGTTTTGTTGATTTTGCTGTTGAACTGGGTAAATCAATCTTTATTCGAGATGATGATTGATGATGATGATGATGATG
>ERZ778019.1612-NODE-1612-length-28411-cov-12.973445_pt1 | contig 28411 bp, 29 predicted proteins | sample MGYA00375749_ERZ778019 | MGnify/ENA primary metagenome ERZ778019 (study PRJEB29350, sample SAMN05389821) | bioreactor metagenome | isolation source: Ammonium sulfate bioreactor | place: South Africa: University of Cape Town | collected 2014-03-17 ... | reverse complement strand
CGGTTTATTATACTTATATACCTTTGATCTTGTTCGCTTCGCATGCGAACCAAACGTAGGAAAAAAAATAACAAGCAAAACTTCAAAGAAATATCAAATTACTGTTAACTATTTAGATTTAACGTTTTATAAGAATATCTACGCATATATTTAGTATTTACTCGATGATTCTTATTTATGATGTAAAACTTTTTTATGATCGAAAGGATCATAAATATGTGCAATCTAGATTTTTTGTTTTTATTTTAATTAAATTTAATAATGATTGATAGGAAATCAAGATTGAAAGAGACATATAATCATGAACTGACAGAAGTTTATTTAGGACAAGAAAAAAAATCTTATGATAATAACAATGCAATCATTGAAAACAAACTAAAATCTTTAATTTTTCTCGCCAGTGTTTTTTTTCTCTTCTCTTTTATGATAAAAATAATGTCTTATAATTTTGCTTGATCTTTGAATAATGTTGATAATTTTTGAGCTATCATCACGTTACCTTTAACTTTCATTTTACCTTTTGCAAAAAGCTGCAAAACAAAGAAGAAGAAACAAATTTATGTATACATAAGTAAATATTAATACATACAGCAGGTGCGTTTGCTTTGCCGGCAGCTAAATCAACAAAATCATTATCATCCAGGGTTATTGTTACTTGAGCTGTTGCACCATTTTGAGGTTTATCTTCGTTAATTGTACCGTTTTTACCATCGATAGCTAAGAGAAAAGTGACAAGTGAAAATTGAAAATCGAAATCTTCGATTTGACTTACTCCAACTTTGTTGGAAATTTCCATCTTTTGTTATATCAAATACAATAATAGCACCGATCTTTTTGACAAGTTCTGGTTGGCTTTTAGCACGTTTGACAAGCTCATTGAAGGTCGCTCGAGCTTTCAAGTCAACTGAAGGCGTGGGTGTTTTTTGTGAACTTTCCTAAAATTAGATTATGGGAAAAAAAGTTTTTTTTTGTTGTTGTTTTCTCTTAAATTAGTAATTGAATAGATGGTTGACAGAGCATAGATGTACCTTAGCAGTGCCGGGCGTATTGCTACTTAAAACAACATTATGTAAATCAACATAACCACCAGTTAAGATTGTTTGATTAGATTCAGGAACCTTGATAAAAGAAAACGACAAACAAAATGAGAAAATCAAAATCAATCGAATATACTCGTGATTCGAAAAAGATTCGATTTCCTTCACGCCACATATGCGTTTCAATTGTTTGACCAGGATCGACTGGTTTTGCAAAACGAACCTACAAAAAATTGAGTTATATATACATAAATACATAAATCTATGTTTTTAATAAATAAAATTACTTTAATTGCTTTGAATAATGCTGGATCATCGTTTGCATATGTATGTAAAACATGTCGAGCAGCATGACCAAATGAACATAAACCATGTAAAATCGGACGTGAAAAACCTTTAGTAGAAAGAAATGTTGATTAATTTGAGTTGTTTTCAATGAATAGAGAATTTTACCAGCTGTTGATGCAAATGATGGATCGATATGAAGAGGATTTTCATCGCCAGTGAGACGATAAAGTGCAGCTTGATCGATGCTTGTTGTTTCTCGGCAAACTTGATCAGCTGCTCGTTTCGGTGCTGAAAGAGCTGGTCGTTGTTGTTCGCTCGTCTTCTTACCACCGAAACCGCCTGAACCCACAGAAAATATAACGAATTGATTAAGTGCAATCAATTGTTCGGCTTCATCAAACATTTCAACTAGAAGACAAAACAATGAATAATCGTTTTTTGTTATTCAATAATTGTCACAAAAGAATAGAAATCCATTCATGCTTACCATCGAAAATTACAACAGCGCCTGAGCCTTTATCGAGGACATCGACAATTTTTCCTTTTAATGTTACAGTACCCGATGTGGGTAATGGTTGATAGAGTTCAACATATTGTTCACCATGAAGAACCTGGGAGAACAAAAATGTATGTTCAATATGAAAAAAAAACAAAACAAAACGAAATTTACTCGAAGTAAATCAATATCAAAGCCAATTTTGCCTGATGTCATAATAGCGATTGATAATGATTGAGCAGGTATAACAGCAAATGTTGGTAATACGGCGAATTTGTCATGATTTTCATAGAGAAAACGTAAAGCATTCGGTTGTCGTAATGAACAACCAACAGCCAAAGCATATAGTATCACTTGATTTGCTGTATAAGTAAATTGCTGTGTAAAAACTCCGATTTCACCAGCATTACCATCATTCATTTTTTGTATGGCATCCATAACATATGTGACTTGTTCGGTTTGCGTTGAATGATAGAGTGGTTTTGCAAAACTAATAATTTCCTGCCAATTATCTCGAACATCTTCGACAGTCATCGGTGCATTTGGACGACGAACCATGGCACCCGAAGATTTTTGTAGACGAACTTTGCCCATCCATCCACCGGCTACTTCGAAAAGTGAACCAGTATCTGTACATGATTCATGACATAGATAAAGAACAAGTGGCATAACAAAGCCAGGTTTGAGATTTTCTTCGGCATCGGGCGGAAGAAGATCTTGTGTCAATCGTGAAAATGCTGTTGGTGCAATAGCATTGCAAGTTATATTATATTTTGCTCCTTCGAGCGAAAGAGTATTCGATAGACCAACTAAACCCATTTTAGCTGCACTATAATTAGACTAAAACAACAAAAAAGAATTTAAATCATAACATTCATTGAAAGATAAACTCGTTGGTTTTTTACTTGTCCAAAATTGCCATAGAGACCTGATGTTGATGTTGTGAAAATGACACGACCAAAACCTTGCTTTTTCATATATGGCCAAGCTGCATGTGTTAATAAATAAGCAGCTCGTAAATGAATACGATGAACAAGATCCCAATCTTGTTCGGTCATATTCAAAAAACTTTTATCACGTAAAATACCAGCATTATTTACCTAACAAAAGAAAAAATCAACAACAATCATTTTATCTTCGTTTTTGTCTAATTACCAAAATATCTATTCGACCAAAATTATCAATTGCTGTTTGTATAACAGCTTTGGCGTCCTCAACGGAATGATAATCAGCTACAGCCTTTCCACCACGTGCTTGAATCTGTTTAACGACTTCATCAGCTGGTCGAGCTGATTGACTGCCATCACCTGATGTACTTCCACCTAAATCATTAACAACAACACTTGCACCACGTTCACCAAATGCAAGTGCATATTCCTAGAGAAATTTTCGTCTTTTGTGTTCGTATCTTTTTCTAATCGATTTACACATACTTTGCCTAGACCATTACCAGCACCGGTAACAATAACAACACGACCGTCAAAACGGAGCATATCTAGAAGAAAATATTATTCCTATAAACAATAAAAAAAATATACTAGAAAATTTATTTTATGTTTATTTAGTAGTCTTAAAGAGTTTCAGCTTGTGCAAATGACCAATCCCATGGTATTGATATTGTTCCGTTTTGTGCTAAATTATAATGTTTATCAATTTTTAATCGACATTTAGCAAGAAGATTAGTAAAATATTGTCGTTGATTTAATAAACGTTGACAACATTGAATAATCTCACTTTTCTTCATACGTCGATTAATGATTAAATCATGTAAATTCAATTGTTTTCGTACATTTTCTAATAGATGATTTTCTTTTTCGCTCTCTATTCTATATGATTCTTTTAATTGATTTGCTTGAGTTCGATTTCTAATCATAAACTCAAGAATATCCATTGTTGCATCATAAGCATTTATTTGAAATCGACCACTATTCGTTAACGATGGATCCGAACTATATGGATTAATAAATAATGAGAAATTCTTCCATGAATATTTTCGATGTGCATCATGTTGACGATTTAAATCTAGATGTTGACTAATTTGCAGTAAATGATAGAGATATGTATGTGCTCGAGATAGATGTTCACTGTCCGGATCATGTTGAATTTCAATATTATGAAAATATTCGCTTAGATTATTTTCATACGAAACAATTTTATTCATATATTTATCTGATTCGATTAGTTCGCAGCAGATTACATGATCCCAATAGACAGGTGGATCGTTAGCACCTAATTCAAGTGAACCATTTTGAAGTAAACTGGTTTTATCACCGAATATAAGACGTTTGCCTAGAAGTTAGAAGACGAAAAAAAAATGTATGCTTTTCGAACAGTTCTATTTAACTTCTATGATATCAAAACGACAAAATACTTTCAAAGTTCTTCATACAAACTCAGAGATAAGATAAAACGCAAACGAAATAACTCATCGAACTTAAAAATTCTCTCGAGATAACCTTTTCCTTGTTATTACATACCTTCTAAAGACGTAAGTATATCATGCCATTTGTCAGCATAAGCAAGAAGAGTACTTAAACATGCATTGAATTGTGCTACTGACCATTCATCACTGTATTCAATGGATTTCAATTTAAAACGATTTTGAATACGATCGATTTTCTCGCGAATTTCATTTAACTGTTGTTCATGTTTTTTCGCACGAATTCGTGCAGCTTCGACATTATTTGTTAACCATGTTCTAACAGAGAGAAAAAAACGAGAATTTTCTGTTTTCTTTTAAGAATAATTCATTTCGAATAAATATACTCAATTGATAGTTTGGGTATTTTTGTAAAATCATAGAATTTTTCAATTTCGATTATTTTAAATTGAAGTTCTGCCGAACGTTTCTGCTCTTTTGCTATTTGAACAACTGGTAAACTCAATGAATTTAAAATACTATTCACACATGTTAAAAGATCTCTCGAATTTAATGTCACTCGATGTGGAGATAATTGAACAGGCAAAGCTAAAAACAATCTCAATCGATTAAGAAAATCAACGAATTAATAAATCTAACCTACAAGGCGGAAGAATACTTGTTTTTTTTGTATAAAATGTCACACTTATCGATGGCATATATTCTTTTCGTTGTAGACCAGATAGATATGCACTGACTAATTGTAAACTTTTCTCATTGATATCCTTGAATTAAATTTATTTATTTTTTGTTGCTTTTATATTCAATTTACTTTTTCACGAGGAAATTGCGTAAATAAATCGGGATGAACTTTTAAATAGAATTTTTTCAATGCTGATGAAATCGTATCTCGACGATCAGTCGATAGATAACAACGCGTTAAACGAAATGTTTTAGTTAGATTATTTATTATCAAAGATGTAAAGTTCTTATTTAATAACATCTATAATTAAAAATTAGAAATAAATACACGGTATTACACGTTGACAAGACTGAATTTTGTAAAAGAAAAAAGAAAATGGAATGATTAGAACATTGTCATTAAATTTTCGGATTCTTTCTGTTTTTCTTCCATTAATTTCCAATCGGAACTATTTTGATATTCGTCAAAAATTCGTAACTAATTAACAAACAACAAATGTGTTTTTTTCTTCATTTCAATTTGAAAATTTTACAAATTACTTTATCTCGAAGTTGCTGTAATTGAAGAAGAACATATGATAATTGATTTAATAAATCAGCTAAAGCAGGTACATTCGCTTCGACCTAATGAAATCAATTCAAATCAATGACTTTTGACAAATACAAATCGAAATACGAACATAATGTTTGAAATAACCACTTGATTTGCCCTGAATACTTGTATGATAAACTGCAAATGATAATTTCGAGCCTTGAACATAGAAACTAAATGCAATATTTTCTGGAATAGCTGGATGAAAAATAGTCTAAAAACTCAATGTTCAATATGCAAATGAGATTTCGTTTGTTTTTTTTTACAGTATTTTTATTTCGTCGTAAATCATCGATTCGTTTTTTCTTCGGTAGTAAAATATTATCTTTCGCATTATTCACTGATTCAATCATTAAATCAACATATTGAATAGCTTTATATAATTGCTCAATTTTTCGTTCGAAATCAGTCAACTCAACATAATGTAATGCACGTTCGAGATGTTGAGTACATTCGTGTAACTAAAATCATTGAACTAGAGTCAATTCTTTCGGCTCAATTGAACGAGATTTACTTGTTGAAGGAACCAATATTTCATCTGTTGAGTAACAATACTCGTTCGAAATGCAGTATTCATGGGTGGTTGAACTTTAGTTCCCGCTTTATATGTAACATCCTATGAGAATAGGATGAAAAAACAAACGAACGATCTCAATTGAAGACGAAAGACGTACAGCTACAGTAACATCGGAACCGAATAAAGTCACGGTACATTTCAGAATTTCGCTATTTCTAAATGAATGAGAATTTTAGAGTGATTTTAAACAAAAGAAATAAGATTTTTGATTTTTACTGAGGATGAGTTAATGTTAAAACAATGGGTTTAGCTGTTGCATCGGATGTTGTTTCAGCAGCTAGATAAAATTGAAAATTCGAAATAAAGAGAAAAAAACAGCATTTAAACACTTACAATCATCTGGTCGTTTCAATGAAGCAATACAATTCTATTCATAGGAAAAACAGTAGATAAAAATCGAATTTGAATGAAAATCTACTTTCAAAATTGCATTTGTCTCTGTCAAAACTCGATCAAAATCATTTGTCATTAAATCATTTAACTCTCGTCTCTAGAAAGAAAAAAAAAATAACAAAACTATTTCACTGAAAAACAAACTGCTTACTAAAACATTACATTCTTCAATTAATTCAGTTTGTTGTTGATCGTCATCCATCTAAATTCAACAAAAATAATTAACAATTCTCGAGAATTCACATCGATCTGTTAAATTTCACGTTAAAGAAATCCTATATCTATGTTGACGACACTCTAGATGTTCACTCAGTTATTTGTTTTCCTCGTTATTGTATGGTTAAAACTTTTAACCAATAAGATATTGAGCAGCTCGAAAATATTCCGCCAACTAATCGTACATCATCATTGAAGAACGAACAAACGAAGGTGTGCTTTGCTTTGTATATTTGTTTCTGTCTGTCTTCATCTCTCTCTCTCTCCCTCTTTCTGTCTCTTCTTTTCTCATTCTCAATGTATACACCCGAAATCCCGTACAACAACGAGTAAACGCTAAACATTTGTGTGTCTATGTGGAACAAAATTTATGATTTTTATTTTAATCACTAAATACGACAACACGAACACATTTTTTCTTATACATTGAAGAGAATAAAAAATACTGATCTTTCTCGATGATTGTCGCGTCACATCAACAACAGGTACGAATAAAACGAACGAAAACAAAACGGAAGTAACGATTTTGGCTTTTATAGGGCAGAGTGGATCCTGAAGAAATCTACGAACGACACGATCATATTGGTCGAGGATCATTTGGCGTACGTTTGTTTTATTCATTTAACTAACTAAGTAATTTGTTGTTTTTTTTCTCTTCGTTTTCTAGGAAGTATACAAAGGTATCAATAAAAAATCATCGAATGTCGTTGCAATTAAAATCATTGACTTGGAAAAAGCTGAAGATGAAATCGAAGATATTCAACAAGAAATTCAAGTACTCTCCCAGTGTAATTCACCGTTCATAACGAAATATTTTGGTTCCTATTTAAAAGTACGAATTATTATTATAACGAAAATCGATTTCATTTGACTTTGTTTTTATTTTTCAAGGAAACGAAATTGTGGATTGTTATGGAATATCTTGGCGGTGGTTCAGCACTTGATCTAATGAAACCAGGTCCATTCGATGAACAGTACATAGCCATCATACTTCGTGAAGTTCTCAAAGGTCTCGAATATTTACATTCGGAAAAGAAAATTCATCGTGATATCAAAGCAGCAAATGTTCTTCTATCAGAGAATGGTGATGTTAAACTTGCAGATTTCGGCGTTGCTAAACAATTGACCGATTCGATTAATAAAGGAAATACATTTGTCGGTACACCATTTTGGATGTCACCTGAAGTTATTATGCAACATAAATATGATTATTCAGTGAGATTTTTTGTTTTGAAAAAAGAATGAAAATATCTGTTTGATTTCGAATCCAGGCGGATATTTGGTCACTTGGTATAACGGCTATTGAATTAGCTAAAGGTGAACCACCGTATTCGGATTTACATCCAATGAGAGTTCTATTACAAATACCGAAGAATCCTCCACCGCAATTAGTTGGCAATTATTCGAAATTCTTTCGTGAATTTATTGAAGCTTGTTTACAGAAAAATCCTGAACATGTAATTAAAACAAACGACAAAATATTCGTTATTTTTGTTTTTGTCAATGATTTTGATTTAATTAGAGACCAACAGCTCAACAATTACGTCGATTGAAATTCGTTTCATTGAATAAATCAACGAGATTCTTAGTCGAATTAATCGAACGTTACCGACGATGGAAAGAACATCATAGAAATGGTGATGGATCCGATAGTGGTTCGAGTTCGGACGAAGACGCGTACGAATTCATTTCGCGAACATTCTCTCATTGATTGTGTTCTGTTATTTAGACCAAAAGATAAAACATTTCGTTGGAAATTCGATGATGGTACTGTTCGATTAGCAGCTGACAATGGTATTCATCCGGTATGTCGACTTGCGTGTGTGTGTGTGTTTTTATACCTAATTACATTCTCGAATTTCTTCTTAGCCAAATGAAACTGCCGAACTAAATCCATCATTAAAATCCATATTCGATGATGTAAATATTTTATTTCGAGAAACAAAACAAAATTCGTTTTTGTTTTCATTTAGTTATCAATTCGTTATAATATTCCAATGACAAACAATAATTCATCGAACGGTCAAACACGTCAATCTGCTGCTGGTGCTGAATTATTTCAAAATCTACGTCGAGTATTTGAAAAAGCTCAAATACGTTATCCAAGTTTCAGCGATGAATTTCTTCGAGCAACACATGAACATATATCAAAAGTCAATCATTCGACAACGACAGATGAAAATAATAGTCAAATTATCTCTGGTGTCGTTAAACTAAGAATTTAACAAACCAAACAAAAAACTCTTATTCTTTTCTTTTCTTTTGCGTCCTGACTGTCTCTCTGTCTCTCACATTGCTCGATCAGATAAATCTTCTCTCTCTTTTTTTTACTCGAGTGAGATATGTCATCTTCCATCCATATTATACATATACACATATTAACATTCTATCTTATTTATTCGATGTACATATATATATCTTTCTGCTTAGAATTCATTCCTTAAAATCAAACAATGATATTCTTATTTATATAATATATATGTACAACAGTGATTCTATTTTACGTTCTCATTAACACTAGTTGATCTTCTTCTTCTTCTTCTTTTTTCTCTGCCTGATTATGAGCAAACCTGGAATCTGTTCAGTTAACTTTGGCACCGGCCTGGCTGGAATTTGCCTCTCATTTTTTTTCTTTTTCTTTTCTTTTTTGTTCATTATTTGCCTCTTGAACTTCTTATGTACTTGCGATATTTGTGAAATGAGAAAAAAATCGAAAACGAACCGTTCTTTGTTTTTTTTTGTTTCTGGTTAATGATGCTTATCTCAAATATATACATATACATATATTTAAAAAAAACAAACACTCACACATAGAAATCATAACTAGCTTGATAAATGCAAAAGAGATGAGACGATATTTTAGATATGAGTGACCACGCAAAAGCTCGTATTGAACAAGCTGAACAAAAAGCTACGGCAGCAACTGCAGATGAAAATGCAAAAGAAATTCGTTCGGAAACCGATGATGAAGTTTGTACATTAACATCGATACCTGAACGATCGTCAACTGCTATAAAAACCGAGACTCCTCATACGAAAATAGCACCTCCCGAAATGAATATTCAACTTCAACGTTAAACACAAGGTTTACATGTATATATTTATTCAAGCTTATGTTCACATTCCTGCACTTTTTTGTCTTTCATCGTATTTTTTTCTCTGTTCTTCTCTCGATCGTTTGTTTAATTATTCTCGCGAAATTTTATTTGATAGCTAAATGAAATATCTTTGACCTTCTCACTCGTTCGTTTATTCTTGTTTAAATGCAACAGACAATGCACATATAGATAAATATATATTGAACAACATTATAAAACAAAAAGAAAAAACGAAGCAGAAGAGATGAGCTTTCGTTCTTCGTATTCATCATGTCAACATTCAGATGTTAAATCACCTATATATATATATATGCGATGTGTTGCATTTTTTTTACTGAACTATTCTGTGTGAAATGAGATAGTGCATCGATGGTACTTGTTTAGTGGTTTTTTTTCATATATACCTTTTTTTTATTCGTCTCGGACAGCGGCGAGACAAGAAAAAAGAATGTACGTCTATATGTATATATACACACAAAAGCAGAAACAAGAGATAACACACGAATATAATTTCAGTGACATAGCAAATAGTAGTCTCAGCGTCTATAATACGCTTTACATACGAAACCAAAAAAGAGAAAACAAAAAACAACATCGAAAAAAAACGAAGGATAGTAGACCAAATAAGGAATATAGTATCTGCAATGAATGATGAGATATAAAGAAAAGCAAAGAAAACAAACATCTGTTTCTACAGGATACACACACGAAAAAATAGATGTTATACGATTTATGTACAATGTTCTTGAATTATTTGTTTTAAATAAATTCATTTTTTAGCGGCAGCTTTCTTTGGACTTTTAGCTTTTTTGGCTGCGGCTGGTTTGCTTGCTTTTTTGGCCGGTGATTTGGCAGCTTTGGGTTTGGCGGCACCAGCTGCTTTCTTCTTGGGTGAAGCGGCTTTCTTTTTTGGACTTTTAGCTTTGGCTTTTCCGGCAGCTTTTGGTTTGGCGGCTGCTTTTGATTTTGGTTTAGCGGCTCCAGCTAAATAGAAGAGAAAAAAAGACACATTATTATACTGTTCTTTTTCTTGAAAATCAATTCAATTCAACAAACCTGCTTTAGCTTTTTTTGGTCCAGCTGCTTTCTTCTTTTGTGCTGTTGCTGGGGCAGCGGCTGAAGCGGCGGCGGGAGCAGCACTTGCAGCGGTGGCTGATGCACCAGCTGCATTGTTATTGGCTGTTGCAGCTTTCTTTGTTCCGGCTTTTTTGGTTGGCGAAGCTGAACGTTTTCGTTTGGCGGCTCCACCTGCAGCTTTTGGTTTGCTTGGCGAAGCTTTTTTGGCTTTTGTACCGGCAGCTTTCTTCGTACCTTTCGATTTGCCAGCTGCTTTGCCTGCTTTCTTGGCGCCTGTCTTCTTTGTACCTTTGGCTCCGGCAGCTTTCTTAGCTGGTGCAGCTAATTTAAAGCTTCCACTTGCGCCAATACCTTTGGTTTGTTTCAATGTTTTATTTTTTGTACCAGCACGTAAAGCTGATTTGAGATGTTGATTAACAGTTGCAACATTAACTTTGAAATTGGCTAAGATATATTTCAAGATCGCAGCCTTCGATGTACCATTACGATCGTTCAATTGTGTTAATGCTTGTTTGATCATAACGGAGAATTTTGGATGGGTGCTTGCGGCTTTAGCTTTTTTAGCTCCCGATGCTTTGCCTTTTTTGGCGGCTGCACCTTGTGATGCATTAGCAGCTGATGAACCAGTATTTGAATCAGTCATTGTTTCGAATTATTGAAGAGATGAAGTGAATACCGAGCAAGAAAAAAAAAAGAGAAAACGTTGTATGCGTGTGCGCACGACAGAACGATGTCGATAGAATGAATGAGAATGATGGTGGTAATGTTGGTGGTGTATATGCGTCGTCGTCGACGTTGCCTTTTTTTCCTCTTCTTCCCTCTCTCCCGAACGAGTCGAACCGCACATAGGACGTCTTTTGTCGTTCGAACAAATCGAATATTGTTCAAGCCTTCTTCGAAAAATCACGATTATTTCCATAAAATTTTATTAAATAACGAAGAAATTTTTCTCCTATTCGATAGACAAGACTTTTTTCTATTGAATCATAGAAAATTTTCGACAAGTTTCTTTCGTTAACATGGCAAAAAACACAATAGAATACGACGAACAAGATGAGAATTACCGAATCATTGCCAAATATTTAATTATTTAAACGAGATTTGAAATTTTTTTTTCGAATTTTTTCCCAGGATTCGATAGAGAAAAGTGTCTTCTATCGGATGGCTCACTCGAATTTTTCGAAGTCGTTCAAACGCGAAGGCAATTTTGGCAAAAAGAAGAAGATCTCGTGAACAAAATGGTCAAATGAGAAACAACGCAAGACGCGACGACGATATATTGCAATAGAGCATCAACGTTCCTGTTCTTGCCAATGATTACTGATGTTGGATGAGGATTATTTTCAGATAACTCAAGAAAATAGTTTATCTCTCGATTTCCGATCTCGATATCGATCTAGTTGGGGGTTTTATTTTCTAATTAGCATAACGAACTCATGATATAGATATAAAAGAAAACAAACGTCTATTCGTTTTTCTTTTCCTATTGTTGTTATTTCGTTTTCTAAGCCGATTTGAATATTAAAATGAACGTATAATCTGTAGGTTGCCTTTATTTTCTTCGTCGAATAGATCTTAACGATTAAATTCAAGTTTCTATTGTTTATTCAATGATCGAATTGACGTTACGCAAATCGATTTTGTTCGAGTGTTACAACGAAGAAAGAAAAAAAGAAGAAGAAAGCTTCATAAAATAATAAAGATCGACAAATCAAAAGCAAAGAATCTTCTTCATTGTTTTTGTTTCGATAAATATTTATATTGACAATTGAAAAGAACTTTGAATACAAATTCAAGATTGATAGAAGAGAAAAGTTTATGTGTGTATACATTTCTGCTCGACAACAAACAGCCGAATCGAATGCTGTTATGATTGAAATATCATGTCGTTACTGAATGGAGAAAATGTAGTTCGCACCAAGGACATTATTTGAGTTGTTGCTGATATTCTTCTTATGTCATTGATAATTATCATTGTTGAAATATTTGATAAATTCTACGTCGATTATATTTGTTTTCGAAAGTGTATAAAAGATTACTAAAGTTCTGTCGTTTTCTTTCTTGTTTTCGAAATACAAACGATGGATTAAACATGATAAGTAATTACAAAAAGATTACGGTACATCAATGGTATAGAATACAATTCATATACCTCAATTGATAAAACACTTTTATGTTACTATAAATAATTTTTTTTGTTTTTGCTACAAAATTTCTCCTTGAAAATTAATTTGTTTTCTATACGACTTCATGAGTGTAACAAATGTTTGTCTTCGTCAATTTTCGATGAGTGATTATTTTGCTGTTATATAATCGAAATATGATAAAGAGAAAACACATACCAAAAGACAACTTAATTGGCATGCTCACGAATAAATTCTTTTTAGTATTTCCATGGAGAGGAAATAGACACACAACCAAATAAAGATAGGCGAGAGAAAAAGGAGGAAAAAAAAGAGAAACCGTTTTTCTTATTGACTGTGATTGTTTGAATAAGAAATTTGTGTTTTTTTAACGAAAAAAAAGCAAGTTATTTAACTTATTTAATAACGAAGAATTTTTTCGTAAATCAAGCATAGATATTGAATATCTAAATGCATTGTTTGATGGTCTACCATATATACGTCCATGACCTATCGAGTTCATATTAGCAAGGCTTTTTCATTGTCAATTTAATACCCATGTGTGTATTCGATGGTTATGTCGATGACTGAAATAAATCTCGACCTAGTTCGCATTTGTTTCATTTGAGATTTGCAACTAATGTTATCGATTACAAAGAAGAATATAATTATTATCTAACTAAATATTGTTATTTTTACAATTTATCATCGGTTCTTTCTTTTTAACATCATAATTATTTTTGAATAGATGACAGGAGATAAAAATCGGTTTTTTTTTCGTCGACGTATTTGAAAGTAATATGATTGATATCACATATACTCGTATTAATTTAATCCAAAAAAAGAAAAATCATTGTTAAATATTATCTAAAACTTCAGTAGCAGTAAATAAGTTTTGATGTATGTATGTATAAATAGATGAAAGGACATGTCAAGGATGACATCGATATTGTTAAGGTTTTGAAAACTTTTGTCATAGGAAATTGTCGCTTTTCTCCTTTTTCTATCTCTCTAAATGTCAGTGTCTTATATCTAAATCTGAATATAATTCATAAATTAATCGTGACTTTTACTCCTTTATCCATATTAAATGTAGACACATCAATGTTGCCATTTTATATTGATGAATAAATATAGAATTTGCATAAGACAAAAGGGAATATATTCATCTATATTAATAATTGAGTATAATTCTTATCTCACCAGTTTATTTAAAAGATTAAAATAAATACAATAAAAATGATTTTCATTATTTATTTTACAACAATTAGGTTCATATGTTTAGTTCTTTGTTTTTGTTCGCTAAATTATGATTATTAGTAGTTAGAAAAAAGCAAAAGTCAATGTTACATCACTGTTAGATCTCTTCTGTTGATTGACAAAAGATAAGAATGAAAATACTCTTCCAGCACACGCACACACACACACACACAGAGAAATACACACACGCAAACAACTCATTCAATTCAAAAAAAAAAAGAGAAAAAACAATAATAAATCAGATGGTTATTGATAAAAGGCTCGTTAAAATTATTGTTAATATCGATGGTGATAATAATGATAATGATGAATACGAGACTTCTTTTGATCGTCGTTGCATATTGTTCATATTCGCATCTGATGTTGAACGAAGCGCAAACAACGGATTGCGTGCACTCTCTTCAAGAAAAAAGAAAAGAAGAAACATATTTTTAGAATTTTCGAAATAGATTTTCAAGTCAAATAAAACAAAAGAATCACTAGTTCTAATGAGTTCTTAATCGACATTAAACCGGAATCTAGATGATCATTAAGAGTCGTCAACGAAACAAAAGAGAAAACCTTGCTTGACTAAGTATGTGTGTGAAGGCAAATCCCCTGAGAACGAACAATAGTTCGTTTTATCATCATTTTTTCGCCTATTGTCGTGATCTGATCAAGCATGTTACATACCCAAAACCTTGACATGAAATATTTTTGATATTGGCTTAATTGCTGTTAATACACAACTATAATAGCCTTGATCAGTTTGATGAACATTACGAATTTCAAGATTCCAATATTCTCGATTATCTCGATCGATCGTATGTGTTAGATGATAACGACTCAATGGCGTATATTTTAAAAGATCAACAAATAGAAGATAAGTTAATTTTTGTGTTTCATTATGAAATGTAACACGAGACCATGTAACCTAGATTGAAAGAAGGAGAAAAAAAGAACGGAATTAGTTTTCACGAATTTTTCCTAGTAGATTTTTCATTTGAAACTTACATGTTCACGATTTTTATTTTGAACAATACAGGATAATTTAGCGGTATGATTAACATAAGTTATAATTTCATCTTGTGTTGAGACAATTTCTGCTCCTGAACTTGCTAATGTACCATCTACTTAAGACAAAAGAAAAAAGAAGAAGTAGTAGTAGAAAAAAAAGACGAACACTTGAACACATACAAGGCCTCTGTCTGTACATTTTGTCGATTTATGATGCAATATGGAAGCAAGTTAAAGTTCAACGATGTCAAAATTTTCTTTTTATCTCTAGTCTGAACTATAATATCTCGTCAGTGACATATGTTCCCGTGAGAAAGGCGAGAAAAGTGACATATTACTCGTATGCATAACATGATATTGATCGATGCAAATCGATCGATCAGTCAAACATGATAGAGAAATCAGCAAACAGATAAAACCTATCTAAACCGATTTCTTCATTTATCTTCGAATTATTAATTGGAAAAAAGAGAACAGAGGTGTCATTTGGTTTTAATGAACATGAATCAAGAGAAGGATGCATCCAGCTGTGTATATCTCGCCTCAAGGACTTTCCTGTTTCTTTCTCGCTCTCTTTTTTTTCGAAAGAAAACTTATTAAATGAATATACATATATGTATTTAGACACACTTACCGATAAGTAAAGTCATCACAATAGAATATAGAAGACAAACAAATGCTGCTTGCCGGACAAGAGTAACAGCCGTTAGTGTCTGCTGTTTACATTCCATTCGAATGAAAATGAATTGTAAATGAATTCTAGTTAGAGAGAAAAACAATTGACGCTGTTTCTTAATGTTTAATTTTGCTCGTGGTCTCTCTCTCGTTTGCGCTTTGCCTTGATAATGTATAAATATGTGTAGAAATTGTATTTGAAAATTGAATTTAATCCGTTCGAATAACTAGTTCAATCAGAATGATAATCGGACATGTGTCGAAATCATTGACGTTATTTCGAATGATAATTTTCACTATGATAATGGTAATAGGAGTCGTTGTAGTCAGTCGAACGACGTTATAATACAATTAAACCATTAGATGCCTTCGTCTACAACAAAGAAAAGAGAAAAAAGAAAAAAAAATGAATACTCTTAATATATATATAGTGATTAACATGAGAGCACACACACACACACACACACACACCACCACATTGAAAGCAAAGGATGTGAGAAGACAATACATGTATATATTCAACGATCTGATGAAGAAAAGAAAGAAGAGTCAGTGTAATATTATTGTACATGCCGAGTCATTTTTATCATTAGATTTTCTCTCGTTTTTTTCTTCTCTCTCTCTCTCTTCGATTAACCAAAGAGAAAAGATGAAGAAGAAGAAAAGAAAGATCAACGAGAATAAGCTATCATTCAATCGTCATAGAAAATTGTACCTGTAATCTTCGTTTCTCGATAGATAGTCGCAAGGGATGAAGAAGAAGATATTATTCGGACTAGAACAACTCATTTACTATCACTTGCTGAAAGATGCATTTCATTAAGTTGTCTTCTGAGAACGTATGCATACACACACACACATACATACTTCAATGCTCATCGTCGTCTTATCTCGATGGTGAGTCTAACGAGCTCTTCCAGTCACTCATTTATACATACACATACGCATGTCTTATCGTGTGCTTTTTTCGCCTGCCTACGTTCAATTCATTACGACAATCACGCAATTCTCGATCTCTCTCTGTCATTGTCGATGCGTATATGCATATCTATGGATGATGCGTACACTAAAAAAAAGTAGACGACGACAGGTTTCACGCGCTGTCTATCTACTCGAGGGCATCACATCGGCACATCTCGAAAAACATATATACATACACATGCGCCCGGATGTGATGGCATACTAATCGATACGATTACATCATTCACCTGTATAATTCTTTTCCTGCTATCTCACAGTCTGATCAATAGAACATAATCGAACTTCTATTGTAGAGATATGTTTGTTTAGACACGGCCAACGATCTACTACAATAACGATGACTATACAACTAACAAAAGTCTAATGAGTGATCGATCATACATATTGAGAAGCACGAAAGAAAAGATATGGAAGAATAAAAGTGCAAAGAAGAAGAAGAAGAAAAAAAAATGGTTGGCATCAACCATGGTCTCTTGTCGTTGTGGCAATTACAAGGATTCATCATAGTGTGATTGTTTTATATTGAACTCAAACAAATACATGCAAACGGAAGAGAGAAAAGAGGGAAGGAGAATGAGAGAAAGGAATTTCGTACATTGTACTGTTTAGATAAAGTGAAACAAGAAAAGAAAAACGGCGAGCAACTGTTGATGTGATGATTCCTAATACTATAGCATTCAAGATATGACGCAATATGAATAGTTGACTTTTTTAAAGCTTACCGAAAGAGAACGAGAGCGAGTGAGAAAAATATGAATTACTAATATTAGTCATTTTCCATTCAATAAAAAATAGTGTGATCTCAAGTACATAATCAATCTTGAGATTTGAAGTTATGTTATCATCACACTACTTCTCATCTCGATACTTAATAATCCACCATGACATACTTTTCATGGATTTCCGTCTATTTTTCAAGTGGTTAGATGCAGAACAGAGATGACAAAATCGAACTAAGTCTACTATCGAGAAAGAAAAATCAAGATACCCGAAGTACTTACTTGGCATTGACTATGACGAGGAAACATAAGATGTAGAAAAGAAATGAAAAAAAAAGGGAAATAGAATCTAAGATTGATAGCATGTCAATGTATATGTATTCAAAATTCACTGTCGACTTTTGGTTTGTTTCTTTCGCTTTTTTCTTGTTCAATATGAACAATGATTGAACAACACTTTACACATACATATACACACATATTATTAATCGAATGCTATAGTAAAAGTAAAAGAAGTACTTCACTGAATGAATACAATCTAATGTAACAACAAAAGTGAAGTCAGTAAGTGAGCACAAAAGGAGAGAGAGAGAGAGAAGAGAAGAGAACAGAGAAAAGAAAGAGATGACATTGAACCTGCAACGTGCTGTCCATGAAAGTCACGCACCATCAGCAATAGCCCTAAATAGTAGTGAAAGGAAATGCTAGCCAATTCTTCCGTTCATCTCTCACATAGAGCTTAGATTGATTCATTCATTCAAATGTAATTGACCATGCATATATACATACATTTATTACATAAGATTAACAGACGACTCTAATCTGGATAGACACAAATTGTTCGTCATGGAGAATAGGGAAAAAAACGAGTGAAGAAGGAAAAAGAGAAAGAAAAAAAGTATGTAATTTGAGATCTCAATCGTTGATATCTTCAATGTTATATCGAAAAGAAAAAATTAGCTCAATTTCTTCTTTTTTTTTCGACTAAACCCTACGTACGTTGTCTTCGTGCTCAAGGATACGAATACGAAGCGAATTCATGTGTATAAGATTCTTTCTTCTTTCTCTTTCTCAATTTCTCTAAGGCTCAAATTTTGAATGTGCCTTGATGAACCACAACGACACACATACACATAAGAAAAAAGAACGAGAGAAAGCAATACAGAAAGAGAGAGGGAGAGAGAGAGAGAGAGAAAGGAACGGAATCGTGTTGCACCAACACCACCATACACATCTAAGTGACCCATTTCCGGTTCGTTCACCCGACAGCAATAGAAACAGCAACCTCATTACGATAAACAAGTAATACAAGGTTGACTTCTGTGCAACGTTGATATGAACACAAGAAATTAACATGAGTTTGTCTTTCCCACGACCTTTCAAGTTCAACGAACCATATCATTTGCTCATCATAAGGAAATGAAAGTGATTTATTTTACGTTTTTTTTAATAAGAATAAAACAAGTCTACGAAAGTCAACAGGGAAAAACTACGTGCCGTTGTGAACATCCGTTTCCTTAGGTGCTCATATAGACATCTTCTACCTTTACTGATTAGAGATGCAACCGTGTGCATCGGTCAATGTATTAAAGAAACATAGAAATACAACCGATGATGTGCTTAGTGTCGTTCTATTACTTAATTTTCTTTGCTTTTGCTTCTTTTTCTCTATGTACTAATTTGATGTTAAATGAAGTGAATAAGCAAGTCAGAATAGAATAAAAAGAGAAAATGAGAATGACAACAGCATTATCGACGAGCTGTTCATTCAATTCTATATTGTGGATAAAATGTAAAAATGAAAGGCGGAGAATACACTCTCGAATTGAATTTATCATGTTAGTCGATGATGATGGTGAGGATCAGATTTCTGCAGATGTTTAAACAAGGATTTCGATAATCAATGAAAACAAAAAGAAAAGGAAAAAGATATCTATGTTTATGGTCAACTAAATAAACGGATAGATTGTTCATTTTTTTTGTCAGTTCTCAGTAGGTTATCTGAGTAAACGTTTATCACAAGCGTAAAATTACATCAAACGAAGAATATAGATTATTGACTACAAACAAAGATAAATGACTACGCATTACAGTAGGAAAAATATTCTCATCAATGTGATGATGGTAATTCTTTGGAATGAACAGATGAGATATGTAATGTGATGCCAACAGAGATGATGTCATCAATAATCTGTATATCGATATCATTAAGACATACTGAAATAATCGTACTAAATTTACGTTTCTTTCAAAACAATAATCAATCGAATTGTTATACAATATTGTCTCTAGGTGACTTTTTATCATTCATTAATGACTGTTTTACTCTTATCTTGTTGTCATCGTTTGTTTCTACGACTAATTATTTTCTATGCAACAATATTCAGACGTATCAAAAACTATTCGTCATTTTTTTCTTTCTACTCTATTTAAATATAAATAAATAAATATCTTTTTACTTATTGTCGGTTAATTTCTTTCTCAGGTACTTAATTAAAATAAATTAATAACTAACTTGAACGTATATAATTTTTTCTCACCCTGTTGATTTACTAATAGAGTATTTCTTCGTCCTTTCTTTTTCTCGGCACATTCCTTTCGACAATGTTATTCAGATACTTTTTCCTCTCAAAATAACTCAATTACACGAGACAATCACGACTAGTCGTCGGTACTCTCTACTATTTCGCTTTTTTTTCTTTTCTCAAGACTAGAAAAATAATAATAAGAGAGAATAGATAATTTCACCTTGGTGTTAAATAATTAAATGAACAATGCGAATCTTGAGAGATCGTAAAATATGGAATGATTGTTCTTTTTTCTCGATAATGATGACATTTATTTGAGCTGAACTAGTCAGACTTTTTCTTTCTTCAATATATAAATTAGATGCCTTTATAATTGTTGATTGTTGCTCTAGGCAATACATCTGAATCGATTGATGTCTGATCTGTATAATGTTATACGTATTTATATAAATCTTGAAACAATATTCTCTAATATTAGCTCAATTATCTATCAAAGGCATAAGAAAAGTCATTTATCATCTTTTTCATAGACAATTCATTGTTCTCTTCATGATATATAATCTCTTAAGTTCTCAAATTCAAGGCTTTCTTTTCTTTTCTTGTCTTCTCTAACCTTGATCTATTCATTAAAAAGATGAAGAAACTGTTTCATAATAAACGAGATATTATACTCGAAAGATAAAACTGATCTCATTGTTGAACATGATTTTGATACATTTATTTGCCTATAAACTAACTGCAAACACAATGGAACATCAACAAAGATTAAAGACGAAGAAGAAGACAAAGAAAAAAAAAACACGAATCTGAATTCAATAAGCACACACACACATATTGAACTTGAGCATGAACAAAAGAACAAGAGTTAAAATAAGTAAGGCTGAAAAGTGAAAACTCCTCTATTTCTTCTTACGAGACAAAGATCGATTCGTAAAACGCATACAATGAGAATTTTCGAGATAAACAAACAAAGGGAATGTGTCATAACTCGAAAACAAAACGAAAAGAATTATTTTAAAGTTGACAAAACATTCGTAGAGAAGAACATATTTAAAGGATAAATAGAAGATAGAATAGTTGTAATCAAAATGAAATAAAAACAAGTATCTATCTAGTTATTTCTGACATTTTGATTGTCATTGTCAGAGAAAAAAAAATAGGCAGATTAACACATGACAAAAACAGAAAAAAAAACGAGAGAGAATACTGTAAAAAAAAGAAGAAGAAGAAGAAGCACAAGAAAAAAAAGAAGAGTTTAAAGCTTTGATCATACACATACTAGCTAGTTTTTTCTTTTGAAATATAAATTTAGATTACGCATAGAGATTGAGAGAAGACAAAAGAGAGAGAAAGAGATTTTCGTTTGAGAATTCTAGTGGTTTTTACTGTTAAAAAGATCATAGTGATGATAGAATGATCATTCTTGAATGATACTATTGACAAAAAATAGTCGGTATGTGTATGTGTAAATAAGGCATATTGCATGAAAAAAAGAGCGAGAGAGAATAGAAAAGGAATCAGACACGATTTTCTTCGTTTAGTGATTTGAATTTCGTTCCATTTGCATTTCCATTAAGGCCATTTCGTTCACTGAAATATTCGATAGGGACGATGGCTAAAAGCAAAAAAAAAAGAACAAAGTTTCAATAAATATCTTTATATTCATCATGTTCTTTTGTTTTGTTTTCAAAAGACAAGAAAAGAAAAGAAACAAGTATAGGCACAAGTACGTAGTGCGATTTCTACAAAGAGCAGATGCAAACTAGAAGATTGCTTTTATTTTCGTATACATTGAGTTTTAGTGCAGATGAATTTTTTTGATTTTTGTTGTCGGCAGCGTGTGGTGTATGTGTAGGTGATTTTTGTTGATATCTTACCTACGCATATCATCGAGAACGTAGGCTGAAATACATATACAATAAACATTCAAGGTGACTAATGGCATCGGAGAGAAACTATGGACTAGTTTTTTTTCGAATAGGTATGAGCGTGAGAATGAGAATGAATTTGATTTTATCTCATTTTTGGCAAATCAAATTGACGTACCGCCTTCAGCATCGGTGACAATATTCGGATAGTTTGTTCGAACGCCAACAGTTTCTTGTTCGACTGTTTTGCCTTGTAATTGTTCACCACATGCAGCACAATAGATACGAAGTGCATAGGCCGGTTCGCCGTGTTGAAATAGATCGATACCTCGTAATTCTTCTTCTTGAGAGACTTTCAATAAACGAAGTAATTTAAGTATGACAAAGAGAAGTACGAAGAAGACAGCTGTCCATGCCATTACAACTGCAGCAGTACATAAAGAATTGAGTAGTCCCTTGAAAAGATTTTCATTGAATGTTTTTCTTTTTTGATCGAATTAACAATCTTACTCTCCAACTTTCTCCGATAGTAATTCGGTAAATAATTGATTTAAATGTAGTTAAATCCCATGTCTGCTCGCCAACTGTATATAATTCACCAGTCGCATCTGGTCCGAGGGTTCGTCGAAAGATTGGTACAGCAAAAATACCCCATAAACCTCCGCCAATATGTACTATTCAAACGTAAAAAAAAGAATTTAAAAATAAAAGTTTGTTTTTTTGTTGTTGATGAATTTCTACCGGCAGCTGTTTCAACAGGATCATCAATACGAAGTTTAATTAAAAGTTTGCTCCATAATATGAAACTCAATGCAGCAATAAAACCAATGACAACAGCCGACCAAGGATTGTAGCCTACTGCTCCACCAGCAACAGCAACCATGCCAGCAATCATAGAGTTAATAGTTGATAAGAAAACTCGTCGTTTAAGATGACGAGCTGGATCTTTAACAGCTAAAAACAAAAATAAACATCATAAAAATGTTTTTTCTTTACTTTCAATAACACGTTGCAATAAGTAATAAGTTCCACCTGACGTTGCAGCCGATAAAAGTGTGTTAATAAGACCATGACCAACTCGATCACCGTATCCTTTGCCTGTTATACGATGATCAGCGCCTGAATTGAGTACAAAAAAGCCAAATGTTACAAGAATTGCGCCAACAGATGTTATCTAAATATTCAAAAGTCGAGTTCTCTTTTTCGATAGTTTAAATTTCAAGAGATTTTTTACTGGAATACTATGACCAAATAAAGGTAATGTACGTGGTTCAAATCGACCATATCGTGAGCCGAGAAAAATTGTTCCAATTAACGCTGCTACACCTGCTGTTAGATAAATAATCGCACTGCCACCATAGTCCTACGAAAATCAAAACGAAAGTTTTTTACAGAATCAACTAACATCGTTAGGCATTTACTCGTGCACCGACGATAGCTCCGAGCCAACCTTGAGCGCCCCACATCCAATGCGAAAGAAATGGATAAACAAATCCTATTCAAATAAATAAATAAATAAATAAAAACAAACAATTGAATTCAAAGCGAATTTTACCAGACATAAGAATCGAGAAAAGTATGTAGACTGGTACACGACATCGTTCAGCAAAAGCACTTGCTGCGATGTTCGTAACAAGAAAGGCTAACATTGAGTGATAGAAGTAATGTATATACGGATCTTGATTATTTAAATTATAAACTGGATTGGAACCAGTGAAATTCTCAACACCTGGACGACGATCTTCTTTGGCACCAAATCGTTCACTGACCCAGTAACGTGTGCCAAGAATAACATTTGGATAGCTACCAAAAGCAAATGCATAGCCAGTTACCCAGTATGCAATTGTTGTTGTAACTAAATTTTCAAAAAGCAAAGGAGAATGAGCTCGATTTCATTGAGAATGTAACATACTGAGTATAAGCAATGTTTTGAACAAACTATGCCCTGCATTTTGACTGCGTACACCACCTGATTCAATTAGAGTGTAGCCACAGCTCATTACTAGAAAAGATGAGATTAAAATCGAACGAAACGTTAGTTGTTTTTTTTTTCGCTTTACAGAAAACGACGACGCCATTAAAAAGTAGAAAAAAACTTTCCAATGCACTTTCAACTTGATCAACTGTCGCCATGATTAATTTTTAATTTGTCGACTATTCAAAGTTGTTTATTTTATCTAAAAATACAAAACACAAAAATTAATACACCGATATTCAAGAGCGACCGAGACGCTTTTCTCTTTCATTTGATTGATATTCGACATGTGACGTTCGTTATCCGCTAACTAGTAAGACGATATCTCTTCTGATATGTTATTAGCGGTAGTACTACTACTACTTGTGAGACCGACTGTGAAAAAACATCTTATATCAATGAGTGCATCGTATAAAAATATGTAATCAATTCTCTAGATTTTTTTTTGCACTCAATAGATATAACTTTCTATTCTCTTTCTTCTTCTTCTTCTTCTTCTGCTTACTATTTGTACGTGTTAAAATGTCGAATAATCGTAATCAATCATTATCATCAGATGTTGCATCGTTGATGAACATTTATTTATTTATTTAGAAAAACTATCAAATGTAAGAGACGAAAAATGAATTGACTATTTGATTATTCACTTACGTTATTTCATCAAACGAGAAAATAAAAGAAAAACGAAATACAAAATGAATAACGGCCGATAACTCGAACAGTTTAACTTTTATTTAATGCCAAGTGAAGATGATAAAAATATCTCGCTCACACAAAAAAAAATACCAACAAGTACCGAAGAGAGAGAGAAAAAGAATAGAAATGAAAAGAAAGAAGATCTGTTTTCTCTTTTGCCCTTATTATATGCCGCTCCTGACGAAAAAGAATAGTCCAAGCACGAACGAAATGACGTAATCCGATCTTTCAAATTCATTTTTTTTCCTCTTGATACTCGTCAAAAAAAGAAGACAACGAAGTAGTTTCAATTTGATTTATATACGTATACACAGACACACGATCGTAGAAAAAAAAACATGATAGTATTTAATGCTCAACAAAATGGAAGCATATAATACCAATCGAAATTTTATGGCACTATGCAATAATTGTTGAAAAGAACATGCAATATAATGATACATATTTCGAATACTTTTATATTTCGCTCTTTTTCTCTAGCGGTCTATTTCTAACTGTTTGAATAAATCAACGCACACCTACGTTTATTAACGTTAAAAAGATAGAGCGCACATTAAAAAAAGGCTAATGCAAAATCTATTTGTTTGACTTATCTTTCGAATATGATCATGACAATAATCAGACGTGTATGTCTTTTCCTGACAGAAGAAAAAAACGAGAGAGAGAGAGAGAAGAACAGCCGTTTGTATGCTAGTTTAGAAATCTAATCTAAATATATGATGATATCATTAAAAGCTGTTCCTACAATCAATAGTCATCGAAAGAGTGTTCTAATTATTCTCGTGTGTTAGAATCTAAATGGATCGAGATTATCATCATCATCATTATCCTTTCTCGAAAGAAAATATCACTTTTATGGACAATCTCGACATGCAGAGAGATAATGATTACAATTATGATATGATTCTCAAATAAAAAGTTCAGTATCTTTCTATTATAAACAAGACACAAGACAGCAACTGTCAATGAAGATTCGTCTTCGCTCGAAAAAAAAGTTCTATTTAACAGACATTCGTCTTTGTATTCACTTGAATTTTCTTAAGAGAGTCAAAGGTATATGAACTATTGTAATTCTTACTTTCAAGAGAAGGAAAAAAAGAAAAGGATTTTTTGTTGAATACATGTTTCTTTTGTATACACATTGACAAGGAAAAAAGAACTTACTATACAATTACCTAGGACAATGTCTTTTTGAGTATAATTTGTATTATTGAAATGTTCGAAATGATGGCGACATTGGCAATAGGTGGATTAGATTCAACGAAATTGCAGGATGTAAGACGAAGGAGAGAGAGAGAGAGAGGGAGGAAGAGAAGAAGAAGAAGAAGGCGAGCAAGGAAATAAGAGCGAAAAAAAAAGAAAGGAAAAAGCGAACTAAAGGTGAGATCTGATCAACTCAAAAGTGTGCTGAACCACATGAGTCCAGCAAATGTCAAGTTTTACGAGGGAAATTGCACGAGCACGTTGTGTTTATATACAGGTGTCGATTGATTGTGAAGAAAGAAAGAAGAATGAAGAAAGAAAGAAGAATGAAGAAAAAAGGCAATATACAATGGGTAGGAGGGGAGGGATGTATGATGATGAAAAAAGTTCACTCTTACTTGTTAGTACCATGAATTGTAATTAAATAACATTCGTATGCGTATTTTTTCTCTGTTTTGAATATGTCTTACATGCATAGATTGATTTGAATTTCTAATGTATCAGTAGATTCGCGACCAAATGACTTCTGTCTATACGATTGATAAAACATTGAATTGTTATCAAATTGAACGAAAAAAAAGAAGAAAAAAAAACAATCGAGCGATAAATTCGAACGTGTTGTTATTCGAACTCAACTAGCTTAACCAGTTTAGTCAAGCACTACACGATAATAATCAATTGAAATTCAAGAACAAGTATACTATTGTTATTGTCGACTGCATAAATCCTTTACGTATATCGATGTAAACGAAGTTCATAAGTGTATATATATATATATAGTCGTACAATTCCTCTCGACTAGAGCTCAAATGAACATACAAACGCGAGGGACAAAATTGACAATTATCAGAATACGATGTTCATATGAAGAAAAGGTTACTTCTGTAACTCGAATAGTTCTAACGATACTATTTCTATGTGCTTTTTCATTTAAAATATGAACAGAGAGAGACAGAGACAGAGAAAGAGCTGAGTATTGCGCTCGCGCGCGACTAATCCAATGTTTACGAGAAGAAGGCGGAGGAAAAAGAAAGAAGTAAAGAAAATGAACTGTTCATGTGCACAATCGTTGCAATACAGTCATAATTCGTTCTCGTGTCCGACATAAGAAAGAAACATACGAATCTTCTCTTTTTCTTCCTTCTTCTTCTTCTTCTTCTTCATCATTTTCTTATTTAGAAAGATAATTGAATGTGCTATGTAGTCGTGATGATTGTGGTCATCTGATACACATACACTTTCTCTATCTCTCTTTCTCACTACAAGATTAGACAAGTGTTATAATTACTACTTCTCAAAATCGTTTTTCTTATTACCTTTAAATTCAATTGCTCACTAATGTTTACATAGATCAGTTTTCATACGAAAATCTCAAGAATTTTCATTGATAATCGTTTACAACTTCTAGTAAATAATAATAACTGAGTCAAATATTCGATGTATGTACATATTGACTAAGAAATTGGATCAATCGACTGATTTCTATGTAACAATTTCTCAGATACTTAATCTCTTTACATAATACAGATATGTATGAAAATATTCAATACCTTTTTCTCGTATTCATACAATTGTATGGCATGTCTATCAGGGTGTATATGTAGACGAAAGAAAACAGAAAAATGAGTACACGATCGTTCATTTTGGTGTACAAGGTCGATAATTGTCGTTCTTTTAAAAAAAAGCGTCTATCTACGCGATAGTCTGAAATCAATATTGACTAGCATTGAAATAAAATAGATAGAATAAGCGTCTTTCTGAATAACTTTGTCTTCTTACCCCTACAAATGTATATATCGATATTTATTTGATCAACTGTTGTTGTTCTGTCTGTCTGAAGTGGCATTCATTAATGTCCGAGGACGAGACTACTATAATAGAAGGATAGAAGGCATCATCTTATTTATCTATCGTTTCTTCGTCTTCTTCTTCTTCTTTTTTTTTGTTTTTCATCACTCTTGGTCGTATTTGTGATGATCACGTCGAACAGAAAATAACAAAGAAAGAATAGAATCGAACCGAACAGATGGACAATCATGATGGTTTACGTCTTTGTTTGCTCGTTCGATATACATCTATGTATATTTTAGTATCCCTTGCAATTTTTTATCATAAGGTTAATCGTCTCCATGGGCAAAGGCACGAACAAATGAGGAAAACATTTGTCTGATATCTACTTTTATTTTGCCGTAAACGGCTTGCTCTCTAATTTAATCCTAACTGCCTTGTGCTCGATGTGTCTACATTTGTACGCATATGTGTTGATAAAGTTGTTGTTGTTGTTGCTGCTCTAATATCTTCTGATTGCATCTACATATATGAGAACAAAAGAATCCAATCTGTCATTAATAATACTATTAACACATAAAAGAAGAAGAAGAAGAAGAAGAAAAAAAACTGAATGAAATAACGTATTTGTATTGAACCAATAAACTCCTTCGTTCTTATCGTTTAATTCATCGATAACAGAAGACAAAAAAAAATTTGCGAGTTTTTGTATTTCAAAGATAACAAAAACGAATTTCATTGATTATTCATTCTCTCTCTCTCTC
>ERZ778019.1610-NODE-1610-length-28438-cov-13.869746_pt1 | contig 28438 bp, 39 predicted proteins | sample MGYA00375749_ERZ778019 | MGnify/ENA primary metagenome ERZ778019 (study PRJEB29350, sample SAMN05389821) | bioreactor metagenome | isolation source: Ammonium sulfate bioreactor | place: South Africa: University of Cape Town | collected 2014-03-17 ... | reverse complement strand
GACAAAAGAGATAGAGAGAATTGCGCGACAAATGAAGAGAAAAAAAACATTAAATTGATCTATTGAGATAAAACAGAGAGAAAATTGATCTAGCAGAAAAAAAAGAGAATGATGACAAGTTAAATAGATGGAGGAATATGAGCAAGATATATGTATAAATGTGTCTATATTCGGAGAGAGAGAAATCGTTTCGTCTTTTTGTTTGTCTATATTGTTTTTTTTTGGTTTCTAAGCAAAGTACATGACTTGAGCCGAATCCGGATGTACGGTTATCGCTCGACTCAATTGAACTTGTTGTTGACTACTTGAATCACCATTGGATGATTGATGCGAACCTTCATTACTAAACAAAAAAGGGGGCAAACACAAAAGAAGACCGATGCACATCGATGCAAAGTAAATAAATGTACCTTTCAGGTTCTCTTTCGATCAAATGATATCGTGCACGAAATGCAACTAAATGAGCGTAATAAGCCGGCGCTGGGATCGATACTGAACGTGTACATCTGACATAAGTATGACAAAGTTGATAGGTTAATGCTTGAAGTTCGTCCGATGAGAAGTTATTATCGTCCCAGAGAACGTGATAATGCGATGGTCGAGATGTACCTTGAATGCCCGCATGTGAACACAAATAGAAATCGTATTCAGTCGGATGTGTGATGGCAACATCGACTGTTGTACCTGGAGGGATGTTTCCACTTTTGCCACACTAAACAAAAACGCAAATCATCAATGTACTTTTTCGTTCGAACGACATGAAAAAAAAGGGCTTTTTTATGCACTGTTATCTTTTAATCTATGTTAAATAGAAGTAAGGTTTCGCGCTACCTGAAGTACACAGAAAAAAAAAGAACGAAAAAGCAAAGACGCAATTTCTTGTTTTACATTTATTTTTCTTCCCTCGACATATTTGTGTACCGAAAAAGTGAGTTATTCAGGTTTCTCGAACAACAACACGACAAAATGTCCTACCTGTTCCTTTTTATCCGCACAGAATAAACGCGTATGATGTCGTTTCTGAACGACAATAAATGTAATTCCCGGCTGATACGATGCTTCCAATCGAACGCACGCCTCACGTACGGCCATCAGTTCATGAGCGAGTACATGAGCGAATTGTCCTTCGCTCACGCCGTCTCGATAGAGAATGATGCGTGCGGGCTTGAAACGCGTCGATTTGTAGAATTGAATGAGTAGTTCGCGAACCATCGTCGATAATTCGGCGATGACTTCGTGCCGATGCATTTGGATGCGAACGGTGGCCGCGTATCGCGATGGATGCGCGTCCATCGACGCAACGACAGCGGCGATCGACGGTTTCGATCGATCGCCAGCTGGCGGATGCGTTACATCGGCGCCGATGAAGATAACAGGCTCGCGAAAGACGCTGATCGGTCGAATATTCGGCACGAGAATGTTGTTCACGCCGCCTAATTTCACGTTGATTTTTAAACATAAATTCGACAGTGTTTGCGGTGTTGTTTTGTTGACGTTTTTCGCTTGAACACATTGAGTGGCCAGGCCGATTAACGTGTCGCCGACACGCTTGACTTCGGCGTAGACCGGTGTTTTGCCTGGCAGAACGACGACAATGAGCTGAAGGCCGTTGTAGGTTGTTTTCAGAAACTTAAACATCGGCTCGACTTGCTCGATGCCCGTTGCGTATTTGCAGAAACACGGTTGGCCGACGATCGGCATGCCGGCGTCGTTCGATATTCGTTGTAATTGTTGAGTAAACGTTCGAAGTGCAGCTTCGTTGCAGCTGCGTTGAGGAGCGAAACACGCGATAGCCCATGTTCGAATTTCGATGCCCGTGTGAAATTGTTTTCCACGCATGTCCCAAACGCCTTGATTCGGCGTGACGACGATCTTCGTTCGTCCGCCGTATTGAATCTTCGGAGCGGTCAGAACTCGGCCCATGACTTCCGTCATATTCGTTAAAATATTAATTCCGAAATGAGTCACATAAACATCATTATTGAACTCCGCTTTTCGTACCTGGAAAACGAAAAACATCGAATCTGATTTCTCTCGATGACAAATTTCGAACTTACGAGGTTGTTGATTTCCTTTTCTCGGTCCGGTGCTGATCGTGCCGTTGCCTAGACGAAATCAAAGTCAATCAAAATCACGAAAAAAAAAACTGCAACACAACAGAAGAATTCATTTGCTTTGGTTTTGTCATTCGTTCCTATCTATGTTATACTCGAAATTCTAGATTGGTTGGAGTTTATTGTCGGTTTTTAATCCCAAACAAACAGCGGTTATAGATTTTATACGCGTGTACTCAAATGGCTTTAATGTTCGCGCACGCGAATCCAGCACAAGTGCACACAAATGTGTAGAAGAAATGTTTTTTGTTTTGTTTTTCATTACCTGTGGTAATTCTTGTTGACTCTATAAATAGCATAGATAGGAACGATCTCAAGTTTGATATTCTATCCTCTCGTGCTCGAAAATAACAAAGAAAAATGAACGAGGAAAAGCAATGACGTACTTTAATCATCGTAGATGTCTGCATATCAGTTAGCTTTTTGATGCATCGTTGTCCGGGTACGATATTACAAACCTATGGAAACACAAAATAAATCAATAAATATTCGTTTTTGTTTTACTTCGAGAGGTAAATAAGTGTGTTTTTGTTCTTGACCGACTTGCAAACAGGGCAAATGCGGGTATTGTAATTTCATATGATGTTTTTCGTAGAAATATTTCGCGACCGTACATTCGACAGTTTGTCCATTTTCAAGTTGAAGCGGAAAACTAAAAGCAAAAAACTCTTGAATTGAAATCTTTTGCCTTCGGGGGTTTAGTCGTACGTTTGGTATTGAGCGGGTTTGCGTGTGACGTTGCAAACTCGGTATTTTCGCTTCATATTTCCGCAATGTGTGATTTCGATCTTCAAACCTTTGATTTCCTTGGTAAATTTCACTCGTTGTGCGTCGTTGAGCGGTCGTCGTTGCTCTTGAATATCTCGAATGTCTAAAACTTCGCACATAAAATCGATAACAGGCTGCGATTTGTAGAATGCCGTTGCGCTAACGTCGATATTCAACGACATTCGCCAGTAGGACGGACGAACCGATTGATGAAAACCGAACCAAACCTCACGACCGCCGCCCAACGGATTGTATTGAATGTCCGGTGGCGAGAAAAACGATCGACCAACGGGCGTATATCTAAACGAAAGCAGTTCGTAATTAAATTTCGAAACGTTTTTTTTTTTCTTCGGATTCGTGTCAAGAGATTTAAGCAGAAAGTCTAACCTGTCGATTCTACATCGATCGGAAAAGAAAATGAGAGTCTGTTTTCTCGATTGAATTGAGTTGTTTACTTACTTCATACTCGGTAAATGCCGCATGATCACGTCGAGAGCTGAGACAGCTTCCATCGAAACGGGCGGTCCGTTGCCTTGCAGAGCTTCCTGCAGATTGCCGAGACTAACTTGTGCGGCCCATTTTATTTGAACTTTAAAACAACGATCTCGACCTTCGCCTGGACCAGGCAACGTAACTTCCAACTCGATACGTTCGCGACCGAATGGCAGCGGATCTTTCGTATAAAGATTTCGTTTGCCATCGAACGCTGGATGTTGTGTGTTGAAAATATTCTGAAATTTATTGACCATGGTATCGATGATTTCTCGATTGACACGTTTCGGACATTTGTCCGGTTGAATGTTGAGTTCGTAGTGTTGAATGATGATCGGCGGGATACGAATTGAAAAATGATTTGCACGTAGTTTTATTGAACGACCTTCACGACCGAAATCTGGTCGCGGAGGTGGAGATAAATCCAATGGCGGATGAAGCATCGTCATTATGCCCGTGCCCGATGGTGAGCCGATTGAATTTGCTGACGATGAGCTCGTGCTTTGCTGTTGTTGTTGTTGTTGATTTCCACTTCCACTTCCTTGAGAAGAGTTTGGCGGTTGACCAATTGGTGGAAGGAACATTTTATCTCAAAACGTTGGCGATTCCTGTTCGATTGGTAGAGAGAATTGAGTGATCGGACAGAAGAAACAAGACGAAAACAGGCTCACATTCGATGAAACTAAATCGATGAAAAAAGAAATTAGAGCAATGTTCAATGTTGATTAGGAAAAAAAAGAGCAGATGATGAGAACGATCATACAAGTTGAATGTAAAATACAATGGCCTCAGCCATTAGAGATTATTTGTTCTCTATACATGCAGATTTTTAGTTGGTTTGAAAGAAAAATGAGTTTTTTTGGCCAGTAAAAAACGGTTGAAATAAAAACAAAAAAATATAGAAAATTCGAAATTAATTTTCTTTTTTCGATTAGTTTTTTTCTCGAAACTTTCCCATAGAGGTCGCTATGTTATTGACATCGATCAACTAGCTGATTGACATACATTTCATATACGTTGTCTGTCTTTTATTTTAATCAATAAATACAAATAAACAGAACATTAAAAAAACGTCGTTTTCTTGTTTAACTTCGATACGACGGTATAATTGATTTCAAATACGAAACCGATGAATCAACCGGATTGATCATATCCGAATGATTCCCCATGATTTGATTGACAATTGTGTAGGATTCATAATCATCATCATCATTGCTGTCAATTGAGAGAGCACGTAGATTTTGTCGACTAATTGGATTGATCCATTCGGGAGACAGACAAGGAGTACGATGTGATATTTGACGACGATTTGGTTGTGATTTTTTTCTCGTTGGTTTCATATTGAGATTGATAATTGACAAATGAACATCTTGGTCAAGAGTTGGTAGAGATTTTGTTTCGGACGAATGATCTCGTCGTTTAATCGATTGATTTTTAGCTTTTGTCGAATCGTTTTGTGTTTGTTCGGAAAGAAATTTAGCAAGTTTGTGTTTCGTCACAAATAAATGATTGTTAGCAAAATCATTTCGACGATGTGGTTGTTGTAAATGATCTCTAGTTTTATCGATCATCGGAAGAAATGATTGATTTTCTCTTGACAATGAACGAATTCGTTTCGATGGCTTAACATGTAGTTGATTATTTAATCCAACATTTGATTGTTTATATCGATGATTATAAGCAGCAAAAAATCCTGTATTCAAACTCATTCGATATATATTTGTTTGAATGACTGGGGAGTATTGCTTAGAAATTCTCTCGGAAAGAAACAATCGGGTAAATAAATAAAAAAAAGAAAAAAGAAAAAGAGAAAAAGCTCAAGTGAATTGACAGTAATTGGCTTTGTCAAGTTCTCTTCGATAGGAAAAATATTTATTCAATGAACATAAGAAAAAGAAAGAAAGAAAGAAAGAAAGAAAAAAGAGAGACGTTTCTCTCGCGCTCCTCCGTTCTCGTCAACGTTTATGTATCTTCAATATCAGCTCGTAAGTAATCAATTAACCGACTGATTTCAATAATACGTTTTCGATTTCGTTTGTATTCTTCTTCATCATGAATATTATCCATCATTGTTGTCAACCAATTCGAAATACGTGAGAACATTTCATCTTCACGTTGATCGATTTTTGTTCGATGAACTTCATCCGATGTTTGACAAGCATTCATAATTGTATCTTTATCAGTAAATAACTAAAACAAAACAAAACAAATTTTTGAAATGAAACCAATGATTTGAATTCGAACCTCTCGAGTATCATCGGGAAATTCATCTTCTAATTCGCCTTTCATGATTCGTTCGACTGTTGATGTGCAAAGAATGCCGATGGCTTCATTAAAATTTGCTTGCAATTCACGTAATCGACTAACATTGGCACGCATTGACTCGGTAAAATTCGAAACCATTTCGCCGAGATTTCGTTCGAATGTTTGAATCGTGTCCTAAGATCAAATTTATCAACAAAAAAAACTTCGCTATTCCTCTTGTTTTTACTTCTAATTGATCGACGAGCGTGATTTCCAAAGCCATTAGTTTATTTCGAAGATTTGTCAATGCTTCATCGTATTCAGCAGCTACTGCTGACGACACACCTTGCTGTTCGACATCTTCTTTTGCCTAAAGTCAAATTTCTTATTTGAATTGAATTCAATCGAAAAGGCAAACGTACGAATAATTTCTGTCGATAGGCTTTAAATTCATTAACAAAGACTGCAGCTTTTCGTGTATTATCTTCTTTAGCTTCATTGACACAAATCCAGAAATCTTCGATTTCATGATCTCGTAATTCTTTTTCCTAAATCAATTCGATTTCATGCTCATTCTTCGAAATCTATCCTTTGCTCGATCTACTTTCAATCCAAATTCGAACATTGTATGAACAATAGCCGTAAATTGCTGTTCGAATTGTGTTACTAACTCATCTGCACCAGGTACGAGAATGAGTTTTTGACCTTCGACATCATCTTTGAACATCGATGTAAACAATTGATTTTGATCCATATTTTCAACAAATGCATCCTATGCATATCAAATTGAAGTGAATCGAATGTTTTCGAAATGTGTTCTACTTTGTGTAATTGATATTCTTTTGTTTGATCTTCGGTTTTTTTCTCTTTTTCTTTATCTTGTTCTTCGAGTGTTAATAATTGTTGCAATTGAATTTCATATTTTTTCGATGCTTCTTCTCTCTTTTAACGAATAACAATCACCATGAGACTTTTTCTCTTTCGTTCTAATCAATCGAAAACTTACAGGTGCTTCGTCGATTAATTTATAATCGAGAAATTGTATTTGTGGTAAATGAGCAATAGTATAAACATAATAATCCGGTTTGGATGCATATGGATTGCCACGAAAGCAAAGCGTTCGAAGATTTTCAAATCGTCGTAAATATCGAACCTAGAATTTGTCGACATACAAACCATTTTTTTGTCTCTTATGATTATACAAACACTATTTTCATCATCGATTTGATTGTTTCCAATTGAAAAAACATTTAATTTCTTCAGTGAATCCATATTTTCAAGTGTACTTATTCGATTATTGTACAAAGATAAATCGGTTAGTTCAGTTAACGAATCTAATCCTTCGATACGTGTGATATTATTAAACGAAAGATCTACGAGAATAATATTCATTTTTACCAAAAAATAATCGAGTCATTTTTTCATTTACCTAACCACGTTAATTTTGTTAGTGTATCCAATCCTTCGATACGCTCGATTATATTATTATCCATTTGAAGTTTGGTTAGATTAGTAAATAACCAAAGATTTTCCATTCGAAAGATATTTCGAAAATCTAATCGAAGTACGAATACTTCAGTGTAATCTAGTTTTTCTTCTTTCGGTATCAATTGATTTTCTCCATCAGCTCGAAGTGAATCAACGGCACGTTGAAGCATGTCCATTGAAACAACTTCCGGTTCGATAGCATCGTATAATCGAGCCATAGTTCTTGACTTTTTCTTCGATTGAAAATCCTACGAGTTTGTTCTTCGACTAACACAAACTTTCATTTTACCACTTTGGTAACTAAGAGAACGGAGTAGAGAAAAACGAATTCTATTGGTCTCCATAGGATGCTAACTGACATCTATTATTATTATGCTTTAGGTGAGAAGAGAGAATTCAATCGTCGATTTATTATTAATGTGAAAAAAAGCGTGGTTAAATTCAGTCTAATATTCTGCAAAAATTTATAAATGTGTTGTGTATTCTTTTGTATCATATTTTATTTTCATAATTCCACCAGCGCTTGTATTCGGTTCTTGTAAACCATACCAAGCGACACTATTACTTTCGGGATCGATATTTGACAGGTCAACTTGAAGCTAAATAAAAAAAACGAGATTTTATGAGCGTGTGAAAGAAAAACACATAAATTTTCATCCACATACATCACCCATGTAGGTTTGTTCGTGACCAAAGAGAGGTGAATTATTTTTTATACTTAAACTCAAATGTTGTCGACGAACATCAGCTAAACTTGCTGACCATTCGAAGCTAAAATATTTATAAAAAAAATGTTGATTTATTGAATCTGTGTGGTTTTGACTTACACATCGCCAAAGTTAGGACTGAGAGTATCATGAATTGATCGAGTTTTTCGTTTATCTTTATGAAAATCTGGCAAGAGATGTAAACGAACATAGGGATCGGGGAGATTTTGACTATGAACATTCATTAATTTTCTAATTAAACGAAAAGATTAAACAAGAACTATGGCAGAAAGATACGAACTTGCAACCGAAAACAGTCACGGAAAGAGTTTTTCGTTCTGAAACATAGCGAATACCGAGTTGAACTTGACCATACGGTGTCGATCTACGAATACAAAACATATAGCAAACAAAAAAAAAACTCTTCGCCGAAAGGTTATATACTCGAGATCAGGATCATTCGAAATTACAACAGTTTTTTTGCCTGTCGTAACTTGTGCTGCAGTTGGCTAAAAAAACTTATTAGATCGAATAGATAAGTTCAATCAATGGGATTTTACATTGACTACAGAATTTGCTAAACTTGATTTTAATATTGGTTCGCGTTCTAATGACGCACGAGTCGGTGTCGAGGGTGTCGAGCCGGTATTTTCGAATGATTTTGTACTGGCTGTTGGTGAATTTAAAGTCGTTGGCAAGAAAACCTATTCGATCAAATGGAAAAAAAATCAATTTCAATTAATCAATTTACATTGAATGATAATCGAAGAACAACGGATGCTCGATCTAATGGTCCGCCGACGCTCTTCAATGGAAATTCTTGTGTTTCAATTGTCATTGAATCCGATTCATAGATTTGTTTGATAGGTAATTCAACAATTCCAATGAGTTCATTGTTCGATTTAGCATCACGAACTTCGACAAGAAGATTTTGTTGAAGTGGATTCGTGCAAAGAAAATGCGAGATATGTTCGTATTGAGGATTAGTTTGACTTTCGTGTACAGCAGTTTTCCATTCGGTTGTATCGACTTTAATGCAACAGTATGGATTTGGTTCGTTACGAGTTTTTCTCGAACGCTAAACGACAAAACAAAAAAAACGAAAGTGCACAAGAATCTGTGAGAAAACTCGTTGATTTACTGGTAAATTGAGACAACGATCGAGAAAAACGACGAGTAAACCTTTGGAAAGTTTTTCTTGTTTGATCATTTTACGATTAGCTTGTTCGACCTAAATTCATCAATGACAATTAAAATAGAAAACAAATATTCGATATTCATACGAGAGGTAATGCCGATTTTTCGTTAGTTAAAGTAAAATACTGTAAACAGACATTTAATGAACCTTTTTTCACATCTTTCAATGTTAACCACTAAAAAATAAGCGTATTATAATTGATTTCATTTTGTATACTGAACGAACGTACAGTTTCAACAGCTTCTTTGTCAACTAATGTATTAACTGGATACTGTGCTCTAGAATAAAAGATTTTCCTCAAAATTCGCTGTTTGCATATATTTTACCTTCCAATAAAATCATCTTTGCCTGGATCTTCATCGAAAATTTCGAAATCTATCGTATCACTTTCCGATTGTTCAACAACAAACTCAAAAACCTTGAAAAATCCAAATCAATTGATAAAACGAACACCAAGAACAGATTTTTTTCATCCTACTTCATCCCAAACAGGTTCAGTTGTATTGTTCATTGTTTTTGTTTTACGTTCTTCATTTCCTTGTACACGAACTTTAACAAATGGATCACTTTTACCTTTGCCAAGAAGTGAAATATCACATTTAACTAAATCACGTGCTCGAAGAACAAAAACTCGAACGACACCCTAACGAAAAGAAAAAACAAACTCGATTATTGATCATTTTCTATGTTTTCATTTTTACTTGAGGATTCGAATAAAGCAAATGTCCAACTTGTATATCAGTTACTAGAGGAAACACTTGTCGATTAGGTAACACCATCATCGATGCAACAATATCATTGATTTGTACCAACATTAAATCACTAAATAATTCTCAAAAATCAAATGCAAAATTGTCTTTTTTTTGCATTTTACTTAAGACCGGGAATATCTACTAATGTTCCAGCATCTGTTAACTTGAAATCAATACTCTAACGCAAAACAAACATCGAATTACGATCAAAACGAAGTGGGCAATGCTTACGGGTTTTCTTAGAAAGAAATAGGAAACAGCGCCAAACAACGGTATCGTATTTATTAATGGACTTAAGATAATTCTCAAATCGCCAACAAATTGAATATCTTTGATTCCACAAACGATTCCTTTGACTTTAGCTTTGATTTGTGCATCACCGGCGTAACTACAAAGAAAATCTGTCATTCAGAACGAAAGTCAATTTTTTATCAACGAACAAAACTTCCATATCCATCATAATTTGATCTCGAATATTTTCTGTATAAACTTTCACTCCTCCGATTCGCGGCGGCTAGAAGAACAAAAAGCACATAGTAGTCCGTGATTCATTTAATTTTTCCATGACATACAATATCACCGAGATCTAATTTTTCGAAATCAAAATCTGATAATGCTGGTGAAGTCGAACGAATCATCGGGATCATAATATCATGAAAGATAGCCTTGTTAAGATATTTATTTGCATATGGCCATGCTTGTTTAATGATTCGATTCAGCCATTCAGCTCGTTCGACATCAGGAAAAAACACCTGTCAACAATGAATTTGAAAAATATATACACACATATGTGTTTCATTGATTTACCCATGATGGTAATTCATCGAGACGAGCTTTGACATATTTTTCTTCGTTTTTATTGATTTCATTCAGCATGTTATGTCGTAATTTCGATTGTTCTCGTTGACGTTGTCGAAATAAATAAATAAAAACAGCCAATAAAATCCACGAAACACTGAAATGAAAATATCCTACAAACAAAACAAATTTAACATTTTGAAAATTATCTATTTGGTTCTTTTTTTCTCTCACCAATTAACCAAACGAGTACAACTAAACCGACGACTTCGAGATATTTCCGTACCATCGAAAGTAAATCCGCTTCAGTCGAACCGAGACCAACTTTAGCGTCCGGCACTTGAAGTTTACGAAATTCATTCGAATTGGCTTCAGACGAACCACCTGTTATTTTCTGCTTCAGATTCGATACTAAATTTTCCATACTAACTCGTATCTAGAAAACAAAAAACTCAAGGTTATGTATCATGTATAGGCGTCTGTATGTAAATGCATGTTTTTTTCTTATTTTCTACTATGAATACCGAAGGAAGGAGAAAAGTACTTCGGTTTGGATATAAATAGGCATGATGCTACTAACTAAAAAGTATATATATTCTAATAAAACGGAAGAACGAAAGAAGAGAAAAGAAAAAAAAATATTAATCATCAATTCATGTTATCTGATTTTGTTTATTACTCTCGATACTAACACAGACAAGGTAAATGGGAAAGAAATGTTATTTTGTCAGCTAACATGTTAGCGTTTATTTATTAGATGTTTTTGTTTGAAATGAAATATAAATACGAACTAATACATGACTAGAGATAAAAGTCGAGAGCAAAAGACCCGACTGATTGTTATTGTTGCTGTTGTTCTTGATCCTTTGCTAATGACGAACAAAGACGTTTATGAGTCGGCCAACGTGTTCGTTGACATAATTCGTTGCAATAATAAACCTAATCAAGAAGAAAGAAAAAAATATACGAGATTGTTTATTTTGACAAACCGATTTGCATGCTGTACAACGACGTGGAGCGTTTGGTTGACTGCAAGCGTCACAGTGATTGGATGTATCCTCTTCGAAAGTACGTCCGTTGACAGTATTGGTTAAAACGGTAAGTGTAGATGGATTTTGACCCTTGAGAAAAGAAAAAAAACGTGCAAAATGGAGAAAATTAATGAATTTTTTTTGCATACTAATTCAATTGGAGCTATGAGACGAACGAGTTGTTGAAGAAGTGGACATTGTTTATATGGAAAATTTCGTATTGTTTCACGAAGATATTTCTCTTCGAACATTCGAAAACCGTTCGGTTCAGTTCCATGAGCAAATCTGACGATAAGGAATTTTGTTATTTTTCTTTCAAAATCTTTCACAACAACAAAATCTCATTTTACTTTTTACTTAAATCTTGACAAGTCTTATCTAAATCATCTGTACTTTTGTCATAAACTGTATCGATTAAAGTTTTAATGTAATGTGCTTTGATAGCAAGTAAATCATTGGGTTCATTCGTATGATACGGATCTAATGATCGTTCGATGATTGATGCAAGTGTATTTGAGAGCTTTTTTAGATTCGTTTTTGGTTGAGCGAATTCCGGATATTGTCGAATGAGATTTAATATCTAAATTAAGAAAATGATTTTCTTTTGTCGAAAGGAAATAAATCTCATCATCGTTTGTCTACATGAATTGGATTGAAATTCGTTGTGATTAATAGACGTTGAAAACCTTTCATACATAATTCCGGTAATTTGCCTTCTGTCTCTTGACCTGAAACAAAACGAGAGTCTTTTGTATTTCTTTTTAATCTTATGAAAGTCGGTACCCTGTGGAATTGTATAATATTTTAAATCATCAAGTGTAACGTAATTATTTATTGTATCGACACACTGTTTTTGTCCTGTGAATGCAGCTAACTGAGCAGCTGTTCGACCAATTCGATTTGTTTGGTGTGTCTTAGCACCTGCTTCCAAAAGAATACGCACAACATCGCTGTTGCCTTGATAGAGAATGTATAAAATTATAAAAACGAAAATTACTGAATCTGATTACCTGATAAAGCGCCGAACATAAGTGCTGTGTAGCCTTGATCGTGCTCATGATCATTTACATCAGCACCATGCGTCAATAAAAGTGAACAAATATTTGCGTGTCCTTTAAAAGCAGCATGTTGCAATGGAGTCATTCCATGCTAAACGATTTAAATAAGAAAAAAAGAACCAATGAATAAGGAAAAGAGAGATTAAAGACATTTGAGTAACCTCATCGTGAACATCGACGGGAACGTGATTTCGAAGTGATCGTTCGACATCGTCATAGCTACCTGAAAAATGCGATTGACATATTTTATTTTTCGATCAGAGAGAGAAATTCGTAGACCTTCAGTAGCGAAATCTATTAACGTTTTCTCGCCGGTTTCAAGTGCCATACTGAGTGATGTGGTGAACGAACGAAAAGAATTAGAGTAAATAATGTATAGTAATGTGAAGTTTTTTTTTCTTTTAAGAAGAAGAAATGATAAGAAGATGGATTGTCAAAATAAAAAACGAGCTCAAAAGAGGTCAGAAGTAGACAATTCTTTTTTTTTCTCTTCTTCTGCTCGCAAAAAAATATAGAATAAAGAAAAAAAGCACCGTCAACAATTGTCTTTTCGGTTTGCATCAAGAAAAGTGTTGTTGACGAGCTGCAGCTATGTCAAGTACACGTTCATAAAGTCCAACTGTATCCAATGTTAAACCAGCATTTAAAAGATATCGTGCCATTACTGGATCATGTGTAACTGGAAAATCTTGCTTTTGTACTTGACTCATTGGTAAAACAATACCTAATGGTCTGTTTGAATATTGCTTCGATAGAAGAGGAAGATCGTAGAGTGAATTTGTATGTACTATCTGCCATGGATAGTTCGATAGTTGTTGATTTATAGAAGTTGTAGGATAAGTAGGATATTGAAGTGAATAAGATGGATAATTGGATAGATTCTAAGAGAAGAAGAAGAAAAAAAAAGAAATTTTGAGTTCGTTCGAGAATGATTTACTGTTTGTAAGAGAGATTGAAGATTTGATGTTAATTGAAGATTTTTTTCCGATGAAATTAATGATGAATTATAAGGATATGTTGTTGAATTTGTTGGCATTTGGTAAGAAACAAATGTAATATTTGGTTGATAAATAGTTGGATGCGAAACCTTCTGCTGTTGAACAGGTGGATTCGGTTTCGAAACAAGAGTAGATGATGTTCTTGGTCGAATAGAAATTGGTTGAATATTAAAAGGTATTGGTTTGAATATTGAACGAGTTGGTTTCGAAGGATTCGTATGAATTACTGTTGCTGTTGAAGCTGGTGATGGTCGAGATTCTATAGGAACTAGTTGACTCGACTCTGCTTTGATGAAATTTTCATTCTCATGTTTAGACGATACTGTTTCAACTGATATCTCAGTAGTTGGTGTGATTGTTGATTGTTGGTTTTCTAATGCTTAAAAAAACAATTTTAAATACTTTCAATAGTAAATAACAAACAAACAAACCTTCCTGAATATCTTCGAGAGATTTAATTCGAACAAATGGCGAACTTGCTTGTGAAAGTGATCGTATCGAAAGATCAGAACCACTTGTCGACGAAGATAATCCTGGTGTGATGCCAGCTTGTCGTAGATCATCAGCTGTTATTATCGTTAAAACTAATGGTCGTTTTGTGCGACGAAATTTCGAGGGTGTTGTCGTCGGATGAATAAATTGTTTTGATCCATTACGAAATTGTACTTCGATGGGTAATCGATTTTTTTTATGTTCATATAATCGTTGTCGTTCGAAACTAACCGATGATATTGAACGAGAACTGATTAAACCACTGAATCTTTCTTCATCTAAATCACAACGACTATTTGATAGCGAGGGTGTACGACTTGTCGATTCTTCATAGATTGTTTCAAGAGAAACAATAGGCAGGGTTTTGAACACCATCAGCCTATTGCATTCAAATTTGTAAATACTCGATCATTTCGAGTTTTGCTTCAACAAAATCAAATAAACTAAAACACAACAAAAAGAAATCTATATATATCCATTCATTCATTCATTACTACGAAACAAACGTTTAACCCGACAAAAAGAAAGAAATAGACTATCATTATGATTTGTCCTTATTCACAAGTTTATACCTTCGATCGTACGCACAAATATATGCATATATTAAAAAAACGACATATCTTATTTATCTATTCTTTTTTTTTCTCCTCATTTCGTTTTTCTTTAAAGTCACATACATTATCACTGATTTATGATAATAATATCGCGAGCGAATATAAACAAAGAGCATTTATATGACAGCGAGTAAAAAAAGAACGAGAAAGAGAAAAAAAATGTACGAATTAATGATTATTGGTCAATAACAGTTCGAGACTATCTCCTTGATCGCAACCTATTCGGCTTGAATGATTTGTATCAGTTTCTATGTAAACGAACGAGAGAAAACTGTTTTATCAAATTTATTCATCAAAAAAAAAATATTTAAATTGACATTTTTATTTTCTTTCGTTGATTTCGCAGTAAACGATAGAATAAAATAACATTTAATATTCCTATTCCAACACTAATTATCACAGTAAATATATGAACAATCGGATGAAGGCGATGTCGTTGAGTATACAATGCTCGTAAACCAACGTAAACGATACCAAAACGAAAAATAAAAAATGTGAGATAATTTCCTATATTGACAAATTGTTCGATGCTTTGATTGATTTTAATCGAACTAGTTAAAGGTGAATACCAACGAATTAATCGTCTCGCATGAAGAAAAACGCTATTAACTTCAATTGAAAGTCCATAAAGGGCATAACCTAGATTTCTCGTATAAAATAAAACATGACTTAGAAATAAAACGACAAGAATATGATGAAATAAAATGCCTAATGATGACGAAGTTGAATTGTACAAACAATCACGAAAATCATAAACGAAATAACCAATACTAAATGCGACCAATGCATAATTAAAATGATTCGAATGTGATAATGGATCGTCGAACATTTCAGGTGCACGTAGAACACCAACGAAAATTAATATCGATGAAATCAATGCGTGAACAAAACTGAGAAGAGTATTTTCTTTCATCCAATTACTTTTGAAATTCTCCGTTCGAACAAAACGATTTAATTGTACGAAAAATCCGAATGCTGAACTTATGTACATCGTCATCCACCAAGGAGATATCGGTTGATAAGGAAAAACATCCATTTGATCGTAGTAGATTTGTTTATGCATGTCGATAGTAACGGCAATTCTTTCTCGTTTTTCTTCTGATTAAAAGTAACGTAACGTACCGAGCGAAAAAGAGAATTTTTTATATTCTCAATGAGTAGTACTTCAATACGCATTCAGTAATTATATATATATGAGATCGATGAACTTTTAGAGAAAGAAAAAAAGTATTCTCCATTTATTTTTTGTGTCATAAGAAATGATTTATTCTGATTAACGCAGAGAGAGAGAGAAAAAAAAGAATCGATTAACAACGAATAAATAGATTTTGAAAAGAAATGAAAAATTATTTAAAAAAGTGCGGCATCAATTAATTGTTCATATTCATTGTTTAGTGAATTGTCCATTGTATCTAAAAGTTCTAAACGAATGCAAAATAAAATAAAGTCAAACAAACAACACACTCAAAAACAAAATGACGTCATTTACCGAAATAAAATGGTGTGAAATGAAGTTGCATTGTACGTTCGTCAATACGAATTAATTGTGGATTGAAAACGGATTGTTCGACATAGGTTTTGGGCTGATTTAAGATTGCAGTTGGACGTAGTGGAGCTGGTGAATCACTTTCGATTTCACTATCTTCACTTGTCGCTGGTGGTGATGCAGGAATACCCATACAGTCATGAATTAAACGCATTGATGATTGACGATCGTAATCACGTGGACGAACAGACGATGGAATGCTAGAAGAAAATTCAAATATGAATTCAAAATAAAAGAAAACCAAACGACCAACCGTCGAAAGAAACTGCTAAGACGTTGTTCGATGGCAACGTCGGACATTTGTGGATTAAGTTTTAATAATTGAAGAATTTTATGTCTATATGAAACAAAAAATAAAAACATTAATTTTAAAAAAATCATTCTCTTTGTTTGTTATATACGTAAGAAAAGCATCAATTCCTCCATCACTTGTTACTGTATCGACATGTAAACGTCGAAAGCCAAGACGACGATTGTGTAGATATTGTCGAATTAACTGACCGTCATATCGAGTGAATATATACGCTGTTAATTCGCCTTCGCCCCAAGGACGTGTGAGTGATTGTTCGCGAACAACGATTACACCCAATGACTAGATTAAAATCAAAATCAAAATCAAATATATGATTCGGTTAATAAACGAACTCGAGCACCATGTATTTCACGTGTTAATAAAGTTTCCCATTCATGTGGTTGCATCATATGATCGAGATTATGAATGACAAGCATGGTAGCATTTGAACCGGATTTTGTTTGTCTAGTAATTAGAAATAAATATTAAATCCAAGCTGCAATAAAAAAAACTCCGTACTCATCGTGTTCGTCTTCGCTGTATTGCGAATAGGCTGTTGTATCTACTAAATTCGACATAAACAATGCAAGTTCATGTTTACATCAATCTACCTCGTTTTCGTCCATACATCATTTTATTAACTTCTTGCGTCGTCGGGCTGTATTCTTTTTAAATGTACTTTCAAGTTATATGTATATATATATACACTTTTCTCGAATCTATTTTTCTTTTCTATTATGCGTATATTCTGTCAGTCAGTTAGTAAAGTAACAATGAATGCTGATGATTCATTCATTCTTTATTTAAATAACATCATATCTTTCAAATATATACACAAATACAAACAAATAAATAAACTTTTTTTCTTATTGATTTTTAATTCGTTGAAGTTCATTGCGTAAATCACGTATTTCATCTTCGAATATTTGCTGTTCTTTACAATGAATATGATGTTCGGAAAGTAATTGTTTGAACAAGTTCATAGCATTGAATTTTTCATTTGTTTTATCACGCATATCAAATGTTAATAAATCAACATAACAATCTAATAGAACATCAGCTATGCCCCAATGATCCATATAGGATTGAAAGAATTCTTGTCGGTCCATTCGAATATCTAGAATGACAAAACAAAAATCGGTATAGATTGCATTGTTATCGAGTTATAACAGCGAGTGTATAGGCAGCTGCACCATGTGCAAAGCCGACACAGAAGAAACCTAATAATGGAATAGAAAATAAGAATATATAGGGAAATGCAAATGCTAATAGAAGAAAATAATTGTCACGTAAGAAATGAGTGATTTTTCGATGTGGTAATACGAGTTCATTCGATGGTTTATCATTATTTGTTGTTTGAATAGGCCAATTAAATAACGGATGAAGGAGTAAAGGAACATGAAAACCAAGAAAACGATAACGTGATGGTGGTATTTGAGTTTTAATATCAATTGGACGATGATTGATAATTGTATGTGTATGAATACGTGAAAGATATGTATCAAATAGTTCTCGAGCGAGTGCAGTACTTGCCATTTGTAGATGAAGAACCGAGAGAACGTACGGATGAAGAGATTTGAAAATAGTCAAGAGAATCAATAGAAAAAAGAATGCACTTCGTAGATAGATATGTTTCGTATTTGTTATTGTATAACGAGCGTATTTGAATACCCAAAGTGCTGGAACAAGTCGACCAATGAATGGTATGAAACGAAGAAAATGAATGGCCGTTACAAATGCAAAGATTTGAAATGTACGACGAGTAAAGTAATAGAACGAACTTGCAAGTGATTGACGAGCACGTGAATTCAAACGATCAGCTAGCGTTGGATTGACTGAAGCAAGTGTTGAAAAAAATAGTTTATCATAACCTTAAAAAAAGTCAATAGATGAAGATAAACAAATTTCAGATCTACCTAATAGATTATTCATAATATAAACTGCGAGTAGAGGAATGAATGTTAACAAATTCAAAAGAAGACCTCGTGCTGATGATATTTGATCGAACCATTCGATTATATTCGGTGCAAATGTATAAACAAATGAAATTAACCACAGGATTATACGAAATGGAAGAAAAACAATAACCAAAGCAATATAAATAATCAGTGTACAAATCAACAGAGAGACCAACGAACGTTTTTGAGTTTGCCATATGACTAAAATGTATTGTTTTATTTTTATTTTTGATATTTTAAATGAACATACAATTATTATTCCACGAAAAAATAAAACCTCGTATAGCAGATGAAAATCCAAGACAAATTTGATAGAGAATATGTTTAGTAAACTCGCCTAATGGTTGTGTCTCACATGACGCCGCCATCTTTTCGAATGATTCAGAAGCGAAAAAAAAAATAAGAGGAGAAGAAAAAGAATGAAAATACGAAAAGAACGAACGAACGAAAAGAACGAATGTCCTTATGTAAGTTCTTGTATTTTCATATCTTAAGTCTATCGAAAAATAAACAAAGAAAATGACCAAATTTATTTATTTCAATCTTCGACATAATGTGAAGTTATATGTTCAGTTCTGTCTTGCATAAGCATGTCTTGAGGAAAAACAAGAAAACATAAAGGACAATTATAATTGAAATCTTCCGATGCCATTGTTAATGTTCGTGTTTCTTGAACTCGTGATCTTCTAGAAAGAAAAGACAATAAGTATAAATTTGATAACGGGAATATTATTATTGTACGTACGGAGTAGTACATGGTTTTCGTGTCGGTTTTCGTCTTGGTTGTTCTTCATGAACACATTTTCCTTCGTGAATAATGTTAATATGTTTACTAACATCGATTTTCTGAGCAATAAGACGAAGATCTTGATGTTTATTTGGTTCTTGTTCTTTTTGTTTTAGTTCTTCTAATTGTTGTTTCATTGTTTCCAATTGACGATATGTAACATCATCGTCTTTCTTCAATTGATTGACTTTTTGTCGGAGTTTCTCCAATGATTCTAAGAGGGTTGCTGTTCGTTGACTTCGTTCGAGTTTATAATTATTGACAATAACTTCAATTTGACTTCGAATTCGTTGATAGACTGTATCAATATGTTCATGACATTCTTGTCGCCATTTTTCAAGTTGATTATACGCGTCAAGTGAAGATTGAGGTGCAGTAGGTTTATGACTTTTGTTATTCCGTTGAATACGATCATAGATTAGATTTACTTCATCGATCAAACATGGTAATTGTGCTTGGATAGCTTTTTTATGTTCGAGATAATGTTTTGTACAAACATCGTTCGAACAATGATAACAATATGTTTCAGCTTCTCGTTTACAGTTTTCTGCACTACATTGTCTAGCCATGTGTAAGTCAAATCAATCTACTGGTCGAAAAAAAATGTTTCTTGTGAACGTCGGAAGCAGTATGAGATCGGAGATGCAAATAATTATAAATTACGAATGATTTTTGGTTTCTTTAATCAATAGTTGCTATGTTGTTTGTATCGATACAACATGAGAGAAATTCAAATTAGTGACATAGAACATAAATGAAATTTATTATATATTGAAATAGAATGTTATTAGCAGATCGATATAGAATTTAAATTACACATCTGAACTATAAGTGTTCGTTTACATGCCTTTCGCGATCGATTTGAGACATTTTCGGTGGAAAAATCCAAAAACATGTAGGACACTTCTTATCACATATATCTGACACCCTCAAGGTGCCATGTAACTCACGAGCCACTGACCTAATTAAGAAGAGTATGCATTTTGTTAAGAAGGGATATATTATAAAAATCACACTTACGACGAAACTGAGAATTGATTTCCGTCGACATTATTATTATTGTTATTGCTAATAACTCTCACATATCTATTGACATCAATTCTTTCAGTAGTGATAGAGAACTCTGGATATCTTGTTGGTTCTTGTTCGTTTTGTTTTATTTTCTGTAATTGTTGTCTCATTGTTTGAAGTTGTTGATAAGTTACATCATCCTCTTTCAATAATTCGTTCAGTTGTTGACGTATCTTCTCCAATGATTCTACGTTATTTTTTGATTTCTGATTTACCTCATTTTGATAGTTTTTGACTAAACTATTCAATTGATCAAGAGTTTTTTCATAGACAGTATCAATGTGTTGATAGCATTCTGTTCGCCAATTACTAAGTTTATTATGTGCTTGCGTATAAAATGTTGGCATTTTTTCAGATGAATTTGTGTTTTTGTGTTTTAATTGTTCATACAACAAATTAACTTGATCAACAAAGCCTGGTAATTGATCTTGAATTTCTTTCTTATGTTCTAAGTAATGTTTAAAACATACGTCACTAGAACAATGATAGCAAAATGCTTCTGCTTCTCGTTTACAATTGTTTGTTTTACATTGTCTTGCCATTTAATCTGAAAGAAATATTCAAAATATAAACTGAAGCTATAAACTTCCGTAAATATGCTTTCATAAGAAATAAAACAACAAGAAACTGATCTTCACTACTATTTAATCCATGCAATACGTACACATCTCAAGAACAACGGTAACAAAAAGTTTCTACTTCACATTTACGTATATGTTTTTATTAAACATTGTTTTGCCATTGAATTCTGTCATGTGTAAATATGTTTTCCTACTTGACTGAAAAACGTTTAATTTAACGGTAAAAATAATAAAAAAACAGAATGTGTGCATACGTTTTTTTCTCACTTGGATACAATAAATTTCATATTGTACTTGCTCTTTTTTCGTAAAAAGTATAGGAATGAAATGCATTAATATAATATGAAAAATATATTACTAAAGGTTTCATTTAAGACAACACTTATTACAAAAATAGTTTTCACATTTTTTGCATTGATATAAATGATAGTTCATAGGTCGAGGCGTACTATGTTTACTGTCTTGGGATTTGTTCAGGTCCTTTGGACAGCTAAAGCATTCACGTTTTTCGCCACAATGATGTCCACATTGGTGATGCATGTGATCAAAACCAGTACAGTGGCCTTCTTTGTGTTTACCGCGACAACGATAATCGCAGTACATATTTTGACAGACGAAATGCTTTTCTCTAGGCTTTGAGGGTTCTTTCGGCTCAATTTTCGGAGGAGGAGGATCGGTTTTTTCTAAATAGAAACAACAGCTAAATAAACTAGAATATTAGAGAAATAATGTAACTCACGTGATAAATGATAAAACATTGAACCATTATAACCAATCGAACTGCTCTGTGTTACGCTTAATTTCATGCCAGGAAATATTAAATATATGGATGAACTATCGGCAGTATATCCAGCGGCATATTTGGCGAGTTGAGCAGCATACTCAATAAGTATCATTTTCTGATCACCATCTTTCGTTAAATATTCCATAATTTCGGTGTCAGACGACGTGCATAAACACATCGCAGCATATAACGTACTGCCACCTGAGCTGAAGTTATTCTTAATTGAGTCGTCATATTTTGTTCCTTGCCATACTGTTTTTGATGCATTCGGTAGTTTATCATATCCAGATTTGAATAATCTGAGAAATCGAAACCAAGGTCTCATTTTCTCGCGATCATTAGATTCCCAGGCTTTTTCTAAACAATTGTATAGACATCCATTACTCCAGTGATTTGTGTAAATATAGATAGCAGCTGATTCGTCTTTGGTTAGACCATGTTCAGATGGTTGTTTACAGTGTGTTTTGGTATCTTTGATATAGTGATCTAATCGATCAATTTTACCGTGAAAAGGTTGTAGAGCTTCTTCAAGTGTAACAAGTGGCTCATTTTCGAAACCTTGTATAAGTCGCAATGGATTAGCATGTGTTACACGAATATGAGAATAGCCTTTTCCAGGAGAATATGGTCTAGTCGGTACCTCGTACTTACGAGGAGATTGAGGTTCCACAACTTGTGACTCATTGCAGCAGCAACAACAACAAGGGCAATAAGACCAACAAGAACAACAAGAACAACAAGAGCCCATTTTTCACAGCAACGTCGAAAACCTAGTTGATAATCGACTTCAAGAAAAGTAAATTTTAAAAAAACGTCTCACTGTTTTCTCTTATAACCACTTTAGTTAAGTGTCAACGTCGCCAAATATTTCTTTCCCTTCACATTTCAACACTGATCATAGAAGAGAAAAATGTATACTTTACGCTAAATGGCGACCTTGAAAATATAGAAAAAAAACAACTATGATGTATTTCATCGAAAATTTACGTGTTGTTTGCTTTTCTTTTTTTCAACAAAATAAAAATAATACATCTTTCATGTTTGCTCTACGCTCGAGAGTATTTGTCTTAGTGTTCTTTTTTTGTTTCATTGTCAATACGTCAATTCGGCGAAAAGTCATGGGTGGCTTGAAATATAAAAGAAAATTTTTTCGCAGAATTCATATTCATTCACTGGAAGCATGGACAAGAAAAAGCCGGTAGCTCATGGCAACAAACCAGTTGCAGCAAAAGGTAAACCAGCTGCTGCGCCTGTAAAAGGAAAAGCTCAATCATCTGCATCAGACGATAGCAATACTAAAGTAATAAAGCATGACTTTGTATGTCAATCCATTTCAAATTTTATGCTTATTTGGGTCGATTCGAATATCGATCCGAATGATGATGATTTTAAACTCGCAATTGACAAACTGCAACAAGTTACACGTAATATGCATGTATTCAATGATGGAAATGAATGTGCCAATTTTATACATACTCAAAAGAAAGAACAGATTTTCTTGATTGTTTCTGGTAGTCTTGGAAAAGAACTTCTCCCACGAATACATCATTATAACCAATTAATCGCAGTTTTTATTTATTGTGGTGATGCATCGAAAGCTCAACCATTGAAACAAAACTACCAGAAAATTCGAGAAATATCTACAAGTATAGATCACATTTGTCAATCAATTAAAAATTTCTCGAAAGAACATGACGATGAACCAAGTGATGTGAGTTTTATTTCACAAAATGACTTATTGGCTCCAAATACAGATCGTCTTGATCAATCTTTTATGTATACTCAATTAATAAAAGAAATCTTATTCGAACTTGAATATACGGATGACAACACGCGTGAATTTATCGAATACTGTCAAGCTAATTTTCGTACCAATAAGGATCAACAAATAATTGCAGAATTTATTAATGAATACAACAAAAGTGATGAAAACAAATCACCTATTTGGTGGTATACAAGAGAGACTTTCCTTTATACTAAACTAAACAGTTGTCTTCGTGAACAAGAATCGGATGTAATAATTAAAATGGGCTTTTTTCTTACTGATATTCATCAACAAATTTCGAAGCTTCATTCACAACAACTCTCTCAACTCAAAGACTTTTCAAAAACATTTGAACTCTATCGTGGTCAAGGCATTTCACAAGATATGTTGGAAAAACTAAGGAACACTCAACACGGATTATTATCGTTCAACAACTTTTTATCGACGAGCTTTAAAGAAGAGGTTGCCATTGACTTTGTTCAAAGAGCTTTCAACAAGGGATCTGAATATGCTATTATTTATCATATTACTGTTGATCCAAGCATTCCATCAGAACCTTTTGCTAGTATTGACGAATACAGCGATTTCAAAGATGCAGAAAGAGAAGTTCTATTTTCGATGCATAGTATATTTCGTGTTGGTCGTGTCACACAAGACCATCATGACCGTCGCATTTGGCATGCTGAGCTCACATTAACAAGTACAAATGATGAACAATTGAAGAATTTAACCGAACGCATCCGATTGGAAATCGGAGGTTCAACACCATCATATCGATTAGGTGCATTGATGATTAAACTTGGCAATTATAAAAAAGCAGAAGATTTATACAACCAACTTTTGTTGAATACACGAGATGAAGTCGAAAAAGCAAATTTATATTTCCAATTGGGATCCATTTACGAAAAACATAATCAGTATGACAATGCTCTTAAATACTACGATGATGCTCTTAGAATTTATCAGGAACATCTTCCACCAAATCATGCAAACATTGCTACGTGCCACAATAATATTGCTATAATATATGATAATAACGGAGATTATCGAAAAGCAATCGCATACTATGAAAAAGCAGTAGCCATCTATCAAAGTTTGCTGCCAGACCCACATGCTAAGTCGAGTTTAGCAACTGCATACAGCAGTATTGGTGTTGCATACAGCAATTCAGGTGATCACAAGAAAGGCGCGAAGTATTGTGAAGATGCTATAAAGATTTTCAAGGAATGTTCGCTAACAAATCATCCTATGATGGCTACAGCCCAGAATAATATGGGTCAAGTATTTATCAATATGAAGAAAAAAAGTGATGCTGAGAAATACTTTAAGATTGCTCTAGAAATTGGAAAACAAGTTTTACCGAAAAATCATCCGGATCTTGAACAATATAAGAAAAATCATGCAATGTCAAAACTTTAATCTTTTCTATTAGTATATAATAAATTCATAGTGTCTAGATGAGAGTTTGACATTTTCATTTATTTAAAACAACATCCTTCGCAATAGCGATTTTTACATCTCTTACATTCATAAACATTACCTTTATGATCTTTACATTTGAAACATTCGAGTTTAGGTCCTTTGCAGTGTGGTTCACAATAGTGTAGAAGATCGAAACCATAGCAATGGCCAGGCTCATGATTGAGACCACAACGATTCAAACAATATTGATTGAAACAAACATAATGTGATTCTGCAGTTGGTGTTTTTGGCTTCGGTTTAACTTCTAAATATAGAATATCTAGTAAATACAATAGAACTAATTATGATTAAGATTTTACTTATCGATCCTGTTATATATAGTGTAGTGGTACCATATTGAGGAGATGTTTCAAGATGTGCTGCTGCTACATTAGCACCAGGCCAAATAAGAACACACTCTTTGCCATCAGCAGTATAATCTTTTATTGATTTAGCACCGACTGAGTTAAAAGAAATAAGCATTCCATCTGTTATACCTCGTGCATTAAGCGACTGTTGTACGTCTGCTTTCGAATTTGACAATAGATCCATAGCTGTATATAATGACGATGAATTAGTATTGATTTCGTCTTGTAATCTTTCATCATTTTCTTTTCCTTGCCAGATTTCACCAGTAGCATCGGGCAATTTATCAAATGCACTTTTACAAAGTTTCAAATATTTAAACCATGGTTTCAATTCAAGTGTTTGATTCGATTCCCATGCTTCTTGAAGTTTATCATAGACACAACCTTTTCCCCATTTCAATGTGTAGATATAGATAGCAGCTGATTCATCGAGTGTAAGCTTAGGATTTGATGGGTAAAAACATTTGGTTTTGGCTTCATGAATGTAATGTTTTAAGTGATCGATTTTGATGTTGAGAGGTGCCAGAGCTTCTTCGAGTGTGACCAGTGGTTCATTTTCATAACCTTTGGCATACTTAAGAGGATTAGTTGTACTTAGACCAGTGTGAGAAAATGGTGTTGTGGAAATAATTCTAGGCGGTGACGGCGGTCGTGGAGGTGGAGGTGGTGGAGAAGGTGGTGGTGGAGATGGAGACGGAGCTGCCGTTTTGTGCGATATTATCATTAATTTCGGGGTGACAGGCTTCGATGGCAAAGTTCTGGGTGTATGCACCGTACTAATTGGAGTAACAGGTATAGAAATAGATGGTGCATCATATAATGATATTGGTATATCTTCCGGTTCAGGATAATTATATACTGGAGCTACTTGTGTCGTTTGTTTTGGACTACCACAACACGATCCCATTATTATATGTTTAAAAACAGAACTGATAGTTAAATAAGAATCATCTATTCAATAACTTTCACCGATTCGATAGCAACGACATGTATAATTCGAAAAGTTGCATTCGATTTTTATTAATAAAAGAATTCTGTCAGGTTTCTATTATATTAATGTGAAGAAGGAGAGAACATGCGATATGGCAATCTCTTATGAAAGAAAGAGAAGAAATTATTGTTTTCATATTGAATCACTAGAACTGTTTCTTCAAAAGTTAATTAAATATCACACAAAAGACTATTCTCCGCGAATTTGTCATCAAAATTAATCAAATCACTTCACATAGTAACACCTCTATGCCCGGTGTTTGTTTTCTCAAAAAATAGCTCGAAGAAATAACCGATTGTTTATTGAAGACAACATTCTTCGCAAAAAGAAAGCTCTTCAAATATTTGCATTATGCATGAAACCAATCATTGATCTCATAATTTAAAAATTGAATGACATGAAATATGAATAATTCTGACGCTTTTCACATTTTCGACATACACGCATTGTATGAGAATTACTATATTCATTTATTACGTTCTATATTGCTATTTGAAATATTCACATGATCATTTGAATAGAATGGACAAGTCAAATGAATAGACTTGAATTTTACCGCATCGAAAACATTTGATATCCGGAACACAATGATGACCACAGGTATGAAACATAAAATAACAGCCACGGCAATGATGGAGCTGATGGTTACCATCACAACGATTTTTACAAGACATTCATTTAGAAATGCTGTCGCCATACTTGAAATAAGAAGCCTCATTCAAAGACGAATGAGTATCACATCGAAATAGAATAACAATAACGATAGTTACGACAGACAAAATGTAAATCAGTTCTTTTAAGTTTTCCGACTGGTTCAGAGTAAGGGTAAGGGTAAGGGAGAGCTATAACTGAATAGAAAGAGATTCGTAAAGTTCGAAATCTATCAAAATACTTACCATCAGGTACTCCTGTAACATGAAATATCAATGAACCATCCGGATCCGGTGGATATCGGCCGGATACAACTATTTTCATACCTGGCCAAATTATAACCTCACTAGAATTCCTCACACCATAGAGTGCTGTCGATTTACCACCGACACAGTAAAGTCCCACAAGAAGTTTCTTTTTTTGGCCATGATCATTGAGAGATTCGCTTACGACGTCCTGCGATGGTGAACACGAACCCATACCTGTGTACAATTGTGCTGTTTTTGAACGAAGCACTTCTATCATATGTATATTTTTGTTTAGTGATTGACCTTGCCAAACTTCAACTGTCGTATCTGATAATTTATCATATGCATTTTTAAATAGTTTCAAATATCTAAACCATGGTTTAAGTTTTGATGGATCTTCACTTTCCCATGCATCTTGTAAGCAATCATAAACACACCTATCACTCCATTTCATTGTATAAATATAGACAGCTGCTGATTCATCGAAAGTCAACTTAGGACTGGGTGGAAAATAACATTTGACTTGTGCTTCTTTGATATAACGTTGTAGATTAGTAATTTGATCACTAACAGGTGCGAGAGCGTCTTTAAGTGAAACGAGAGATTCATTTTCATAGCCGTCAATCAATTGCAAAGGATCAGTTGTATTGATAGTCACATTAGTGAAAGACGCTTCATAATCTATTTCATGTTGTATAAATGAATTTCTAACTCGAGATTTTCTAACAGGATTGTCTACAGCTATAGGAAATACGTCACCAGTTTGCGTTGCACAATGTACAGTTGAAGTTTTCAAACATGGACAGCATAACGCTCCCATTTCTATTTGAAACAATCTAATAAATTCTCCATTCTTTTTCTTCTTTTTCTTCTTTTGTTATATTTACTTATGCCTATGAACGGTTTTTGTATGGTATTCATAATGCAAATACAATCGTGCGAGATACATTATGCGTGCCAATGGCTTAATTGCAAAAGAACAAACTCAACTCAAGAAAAAAAACAAGCGCAAAGAATCTCATCGAATAAAATGTCGAGACTGAATCATGTTTGATTAATCATAGCTTAACAATAATAAAAAAAATAAAAATCTAATCTACTAATATTCCATAGCTACAACATCAAAACATGTTCGACACAAACTCAATTCGCATTTTTTACATCGACAAATTTCAGTAGCA
>ERZ778019.1606-NODE-1606-length-28578-cov-13.097115_pt1 | contig 28578 bp, 37 predicted proteins | sample MGYA00375749_ERZ778019 | MGnify/ENA primary metagenome ERZ778019 (study PRJEB29350, sample SAMN05389821) | bioreactor metagenome | isolation source: Ammonium sulfate bioreactor | place: South Africa: University of Cape Town | collected 2014-03-17 ... | reverse complement strand
TACTAAAATCTTGAATTGTAATTAAACCATATAAACTGAACCATTTTAATCCTTGGCGAACATTGTCAGTACAGTCACCAACAAGCACTAGAAAGAAATAGTATTTAGATTTGTGATGATCGTTTTGGTGAAACATCATACCTGTAGTTGTAGTTGTAGAAGTGGTTGTAGTTAGTTCATTTTCTTCAGTGCAATCGACTAGATCACCAGTGATGCCAAGTATTTCGTCGGTAGTAGTAGATGATGCTGTTCCATCAGTTGCATCACCGATATTATCAGTATTGGCAAGTATTTCGTCGGTAGTAGTAGATGAAGCTGTTCCATCAGTTGTATCACCAATATTATCAGTATTGCCAAGTATCTCAGAGGCGGTAGATAGATATGTTGTTGTCGTTTCTGTAGTAGCTATGCTTGTTGATGTCGTTGCTGTTACCGAACTTTGACCATTATTGAAGTAAATCGATGGAACTTGATGAAAAGAGAAAGAAAGAAATAAAACGATGATTAATTATAAAAAAAATGGTTTACCTGCAAAATAAAAGCCAATGAAAAGCAACGAATATCGAATATAATTTCTCGAAAATGCAAGAAAAATGAATTGTAGAAGAATATTTTTTCTAGCCGAACAACGATCGTGAATGGATTGAAACCATTTTTGATGACATTTGTCTGCACGACATATATCAGGAAATGTTATACGAACATAAATCAAAATTCTAAATGTAAGAATCGCTCGTTTATGACGGTTGAATGATCTTTTCCTAAACAACAAATCGAATAAGATACAAAAATCGAATAAATTCAATTTACAAAGAATGACGTTTTCTTCGGGCACTAGTTGATGGAATCACTTGAACGCCTTCAACTTTCACCAAATCATTCGTATAGCCGAGTTGATTTTTATACTGTGCACTGATTTCCTGAATATTCGAAGGTAAACCCGTGTAACCATCAGTGGCAGTTGCTTCGTATTCGATGTACGTAAGTCGATTATCTACCGAAATCGAATTCGTATTTTGAAAAAAGAAAAGAAAAGAATCTTTTTCGTTACTCGCTTGAGTTTGAATTGTCGCTGTACGCGTTGGTAAATAGATTGGTATCAAAGCAAGAATGACACTTGAAACGATCAAAAATGCAAGAATTCCAAAGCAACAAATCAATCCGAATGGCCATTGAGCAGCTCTAAAGATTATCAACAAAAATTTCCATTGGTTTTTTTTTTCTATTTTTGACTCTCAAACGAAACAAACTCACAGCATTTTTGTTTTTAGTTAATTATAATTCATAGCTTTCACTTTTCTAGTGCAAATTTATATCGATGTTTTCGATTAGTAACGCTTTTCGAATGGAAAATTTGATCGTAAAATTCGATAAAGAAAATATGCTGTTAATAATTACGTGGGAGCTTCTAAAATCGAACCGATAGAGAACGAAAGTAATTTATTTTTCGCGTACCTAGTTCGATTGACCATGACTTGTCCTTTTACGTATGAAAAACAAGTTATGACGTACTGATTAGTTATCGTATCAGGTAAAGGCGAAAAATATTTTTTTGAATTATAAAAATTTCATCACAATTCTATGGAAAACAGAAGCACGTACTTAGAAATAGCGTTTTTATTTATTTCTCTATCTTCGATTTCTCAATTGAACTCGAAATAATTGAATAAAAGTTAAACCAAAAAAAAAGAATGTCATCACCGCTAAAGCAATAAAATTCTTCCATAAATCCCAATTGGTTGAATAATCAATATGATTATTTTCGAGAATTGTTTCTCCACGAATTGAACACGAATTCGTTTGATTCATTGAACAAAGTTTTAATTTCGTAAATTCATTGATCGTCAAAACATCGGACGAATAACGAAATAAACTTATCCATTTGATCCACGACAGAAATTTGACAACATTCGATATATCAACGAGATATCCAGTGAAAACAAGCATGACAACACAATATGAGCCTGTCACTAAATTAGCTACACCTGAAAAATTTTAAAAGAAAAACGTTATACATGCGCTCCTTTCACGTTTCTCTATGAATTTACCAATTGTTTTGACGCTGGCTGACACAAAAAAGCAGACAGATGCCGAACAAACAGCTGTAGAAAAAATAGCTAATTGATAAATAAAAAATTTGTCGATTTGTTGTTGAAATTGTATTAAAAAATAGGAGAGAAACGAGAAAGCTATCGATGGTATCAATCGTAATAGAAGTATATCACAGATTAATTTCGATACGAAATAAGTCGATACTCGATAGTATCCACTTGCATTTTCATGAGCAAATAATAAACGTTCTTTCATAAACAATTCCAATGCCGAAAGATTGATAAAAACTTGATTGGAAACAATAAAAAAGATCGCACCGAAACGATTTTTAACTCCATTATCAATTGTTTTATCTGTATTCATGTAAAGACAACCAACAAGAATGGCTAAACATATTGGAACAATCGTTTGCATAATTATTAATGTACGATTTCGAAATGAATTTCTAACCGATCGTTGAAAGACGAACCACATTTCGAATAGAATCGATTTCGATGAAAGTGTTCGATTTTGATATTTTGAATTCGTTGATAGATTTCGTAGATTTTGAATTTGTTCGTGAATCGATTGAGAGAATGTCGATTGAGTAAAAGTTTGATTTAAATATCGACACAATTGAGTTTGATTTTGATTTTCAATCGATGGTAATTGCCGAATGCCTTGGCAAACATCGAGAATAAAATCAGCTGGATTATCATGTTCTTCACACGTCAAACCAATCGATGAAAAATATCGAAGAACATTCTCAATCGATCCATGATAAATACAAAGTCCATTGACAAGAATATAAAGATTATCGAACAATTTATAAATCGAATAACGCGGTTGATGAATCGAAAAAATGATCGTATCTTGAAAAAAAATCGAAGATTTGCAGTTTTTTATGATTTAAAATGCAACAAAAAAAACTGACTTCCTTTTTGAGCTAATTGAGATAAACATTGAATGACACTATTTGCAGTTGAAGAATCCAAACCTTATCAAAAATCAATATGCGGAATAAACGTTATATTTGGTTAGTCAATGACAACAATGGATTACCACTTGTTGGCTCATCGAGAATGAGAACAGTTGGTGATAAGATTAATTCCATGCCAATATTTGTTCGTTTTCTTTCTCCACCTGAGATTCGTCGATTTTCTTGTGAACCGATTTTTGTATTTGAACATTTGTCGAGATTCAATTGCGAAATAACTCGATTGACAATTTCGATTTTGTCGATCAAAGAAATTTTATTTGGTAAACGAAGATTTGCTGAAAACATCAGATTTTCTTTGACAGTCAATGTTTCACTTAGAATATCATCTTGAACAACATAACCGATTTTATTTCGAAGATTTTCATTGTAAGTTTGTCCATCGAGAAGAATTTCTCCGGTTAAACCTTGACTATTTGTTCGATTGGCTAAAATATCTAATAAAGTCGATTTTCCACTTGCTGTTGGACCGAGAATTGCATTCATTCCAGGCTGAAATATTCCATTCAAATCACTCAAAATTTCTTTTTCTTTTCGTTTGAAAATTGTTGAACAAATTTTGTAATTCAATGATTTAAAACTAATAACTGAACCCGTTGTTTGTCGATTTTCAGCCATTAACATCGAATCCTGTTCCATTTTAGTCGTTGTTGTTGTTGTTGCTCGTTAGTTAAATTAACCAAAATAAATGTGTTATCTTTAAAGAAAGCGACCGAAGAAAAGAAAAAGGTATTGGCTCAATCAGTCTATCGAAATGTTTACAGCACTGGTTGTCACGCAACCCGTCTAGAAAATCTTTTTTTTTTGACATCTATATTCAACAGAACAAGAAAAAATCTATAAAATAATTCATTGTGGCTTCGAGCTGATTTCATAGAATGTGTTTCTTTGCTCGGCTATTAAAGAAAGAGAAAAGAAAAAAGAAATCTGTATACTAAAGTCAATCGTAAACGAGTCATAAAATAATAGACATTTATTTGAAAATAGTAAAAGAAAAAGTAAAACCGGTGAATTTTTGTTTCGAAAATGTTTATCTGTCGATCAACAATCGAATCAATTGAGATTTTTCGTCGTCTTTTCGTTGATTGACAATTGGAAGATAAGATCGAGTTTGATGATCGATTTCAATTGACGATAAAACAATCGGTTGATCCGATGAATTCTCTTCAAGTGTGATTATTAAATGTTTTTCATTGGAATTCAACGGGTCATGAAAACCTTCGATTTTCAATTCATTTGTATTTTCATTTGGTTTCAACTAAATTAAACAAATTCGTGTGTTTCTTTTTGTTTTCGATTAGCAAATCGATCCTACGTGAAAGACAAGTTCGTCATCTGCTTTTCTCATTTGTTCGATTCGAAGAACTTCGATAAACTGTTGAATTCGTTTGAGAAATTTCAAATTGACGTTCGAATTTCGATTTTGTCCGAATTCAATCGAAAGGAAAATGTCGATTAACGATGGAGATTCAAGTTCAGGCAAAGAATTCGACTGAAATTCGGTTGCGATCGTTGATTGATTAAAAACATTCTCTTGTTCATTTCGAACGAGTAAAAAGATATTTGAGAATAATTTTTGAAATAAATTTAAAAATTCGTCGTGATTTATTTTCGAAAGATTGGGAAATTGTTGAATGAACTCGAATGGATCGGAGAGATTTCGAATGAATTCAATTAGAGTTTGTTCATTTCGATTCGAAATTAAATTTTGATAGGCAAATAGCAAATGACCAGTTCGCGAATCTTTCAAATCTTTTTCAATCAAACTAAACAAAACGAAATCAAAGATGAGAAAAGTCTCCGATCGGATTTACTTGTTGGTGAAGAGATTTTTAGTTAAAATTGTCGTATGAAGATCGATCGATGGTTGAATTTGTGGATATTTCTGTTTGAGACGAAGCGAAAGAGATGTTTTATTGAAATTATTCAAATGAATTTGAAATGCTCGTTGCGTTAACCAATCTAAAACGATGAGTCAAATCAAAATTCGATTTCAATTTCATTCGAAATCAATACGCGGAATTCGATTTTCAAATTGCAAATCTGCAATCAACCAAATCTTCTTCTCGATTTGTGACAAAAGAAAATCCTTGAAAACAAAAAAAAAAGAACGTTTTCTCTATTTTGAAATGAAATTCATTGTGTTTCGTTTTTACTCGAATGAACAGAAGTTGATCATCGAACAAATGAATATCCGTGATGATCAACCACGATTGCCTTTTCTTTTCAATTAAACCTTCTAAACGTTTCCGATCGACGGCTGAAACAATTCGAACAGATTCGTTGGATTTATTCGCTAAATGAACAATTTCATCAATCGGATCGACGAAACCCGACGAACTATTCCAAATGAGAAAGAGCTGATTTGTTGTTTGAATATTCAATTGATAGATTTGTTCGATAGGTTCGAATGATTTCTCTTGAAAGAAACCTTCGTATTGAAATGTTAGGAATCGTTCGATGAGTTCGCCGATTTGCTTCGGTTGGAGAACGATCGAGAGAAGAAATCGTTCGAAAATATTCAACGAATTGGTTTGTTCGAACGGAGTTTTATTGATAAAATCGAATTGATTCGTTGAAGATAAATATTCTTTCCATTGACATTCGAAATCAATTAAATGCTGATCAAGATTCGGAAATTTCTTTTGACACAACGATCGATTCGAATCGACGAAAATCGATTTGAGTAAATGAACATTTTCGATTTGATTTTGTTCGACAAATGAGAAAAGAAGAAAAACCAATTGAAATCGATGTTTATCCAAAGCTAAATTCAAATACGAATAAATCGATTGAAAACATCGAAGATAACTTTCACGCGATTGAACTCGATGTGTTAAATCGACATTTTCATTGCTAAAATTCGACAGATTTGTCGAGGAAATTTTTCTCGTTAAATTCGAAAATAAAATTCGTTTGAACAAGTCCAACGAAAGATTCAAATTGACATTCGAATCTCGCGTTAAAACGTAGAATTTCGTTAAATTCTTCGCTGTTTCTCGATAGAAATTCGCTCCCGTTCGTTCGCAGAGAATTTCCCGTTGAAGTCGATGCTCATTTAAACTATTTTCAATTAAAATTCGTTCGTCATTTGATTTCGTGAGCAATTGAAAGAGATCTTCCGAGTCAATGGTGAGATTTTCCTTGGTTTCTAGGAGATTGATGAGATCGTCTCGTCGTTGAATTTCGTCGTTCGATGAAATCAAAGCGTTGCGTTGATTTGTTCGAAGTTGAGCGACGAAATTCGGTTGACATTTGAATTCAACGAGATTTATCCAAAGATCATTCGAAATCTTCGACGAACTTAAACTTAAGTCGATCAAACGGTTTTTTAGCAAAAGATTCGACCATTCGAGTCGATCGATGCGTCGAAAGTTGAGAATTAAACGAAACGATGAATTAACGAAAATATCTGCGGTACCGAACCGGAATAAATTCGGAAATCGATCGAAATTATCTTCGCGAGTTAACGACCAATGGAGAAATCGATAGAAGAACGAATTTAATTCGAGAAAATCGCATTCATCGATGATTAGAATGACGCCTGAAAATGAAATCAATTCGTTACAGAAAAACAGAAAATCAGAAGAAGAATACCGAAAAACATCGCTTTGAGGAGAATTTCATTGAGATTTTGATTTTGTTTGGCCGATAGACGAATGAGATTATTTTGAGGTCGTTGAAATTCATCGAGATTGAATTCTGGCAGAACAAAATCGCTTTGACTTTGTTCGATGTCGGACAATGTCACAGTAACAGCAGATTTCGAGAGAAGTAACGAAGTTGTTGGCTTCGAAATCGCTGTTGACGATTCCCAGAGCGATGATTTTTCCGTAACTTCAGTCACATAAGTTTTACTCGAGCTAATTCTCGAGTAGAGTTGACTTCGATCTTGAGCACTGGCTGTTGTCGAGTTTGTTGATGATAAATTCCTTTGATTTTCTTTGTATTGAATGTACAAATCGATTTCTAAACGAATTCAAAAATGTGTTTATTGGGGAAAATGAATTTTAAAAACCGTGATTTGCGTTTTGTTCGTCGATTGATTTGACATTGGCGAGTAAATCTTTCCAAAAGATCGTTTCATCTTCAGGATTTTGAACGAATAAAACGAAAGTTTTCTCGATTTGTTTCGTGAGAATCACCGAATTCAAAAGTAAATTCGAATCAGCTGCTGCTGATGTTGTTTCACATTTTAACAAATAATCATTGATTTCTAAACAACAAAGTTGTTTTTAGTTTTTCTTTCGTTGAGATGACGAAAAAAAATCCGAACCTTTTTGACTGAAAATGAAATCCAACGGTTGAAAATCGTTGTTTTCAATTGGAATTTGATTAGTTTGCAATTGTTGAATAAAATCTTGTCTTTGATCGACATTAAATTGAACTAAAAACGTGAAATAAGTCGCGGTGAGAAGCGAATGCGCAACGGCTGTTTGTTGATTGTGTCTCGCTGTTTGAATTTGTTGATTCCAAAATAGAATATCCGATTGAATTAAGTTTAACATCGCGTTTGTCTTTTGAATTGTCGATTGAAAATGATTTTGTCGTTTGATTTTCGCTTGTAAATCGTTGGTGAGAGTTCGACGTTCGTTGATCAATTCGGCTAATTCTTCTTTGAATTTCTCCGCTCGAAGACGTTTTTCGCCGAGAATTTGTTGACGCTAAATGAAAACGAAATTTTCGAATTTCTCGCAAATCGAAAAGTCGAAAATGAAACTTTGTTGAAAAGTTCTTGATAAGCTTTGACTTGTTCGAGTTTGGTCTTTTGTGATCGAGCGATTTTAGCGTATTGATAGACGGCGAGTATCCATGCGCAAAGACCAGCAGCTGCTTTCGATGACGTTGCAACGAACGACGGACGAAACGTGTCGAATTCAACGATTTTCGTTAGCATTTCGAAGATTTCATCGGAAATATTATTTTTATCGTAATAAATCAAATCATCGAAGAAATTCTCTTTCACCATTAAGATTTTCGCTTCGGACCATCTAAATTCGAAGTTTAACAAAAACAAAAAACGAGATTTTCCTTTGAAACAAACTCGGGTTTCTTCTTAAACATGATGCAAATCGTGTTCATAACGGCTAAAACAGGTTGAGGCGGTTGACGAAACGTTCGAATTTCATCGTAATCCGATTTATTCAACAGTTTCAAAGCTCGTAAAGCGTTTTCATATTGTGGATTCGCTTTTTCCACATCGGATTGAACATCTTGTCGAAGTTGATCCAAAGCAATACTCATTTCATTGATTAGTTTTTCTTCTTCTCGACAATCGTCAACAGCCTATTCGATTTTTAGAATAAACAGAAAAAAAAGCCGTTTCAAATAAAATTTTACTATGGAAAAATGATTTTTCTTGGTTTGAAAATGTTGATTGAGTTGATTTAATTTCTCTTGGAGATGATCGATTTCATTTTGTAATTGTTCTTGAAGTTTCTCGTTCATTTCAATGATTCGTTCGGATTTCGTACTTCGATTTAACATCGATTCACAACGTTGTAAATGAATCTAATTCAACAACAAAACAGATCAATTGACTTCTTCTTCTTCTTCTATTCAAACAAAAAAAAAGTCAAACTTGTTCGGTTTGTTGAATATTTTCGACGCATTTGGCAAAATAATCGATTGTTCGTCGAAGATTTTTCAATGTAAAATATTGAAAATCATCGAACAACAAATAAATCTCTGCTAGACAATCGCAAATCGACTCGATTTTCATTTGAACAAAACTCGTTTGTTGTACAGTTGGATTTCGCAGCCAAAAACGTGAAATTTGACTCAATTCTTGTTTCGTCCACGATCCATATTCATCAACAAAACACGATGAAAACAAACCTTTATGTCGAATATCTAAACAGACGCGAATGAGACGCTGAGAGAGAGAAGCAAAGAGTTACTTGGATTGTTGTCTAAGATGACTAAATGCAAACGTTTTCTGATTCTTGCGTAGAATGTTTTGAGAACAGAATTGGTTTTCATAACTCGTCGATTACTCGGCAAACCGGGCGAGAGAGCTGCAGCAATTCGAATCAACTCATCATTCGAATAAAGTCCGGGAAAAGTCGCTTCTCGAGTAAAAATATGCAATTGCTCAATAAATCGATCGGAAAGAAGATTTTCTCGGAGTAAAACAACGACATTCTTCTGTTTTAAACCCGCTAAAAGACAAGTCGATCTCAAACATTGTCGAACGGATTCATCTTCGTTTTTCAAAGGAATATATTGATGAGCATTGAAAAACTGTTGCCGACAGATCATTGAAGCTAATTGAACGAAATTCTGTCGTCCTTGTCCGTGTCGACGCGTTCGGAGAAGAGCGTGACCATTTTGTGGCAAAGAAAAGATTCGAATGAGATTGAGAATATGTCGACATGTTCGAGGAACGAATTCCAATTGAAAATCAATCGTTTTCTCGAATTTCTTTTGACAAGATTCAAGTGCCGATTGAATCAATTGATGATTCGATTGTTGATATTGATTCGTGTAAAACGATCGTTCGCCGATGATTTCACCGTGAATTCGAAGAATTTCCTTCGAAAAGTAATTCATCGATGTTAATTTATCGATAATTTCGTCTTGATTAGTCAATTTCGATGGATCTCTTAGTTTAGGCAGACCGATTAATTTCCCAAAATGAACAATCGGTCCTTCGAATGCGCCGATCGATGCTCGATCGCTGACAAGACCTAATTTAAATTTGACTTGTTTCTTTCCATTGGTCACAAGTTCATTTGCTGTCAATGAAGTTTGTTCATCCGTTGCAACAATTTGATATTCTAATTCCGTGCAGAAATTCGTTCGAATTGTTTTGAAGAAAAACTCTCGAAAGAGATTTTTATCTAAATTTTCACAGAAAAACTTTCTTTTTTACGACAAATAAAAAAGCGAAACCAACCGTTGTTTTCAACGAATCGATCGTAAACAACGCGCGAGATTTCATTTGCTAACAATCGAACGACATTCGTCACTTGTTCTTCTTGTTGTTTCTTTCTAAACAGCTGATTCTGCAGATTGAAATGACCTTTTCGATATTTCGGATCGAGGAGAAACAATCCGTTGACAATCTGTTCGACATGATGAAGATTCCAATGGAATGAATTGAGATTTTCCTTGAGAAACTGAAAGATTTCTTCGAGTGTCAAACTACACGCGTGAGCCAATTCAATCGGATGATGAATCGCATCGACAGGAAATTCTTCGAGCCAATTTTTAATCTGAATCGAATAGATCGAATCGATTAAAGTCGAACATTTTTCATTCAAAACAATCGGTACAAAATGTCGGGTCAATCTCAACGAATAATCCCACAACGGTCGTTTGCCTGTGACAACATAATTGAAATCGTTTTCTTTCTTCTCGAACCAATGTCGAATCAGTTCGACGTCGTTCGATTGAAGATCTTCCATCCAAACGATGAATTTCCTCTCGTCGTTCGGCTTTCGATGAGAAATGATTTGTGAATTATCGTCGAAGATTTCCTTGCGAATTGAATTGACATTCGAACCATTGGAAACATATCGAAAATACGAACAATTCGAGAGCAATTGTTTGATCAACGTTGTTTTACCGAAACCTTGCTCGTAACTGAAAATACCGAGCGGATAATTACTTGAAATCAGCATTGTCATCAAACGAAACGAGCCCACATATTCAGGAATACAATCGTAAACGATTTTACGAGATTTTAACCAATGATGGATGTTAACAAAACAAGGATGAGAATAACTTGTCATGTCGGGATATAAATCAGTTAGTTTGCAATCTTGAACAGGAAATTCGTAGGATTTGAGGAGATTTCGAACGAATTTGTCGATTTGTGATTCGAATTTGATGTGAATCGGATGAACAAACGCCCAAATAAAAGCATAAGCGAACATATAATGAAGTCCGTGATGATGTTGTTGAACATCGATTAAATGTTGTTCAATGTACGACGAAAAGATTTTGATAAATGAATCCGTATAATTCGTCACATAAGACTCACAAATATGTTCTTGTTCGAGATAATTGACATAGGGTTCGATGATTTCAATGACAAAATCTTTGATTGGTGATAAACTAAAATGATGAAGATCAATTTCGATTTGAACTCAAAAATAAAACATCGAATTTACGTTAAATCTAATAAATGAAGTTTGAGTTCGAGATTTCGAACGGCTTTTTCGATTAGTTTTCGTTGTGATGAAAATTTATTCAGATTTAAAACGAATGTTTTCGGAAATATCGATGATTTCGACGGAATTTGATGCGGTAATTCATCGCATTCAATTAGAATTTTAATTGAACCTTTTGACAAACAAATAAATATTTTCGTTTTTCGTTTTTGTTTTTTCTTTTTACCATTTTGTCTCGACAATAGCGAAAGAATATCGTTATAGATAAACTCAATTTTGTCAGCAGTTAACCAATTCGAATGCGAATCGATATCGAAGATTAACCAATATTGATCATTGGCCTAGACAAAATGTGTTATTAACTAACAAAATAATTCGAAAATCGATTTACGATTTCAGTTGAAATTGTCGTTGAATACGAACGTTTCCATTCTTCGAGAAAACTATTCGTATTTTTGTAAAACTACGTCAAAAGCACAAAGAAACTCTTCGTTCGCGAGATTTTTTTTTGTCGTTTTACTTGATCTTCGTCGAACGAATTTGGATAGACTTTTCTCACGATAACTAATTTTTGTTCTTCTTCATCTTCTTCGGCTTCATCAACCTGAAAAAAGAAACAGAATTCGAAATCGAAACGCAAAGAAATTCACTGCAAACGAGAGCGCACACAGGAGAAGGAGAACAAAGGTCTTACAAATCTTTTTTCTGACACGAAAATTCTTTTCGAACTGAAAAGATTCATTTTCGTTAGATCCTAAGAAATTCATTTCAAAATATCAGCAAATACAAACGAAAAAAAAACTCGATTTTTCAATAAATTAGCTCGACTTACATTGACCGTACTCATTTGTTTATTAATCGTTCGTTCGGCAAGACGAATTAAACTCGATTTGCCCGTTCCAACAGGTCCCGTGACAAAAATCAAATCATTTCTTTTAATCGAATGCATCAATCGAGATGTCTGAAAACACGAAATTTCCTTTTATCAATCAAAAACTGAGTTCGATTTTACGTTATTATAAATTTCTTCGTCATCAAACGCAAGTTTATCTTCATAAGCTTCGTGTAAAATACTTTCGACGTAGCGAAGTTCGTCGTCGTTTTCGTTGTCTGCTGAAGAATCCGATGGAAAGAATTGCTCGATGATTTGCTGAAGATAAACATGATCGAGTTGATAGCGTTGGAAAACGAGAGAAATCGATTTTGTTATCGTCGAATGTTTGCTTTGTTCGATGATTCGAGGAATTAGAATAAACGGAGAACAAATGATTTTCAATTGATCAAACTAAAATTTCAAATGAAAAATAAACACACACACGAAAATAATTTACAGTTAATCGAAGATATTCAATCAATTGAACGAGATTCTCGGCTGTTTCTCGGCAATCTTCTCGTTCTTTGATCGTAAATAACCGAGCTTTGTAAAGCAAAGATTCAGTGATTAATTTCAAATCTGGACACGACATTGAAATCGTTCGACATTCGAATTGAATCGACGGAGAAATCGGCTGATAGAATTGATCAAATGTTGCAAAGATTCCGTAGGTCAATGGAAATGAATTGATTTGTCCATTTAAAATCAATTTTCGCTGGAAATTCTTCGACGAATGTCCACCAGTTAATGGATATTCATTCGATTGATTTCGACGAAGTTTTTCGTTGGAAATTAAATTTAAATTCGATTCGGATTTCGGTCTTTTCAAATTGATTTTAACATCGGATTTTTCTTCGAGTCGAACTCGAATTTGCCGAATGCAAACCGATAACATCGATAAACATTCTATTTAACAAACAAAATTCCTCAATGAATTTTCAATTTCCTCAAAAACAAAACTACGATTTGATAATTGTTGAATATCTTTAAACAACGCCCAACTATTCGAAGCGAGTAAACCTTGATGAATATTTTCAATTCGATCGGTTGTCAATGATGAATTACACAGAACAGTCAGACAATTCGTTCCGCATAACTAAACGAAAGCATTGAATTGACAACAAAAATTCGTTTGTAAAAAAACAAACTTGTGCAAGAGTTTGGACGATCGTTGATCGACCGAATTGCGATGGACCGTGAAGAAGACCGAGTCGATAGTTGCAAATCGATTGAGTTAATTCGAAGATCGTTCGTTCCATCATCGGAGAAATGATAAATGTCGATGGCGGATCTGAATTTCCAAAATAAAATCAAGTCAAAATCGATTTCAAACAGACCGATTAATTCGAAATTATAATGAATTCGATTGGCAAATTGAACAAGATCAATCTTTTGATCGGTTGACTTGTCGGAATTAACTTCGTATTTAATGATCGATAACCATTCGTAGCTATTCAAATTCAAATATTCGTCTTTCGCAGTTAATTCTTAAACAAATTCGAAGATGATTTGCTTTTTTCAAATTCAATTTTGTTTTACTTGATAAAATATCTCGAAAATAGAATTGTTGAACAAGTAAACAATCTTGTTTTTTATTCAAATTCTGAATTTGAAAATTAATTTCATCTTCGATTTTGTATCTAAATCAAAAAACATTTGTTCAAGTTCGAATTGAATTCGTTGTTACTTGAAATTTTGAATTGTTAAATTCGCTTTGGATTGAATTTGTTTTTGAAGTTTGACAATAAACAAAATATGTTGAACAAGTAAGACGATTTGCAAAGGAAATGTCGACGTTGAATTGTTTCGTCCGAATTGTTCGTCGATTTTCTTATCAAAATATTCGAAAGTTAATTTGGCGAGAGAATATTTGAGAAGATAGTCAAGCGATTGAAACCATTTTGTCAAACTTTCCGGACTGATCAAATGCGTATTCAAACCAACTGTATCGACTTTAGGTAAAAGTAATTTCAACTTCGATATTAAATTAATTTCTTCATTCAAATGATTTTTTATCGACATTCCTTCTAATCGATAAGCTAAACGCACAACGAACTGGAAAAAGCAAAAAGAAAAATTAAGTTTTTTTTTACCATAAACATCGATCGTTGCTGAGTTAATTGTTTGATTGTTTGTCGTGGGAAAATTGAGTTCAGGCAAATGAAATTGAATCTGTTGAACCGATTGAAATAATTGTCGAACATAGGGAAGGTAAAGTCTCGGATCTAAACCCATGGAAATCAAATGAACGAGTTCTTCGTTGGAAAGAAAATAAAATCTTGAGAATTTCGATCGATATTGATCGGTGAGATAGAAATCGATTTCATTGATTAATTCGTTCTAAAAACGAGAAAAAAAAACAAATAAATGTGTTGAAAAGATCATTCGTGAGAACGAACAAATGTTTGAAGCCAATGTCGGAAATAAACTCGATTCATTTCGACTTTTGCTAAACCAGCAACAGACGGATTTTGAAAGGCTAATTTTTGAAAATTCTAAAATAATCAAATGATTCGATTGATTATTCTATTCAAAAGAAATTCTACTCGAAAGTTTTCGTCGACTTCATTGAATTTAATGAAAATCTGTTGAAAATAATTCGATGCTTGAGTGTTGAGATTGAAATTGGCGAAAGCACTTCGCAAGAAAATCCATTTCGTTTGAGTTTCAAACCATAATTGTGTCATTTCTTTGACATTATCAAATAAATTATAATATTGTTGAAATTGTTCTCGACGTGTATTGATTTCATTGGAAAACGGTTCATTCGTATGTAACAACAACAGACGATCCTAAAATCTCAATTCAATTTTCACAAAATCGATTTCAAATCAACCTCAAACCTCAATTAAACGAAGAATTTCTTGAGAATTAATCATAATATACGATTCATCCGTATTTTCATTCGTCACTTCCGTCGCAACGATTGCGTCTTGTGTTGTTGGTGTTCGTGCTCTTAGTTCTCTGTATCGACTCAATCGTTGTCGATACGACGAATTCAATTGATTTCGAACTAAATTCAACGATTGTGTTTTTTGTTTTTCAAAAACTTGTTAACTCACTCGATGTTATTTTAATCGATGGTTTGTATTTAACAACTCGATAATGTAAATCACTAAGCCATGTTTGCATATGAATTAATTTTTCTTTTAATTTCTGTTCTCGTGTTGCTTGTTTATGAATTTGATTGAAAATATCTTGATTTTCGATTTGTAAAATATTAAAATCAATTAAATCTTGAATTCGATAGTTCATATTCGGATCATAATCATGTCCATTGGCTCGAAACAATAATTTCCATTGATCAATCTTCGACGAAAAAAACAATTGTTTTATTTTGAAGAAGAAAGAAAACGAGCAGTCGTACAGTCATAGCATCGCTCAAGAGTTTTTTGAGAAGTTCAATATTTTGTTCGAATTCTTCGAGAATATCGATCCAATAGAGAACAATTGGATCGTCATCGCCGATTTTTTCTTTGAAATCTTCGGCTATTTTGAGCCAACATTCGATTTTTTCTTGTGCTCGACGAATATTAAACTAAATAGAATTCAATTTTCTTCAAAAAAAAAACATCGAATCAAACAAAAGCAAAAGTCAACTTTATTAATCAAAGTATTTCGCCATTCTTTGATTGAACTTGTTGTAATTTCGAGATATTTCCATAGATCTTTTCTGAGATCGATATTATTCGACCATAAAGTGATATTTTCCAAATCTTCATTATGAACATGATCTTCGTCGGTTGAATTTAAACTATTTGCCGCTAATAGGGTTCGCCATTGAGCATATTGTCTCAATTGTTTTTCAATTCGTAAGAAATCCAGGCAATTCTTAACAACAAAATAAAAGACAAAAGATTTTTCTTCCTGAATTGAAATACCGTTTTTAATAGTTTAACAATTTCCATAGGATCTTGTGTTGGATCGAGAAAGACTCCACTTGTCGAATGATTATACAAAAGTTCAGCTTCATTTAAATATTTCTAACGAAACAAAGAAGATAAGAGACGAGACACGGGTAAAGAAGAGAAACGAACTTCGAATGTGTCTCTTAAACGTTCTTTGATAATTAAAGTCTGTTGAGCAACAAAATCAGCGGCATCGGATAAAGTCTTTTGAAATAATTTCCACGTATCCGTAAGAACTTTTTCGATTTGTTCATCATCTTGTCTCAAATGACCGAAATGCATAAAAATGATCTTTTAAGGACAAGAAAATAACAAAAACAAAAGATTTTCTTTGTTTATTTTTTACTTCGAAAAGACTCGAGAAATATTCGATTGTCTGTTGATTAGCCGAGAGTTCTAATTTATGTGGAATTAAATAACTCGCATATTTAGCAAATTCTTCAATAGCTGACGGACGTTGCTCGAAAATCTTGAAAAACAGAAAACGAATTTTCCAGGAAAAAAAACTTATATCAACCAACTTGAAGAGCTGTTTGAAATTTCTCGATGAGCATCTGTGCATTCGAACAAGCATAACGATAAAGATACTTTCCGAAATCTTGATAAATAGTTTCGATTTTGAGACAAAGATCTTGACTAATCACTGAACAATCCATTTGAAAAACGAACTGAGAATTGGCTGTTGAATATTTCAATTCAAATGTTCGAGTTTTATCCATCCAACCGCGAAGAAGATTTAATTGTTCCTTGACAAATTTCAAATTCAGAATAAAAAAAAAATAGAAAAAACAAACTGTTCGACAAACTTCAATGAGAAAAACTTGTTTGCCTTCGGACATTTGTTTCATTTGATTGGGCGTCCATTGAAGACAGAATCGATTGATTTCACAAAGCCATTCGTTCGATTCGCAATAAGTATCCAATTCATCGAACGACAAACGAAGTCGATTTATCACATTTTTCATTTCATTTTCATAGATTAAACTAACAACAACAAGAAAACATTTTCTTTCTTCTTCGATTTTGATTCGTTTTTACTCTTTGATGAAAATAGTTTCGAACTCGATGAGTTGATTTTTGCCTGACGTATTAAAAAATCCTCGACCTTTGACAGCTAAATCTTCTTTCGGTGTTTGTTTTTGACATTGACATGATTTATTCGCTGATGTTTCTTGTAAAACTGTATAGAGATCATTTCCACATTTGTCACATTGATTTGTCAAGCCTTCTTGTCGAATATTCGATCCAATTTGATCGATTTGTTGTAACGATAATTCAAATTGTAGAATCGATTTCCATTGTTGACAAAGAATCGTCTGTGGTTGTTGGAGAATCGTGGAGAATAATTCTTGATAATCGTCCCACGATGGAAGATAATTCAACATTCGAATCGAATCATAATCATTCAAATGAAGTTTTGTGAGAAAAGTGACATTGGTGAGATGAAATAACGACAATTGTTCGCGTTGAATATCACATAAACACGAGCAAATCATCGATGAACAAAGATTGATAAATGGACAAAGATTCGACAGATCGATTTGCATTTGATCGAGTTCTTTGCGCAGATTTTCTTTTCGAATTCGTTGTTCGTACATCGAACCTGCTGTTTGATTACTAAATTCAATTCATCAATAGACAAAACAAAACAAAAAAAAAACGAATTTGTCAAACATACAAAGTCATTTGATCTTGTTGAAGACATTTCAAAATTAAATGATATTTCTTCGTAAGTGTGTCTCGCGTCATTTCAACGATTGTTTTAATATGATGAAAGAATTTTTTTGTATATTCAATTGTATCTTTTGCATGTCGTTGAACCATTAAATCGAATTCATTTAGAGATAAAATCATTCCTCTAGAAACAAAAAAAAAAACGAATTGTTCGATTGATTTCAAATCGAAAAAACGAATTACGGAAATAATTTGGGAAGTAATGGTAGTTGTTGATATTCGAGAATGACTCGTCGAATTTCGATGAAAGCCATTTGAAAAACTCGATTGTCCATAAAGAGAAGATGTTTTTGTTCAATTTCCGATCGATATCGTAGAAAACGAGAGAATCTTGCATTTGCTAACCATCTGTTTTTACAAATATAAAATTGTTCTTTTGTTTTGTTGAAATCGAACTTACAGAGAGAATTGTTTTTTGACAAGAAATTCTCGAAAAAACGGTATTTGTCTGCATGCATGCCACAGCTTGGCATGTCGGTACCATTCAGCCAATTCAAAGAATTCGACATCGGCACCATTCTGTCGAACATTCAAAATGCCAAAAACAGAAAATACATAATGATTCTCCGGATCGGCCTTTTGTTTTTACAAAGAAAGAAAATAGAAGAATGGAAAATGGATCTTTTTGTTTTACTTGATAATGAGGAACAGTGATCAAATCATAGGGATTAAAATGTCGATTGGTTGAAACAACATTTAGAAAATATCTTCGTAATTTGCCCAAATGTTTTCTTTGAACGAGATCGATTAATGTTTCGAACGCGTTCATTTTTCTCGGTGAATCTGTTAAATCTTCATCGGATTTGTGTTTCATCTGTCTCAACGCTGCATAATGATCGGCTGGATGTCGTTTTTGATAGTCTTCAATGATTTCTTCGATTAATTTCGAAAAGAATTGTTCACTTTCACTGTTCGAATTTCGAATCGATTCAGTTAAAACATTCGGCAATTGAACACCGGTCGAAACAATCACGTTTACCGGCCGATTTCGATGCCAAACATATTCGTCCTGTGCAAATTGAAGTGTAGCTGCTGGAAGAGCATGATAAATGTTCTGTAGAGTGACTGGTCCGTGCATGAGCACTGGATTCGATTGTTGACGAGATTTGGTTTTTTGTTTTTTATTTTTGGGCAAATGAATTTGCGTGTCATCGTTGCAAATCGATGATGCAGATCGATTTCGATTGATCGGCGGAAGAGTTAAATCATTGGACTTCTGTAAAATCATCGAAAGTAATTTCTCAATTGACTGATAACGTTTGACTCGTTGGCATAAATTGTCGAGTTTTTTTAATCGATCTTGTTGTTGATCAACAATTGTTAAACGAATCAATTGTTCATTGTCATCATTGGACAGCAAACGTTTAGAAAATCCTTCGAGTAATTGAAAATCTTGTTCACTGAAAATTCAAATTTTTTTTCAAAATACGTAGAAAAACAAAAAACTTGGAATTGTTGTACCGTTCGTATTTGAGAATATTAATAACTAATTTATAGAAAATTTCAGTCAATCGAGTTCGATCATTTTCATCGAGAATTTGTGAACGATCGAAAAATCTAAATGAATCACGTGTTGAACTGAATTTGTCAACAACAAAAACTTTACTTCGTCCAAACGGAAATATCTTCCGATTGAAAATCCGTCGAAAATCTATCATTCGAACGGTATTGATCCGGTTGTTTCAACATTTTCTCAAATTTCAAAATCACAAATATCAATCAATCAATCAATCAATCATTTTCATAACGGTTACTATTGACAATTCCACTACTACTACTGTTTACTTTCACTTTTATGTTTAGATAGAGGTCGTCAATTTCTTAAACGAGCCATAGTAATAGAACGATTTATTTATAAATTAGTATCGTCATACAAGAATAAGTTGTGTTTGGTGAAAATCTAAGAACACAATAAGCATAAACGAACAAAATCCGTGAGAAGAACAAAAAAATGAGAGTAATAGAGATAATAATAATAATAATAATAAAAGAAATGAAAAACACTAAGGTGTGAAAGACCAACCAAAAAAAAACAGAAAGAAACAAACAGACAAAGAAAGAAAGAAAAATGAAATTGAATAGTTCCATCACAGTTTATTTTGTCTGGAAACCGAATTTTTATTTTGAAACTGTTTCCGTTTCATCAATTGGAATAACATCATTGACATTTCTTAATTTTTCATAACCACGATGTGATGGACGACTGCCAGTACGGGATCCTCCCGAACGACGACCTTCCAATGCGTATGCCATCAACTTTAGAACAAAATAAAGAATTTAATTTAAGAAAACAAAAAAGCAACAAAACCAGAGAGAGAGAGCGAGAGAGAGAAACAGTAAATGAGTACTAATAATGACAAATACACTCAAGAGAATACAAAGAGAAACAAAAAACGGACGTGCTTGGTTTTTATCTTTCGTTTGTTTACGTTGACTGGGACAAACGTTGGTAACGTGCTGAATTAGTTCCACCTGAACGATGTCGATGTGACGAACGATTACGTCGGCATCCTTCGATTAATAAACCCAAAACCTAAAAGAATTATCAAGGACAAATAAAAACATCACGTCCGTTTTTTCTTTCGTTTGTTTTCGCGTTGGTTTTGTTCGCAAAAGATAGGGAAAATATTCATTTGAAAACAAAAATCAATCTTTCGAATTCATACTTTGTTCTTATTGTGCAAGACCAAATAGCCAACAACGACGACCAATGTAAACACGAGGAAATAAGTAACGAAACTGCCCGACCAGCCTTCGTCTTCGGGATATCGTTGACGTTGTCGTGCTTCTGAAAGAAATTTTTTTGTCATTTTTTCGATGAAGAATTTGAAAATAATGGAGATTTCTACTTGTTCGAACTGGAATCGGATCGGGATCTGGAGCTTGCATTTGTTTATCTGGAATTTCTTCTAGAAAAAAAAATAAGATGATCTTTTTTTCTTCATTGGAGGTTTTCAACCTTTGTTTTTTTCTTCGGTCTTTTTGATTTCGATTCCATCGAAATTTCCTTCTCCAGCTAAAACGAAAAACAGAGAATAAATTTTTTTGTTTATTTCTTGATCACATTGTGTTAGTGAGAGGGTAAGAGAATGACAATAAATAAATAAGGAGACTAAAGCATTCGTTACATTCAAGGAGAGTTAGAGGAATATCAATAAACAAGCAAGGAAAAGTGAATGAACCTGGTTCATTATTATCTTCTTCTTCTTCTTCTTCTTCTTGGGCTTGTTGAACTTTGCCTGTGTCCTGATCATTATTTTCTGGAAGTTCGTCATCTTCATTATTATTATTATTATTATTCTCATCTATATCGATGAAAAATTGAAATCAACGAACTTCTCGTATCGAAACAAACCTTTATCTTTCTTTGTATTGTCTTGTTGTGTATCTTTTGGCTTTTGTTCAGCTTCATTATTTTCTTTTTCATTATTGTCGACGTCACCCTCTTCATCAGCAGCATTGCCCGCGAGTTTTTCTTCTTGTTCTGAAAATAATTTCAAATGAAAAGCAATAAAAAGAGGTCAAAACAAGAAGTTTTTAGTAGATTAGCATTAACCGAGATTAGAATTTCATTACCACTATCAGATATTTTATCTGTACTCGATGAAGAAGAAGAAGAAGTCAAGTATGTGCGTAGTCTTATTTGAAGAATTAACTTACGAGTGCTACTATCAGTGGTAGTCAGCGGTGTGGTTTTATCTTCTGTTATTTTAGTGATCAAAATTAAATTTCATTTCGATAAATTTGTTTTTTTTTCATACCTTTTGCATCGTTTTTTTTGGTTTCGACATTGGGCGCTGGAACTTGTGCTTTTTCTTGTTGAGATTGTTTATCTGTTTGATCGGCATCGTCTTTGGCTTTGTCCGATTTGGCAATATCCAAAACATTTTGTTTTTTATCAGCTAAATAAATTGATTTCAACGAGTAACAACAACGAGAAGAAAAAAAACCAAGTACCTGACTCTTTTGTTAAAACTTGTGTAGCATTGGAAAGTAATCCAGCAGCAGTTTGCTTTCCTTTTGTAGCGCCACTTTCACTTGCATTAGCTGCTTTAGTCGTAACAGCAGCGGAAGTAGTTTGACTTGCCGAAACTTTATCTTTAGCACCTTCACCAGTTTCGCTTGCTTTTTGTTGGCCTTCTTCATTTCCATGTTTGGCAGTTTCAATGACTTGACTGTTTTTGTCTTTTGCAGCATCAACTGGTTGGTTAGCACCATCAGCAGCTTGTCCGGTTTTGCCTTTTGTGTCATCGGCCGTTTGTTCAGTTTTATCTTTTCCAGCATCAGCAACTACTTCAGTTTTCTTTTTTTCACCACCAACTGATTGTTCGGTTTTATCTTTTGTGCCATCGGCCGTTTCTTCAGTTTTCTTTTTTTCATCACCAGCAGTTTCTCCAGTTTTCTCTTTTGTACCATCAGCAGATTGTCCGGCTTTGTCTTTTGCACCATCGACCGTTTCTTCAGGTTTCTTTTCGGCGCCATCAGCAGTTTCTTCAGCTTTGTCTTTTCCAGCCTCAGCAGTTTCTTCAGGTTTCTTTTTGGTGCCATCAGGAGCAGTCTCTTGACCTTTCTCTTTGACAGGTTCGGCTGCTGGTTTAACAGCAGAATTAAGTTTGGTTTTGTCACTTTCGACAGGTGTTTCTGCTCCATCTTTTGTTTCTTTTATGGCTTCGGCATTTGCTGAATTCGATTTCTTATCTGCACTTGCATCTGCATTGGCTAAAAACAAGCAAAAAGAAAAAAAAATTCTTTAAATGACTCATTGAAATAAATGTAAACGAACGTTTATTATTTGTTTGAGCTGTGTCGTATTTTCTAACGATTGGTGCAATTTTATAGAAGAATCTAGCTAAACGAACAATTTGTTTGTCTTCTGTAATTTGAGTACATAGATTTTGTTCATTAGCATCGATTGTCGTTTCTTGATTTTTCACTTTGGATAAAATCCATTGATTTGTTAATTGAATATTTTTTCGTTCACAAACTTCATCAATCGTGGCAACATCATCATATTTGGCTGCCGATGGCCGAGTACCGTCTGTAATTTTGCAAGCAACTGTAATTTCATAAGCTAACATATGACATAGAAATGTTTGTGTTTTCGTTGTTTGTTCAGTTGAACAGAATTTTTTCAAATCCTCTTCTAATTTCGTAAGATATTCATCGGATTTAACAAAATCTCTCAGTTTGCAATCGGGAACATTTTTTTTCAATACTGCTAACACGTCGATGCCATTTGTTTCCGCTGCAAAACTTGAATTTTGCCCAAGACAAACGACGGTTAAAATCAGAAGAAAAAATTTCATTTTATACAAATTTTTTCGTCTTTTTATCTGAAAGAAAAAAAATAACTATGTACGGTTTTTAATCATATATGCTACTCTGTCTTTTTTTTTCTCCTCGTTTTTTTTTTGTGTTCTGCCACGTTGTGTTAGTAACAACGATCTACACGTTGCTATTTCTTTCTTCGTTGTCGATTAACGATAAAATTACGCGATTGGATTTCTCTTTAAAAACGGTCGACAAAGTAGAATAATCTCAACAAAAAACAAAACAAGTTTGTTTTTTCGATTGGCCGAAGTTGTTTTAATTTTAGGAAGAAGAAAAAATGACTCGTCAATGACATGACTGTTCTGCATCCGTTTCTACCCTATCAAAGAAAGTTTCTTGTCATCATAATAACTAGTTTACACGCAACAAGCAATCGAATTTCAACTCGAATAGATGTCACTTATCAACATTCTCTCGCTTTTTTTCCTACAAAAAGAACACAGAACACGTTGGTTTTTTCTCTTTCGTTGTTGTTGTTGAAAAGTGTGTGTGTGCGTTTTTTCTTCTCGTAAAATTTGTTTTTATTTAAGATTTGATTCATTGTGTAATGTCTAATAATGATATTAAACTTAATCTTCGATATAATTATGAAAGACAATCGACGACTATTCAAGCTTTACCAACGAACACAATTAATGAAATCATTGGCGAGCTAATCAAAATTCTAAATCTTGAAAATCTACGTCCAGAAAACATCGATTTTGTTGGACTGATTGAAGATCGATATTATCCGGTTGTATTAGATAATAAAGATTTAGCTTTAGAAGAACTTCATATCAACGATAGTTGTACTCTATGTTTTCAATCCAAAGACGAGCAATCAAATTTGTTTACTGTTTGGCATTCAGAGACAAATAATCGATTAGACTTTAAATGGGATTCAAATCGGACCAAATTAGGTGATCTTCTTGAATATGTCATTGAATTCTTTTCATTGGAATCGATTCCACGTGAACGTATTCATCTATTTCAAGGCCTGACAGAACTTAATGTAGCATCAGATTATGATAAACTATTGAAAGATTTGTCGATGAATCATCTAACATCTTGTAATGTTGAAATTATTCCACCGATAACCGCCGAACAGAAAGTTTCGACAAGTCAGTTATTGAAATTAGAACTTATTTATGAAAATTATTTTAATAAAATTAAAAAAACTATTGTTTATCCATTATCGATCAATATGAAAGTCAATGATTTAATTGAACAACTTCCGAAATTCTTCAATATGAAAGAATTGAAATCAGAAGATATTCAATTTGTTGGATATGGTTTATATAGTGCGCATTATCGAATATCGAAATCAGATCAAACGAAATCATTGAAAGAATTGAGGATCAACGATGGAGATACGCTCTTTTTCGAACCAACAATATCAAACGATTTCTGTTTGTTAACAGTCAAATTTGTAGAAAAAGACAAACAAATGAGTTTTAAATGGAATCGAACTAATACAACACTTGCCATGTTATTTACTGAAATTATTAAAGAATTTTGTTTGGAAACAATCGATCGGCAATGTCTTTTGTTGACAGCTGAATTTTTAAATCAAGAATTCGATTATTTTCAACAATCGAATGAATTATTAGATCATCTCGGTATCAAAGATCGAGATTCACTGAATCTTCAAATTGTTTCAACGGATTCTGTTCGAGTTGAATGTGCATTTTCTACTGGTATGAAAATCTTGAATGTATCCAAAAATATTACAATTGAAAATTTAAAAAATCAAATTGACAAACAATTTGAACAATACGAAATAACGGAGTTGAGATTATTTGATCGTATGCATTCGACAATCGATTTAAAAGATTCAACGAAAACTTTAGCTGATTTCGGTGTACAAACCAATCAAATTGTTTATGCTCCTGTTCGATTCGAAAATAAAATAAAACTCGACTCGAATTTTATCAACATTCCAATCATGAGATCGACTTCAATCGTTGCAAAACAACAACTCGATGAAGTGACTGTCGTTATTCAAAATTCATTCGAACCATCAACTCGATTTCAAATATCGATTGAGTCAACTGTTCAACAATTATTAAACAAATTAGATTCATCATTAGATCAATGGAATATATCAAGTGGTTCGATTATCATCGATTCGAGCCAATCGAATCGAAAGCTTTCTGATTTGGGACTTGAATCCGGTGATATAATTCAAGTTGAAATGAAAGAAAAACCAACGAAAAGAAATTATCAACTTGAAAAAAGTGATTTTGTCTCAACATTGAAAATCGATATTCCAATAATTTATCATTCAACACCTCTTGGTTTAGCGAATCTTGGAAATACTTGTTACATGAATAGTGCTCTTCAATGTTTAACACATGCTCAACTTTTAACAGATTTCTTTTTAACGAATCTAACAGAAGATTCATCATGTGATCCAGAATGGAATCAATTCTATACGGTTGGTTCTGTCACTGGTGCTTATGTTGATCTTTTGAAGAATCTTTGGATGCCAAAAAGAACATTCTTTACATCATCATCATTTCGACCAACTCATATCAAAGATACAATCGGTCTTCAAGCACCACGTTTTGCTACGTTTGATCAACAAGATGCTCAAGAATTTATGACACATCTTATTAATGAAATTCAAAAAGAATTCAAAGAGAAAAATCCTTCCGAATCGATGACAATTATCGATGAACTTTTCTCAGGAAATCTTCAATCAACAATAACTTGTACCGAATGTCAACATCAAACGAAATCAATGAATATTATTAATTTCATTCCTTTGCCACTCGGTCAACATGATCGTCCATTTCGTGTGATTTTTATTAGCACTCAGGGAACTACGGATTGTACAGATGTTCATGTTCCAGAAAACGGTCTAGTTAGACATATTATTGAAGCATATATTAACCAACAACCAGCATTCCAAACGTTTATGTATTTAATTGTTGCAATGACAAATGAAGGACAAATTGACATAGATACGCCGTTGAATCAATTGTCGAATAATGAAATAACACTCATTGAACAAGATCAATTTATTGGAAGTCAAGCATTCAATGCCACGTACAGAACTCCTTCAAAACAACTTACTATTCGTCACTGTCTACAAGAATTTTGTTCAATTGAAAAGCTCGACGATGCTTGGCTTTGCCAACAAGATACTTGTCAAAAGCCAACAAACGCTACAAAACAACTTCAATTAGTTAGTCTTCCGCCAATACTTGTCATTCAATTAAAACGATTCTCCCAACATAATGATCTCAGATACAAAATAGAAACGTTCGTTGATTTTCCAATTGATGGACTTGATTTAACCAATTTTCTACCTTCATCATCCTCCCAAAAACAAGACGAAGAATATATTTATGATTTATTTGCGGTTAGTAATCATATTGGATCTATTTATACTGGTCATTATACAGCTTATGCACGTCATCAAACCGGTGATCGATATCAATGGTATAAATTCGACGATACTTTTGTAACACAAATGTATTCCACTTCAAGTATTGTTTCAAAAGATGCATATCTTCTTTTCTACGTCAAAAGAAACAGATCAAAACCAACGACAGCAACATAATTTATAGATGAAATAGATTTATATTTTATTTATTTTTTTTTGTACAATAAATTTATTTTTAAATCTAGAAGAGAACGAGAATGAAGATTTGCCTCAACACCCTCACCTCAAGAACACGAACTTGCGAGAAAGTCGGTCATGTTTATTCTCGTATCTTGTGTTGTTCTTAAGAAGAAAATGAATTATATCAAAAGTCATTTTATTAGACTAATTTTAAAAAGAAGAAGCTCATTATAGTTGTATCAATAAAAGTTTTTATCGATGACTATATCGCATTCTTTTACATTCGAAGAAAATTCTTTGATACTCGGGTTTTTCCATCCACCGAACGGTTTAAAATCATTGAAAGTCGGATCATTATCGAAATTTTTGTACCACAAAGCTGGTTGTCCGAATTCAGCTCGATTTGCCATAATTGAAGTCCAATCCGAAGATGACGTGAAAATTCCCCAATTAATACTCATAATATTTGCTTGATTAATTAATCCAAGTAAAAACTGCATATTTTTACTAACATCACTACCCCAATCGCCTGAAACGACGAACCAAAGCATACCAAAATTAGCACCTTGTTTTTTCAAGTTATTCACTGTATCCAAGATCTAAAACGAGAAGAAAAATAAATGTGTTGATGATGAAAAACAAATTTGCAAACTTGTGAAGCAGGGTTTCCACATTGTACACACGGATAGACGTAACCATCTACATATTGTATGCCACCATTTTTAGCGTTTATAATTGATTGAGCTCCGTTTGGATCGATTTTACCATTACTTTCATAAACACGTACAATGGCAAATTGATATCCATTGTCTTTAAACAAAATTGAAATCGATTATAATGTCAAAAAACATGAAGATATTATACTTTTTAAACATTGAAATTGGTCGGCTGAAGTTGCATTTGAAATATCGACACCATATGTTGCCGATACAATTGATGGTAAAGCGATACACAACAACAAGACGTACAGGTAGTTCGACATTTCAAAATAATATTCGAATGAATGAAGGTATGTTATCTGTCTAAACAACGGCACTTTTATCTTTGATATCAGTTCTTTATGTTTTCGTTCTTCGAGTTACACTTTATCCTTGAGAATAAAAGATAAAAAAAAGTAGGAGATATTTTCAAAGATATTTATTAATATTAATTAATTCAAGAAATAAAATATTCTAATAAAAATTCTTATCAATTCCAACACCACAAACACGTGCATTTCCAACATACTGTTTGATACTCGGTTTTTTCCAGCCACCAAACGGTGAAAAGTCGCTAAACGATGCTCGATCATCATAATGTGCATACCAAAGTGGTGGAGCACCAAATTGAGCCGTATTTCCCGTTATTCCTTGCCATTGCACATAACTCGAATAAATTCCCCATTTAATTCCCAAGGCGTTAGCTTCAGCTATCATTCCATGTATGAATTCAATATGTGCTGCATGAGTACCACTCCACGATCCTTCGATATCAAACCAGAGCATGCCAAATTTTGCACCGTTGGAATGTAAATGATTGACGGTGTCTCGAACTTGACCACCTGGATTTCCGCAACTATGACATGGAAATATATAACCATCGACGTATTCAATACCAGCAGCATGTGCATTTTTTATGGTTTGTGCTCCACTGGGATCGACTCGTCCAGTTTCCATGAAAACACGTGCGACGGCAAAACTAAAACCATTACCTAAATCACAATGTGTTATTGTGGTGAAACATATTTCTTTTTCTTTAATGATTGATAGTTACTTTTCAAACAATGAAAATCAGCTTCCGATACAGCTTGGGAAACGTCAACACCGAATGTTGCTTTAGCTACTGATACGATTACAGAGAATAATATTACGTACGACAACATTTTTAAATCAAATTTTTCGTTTTTGCACTGAGATACACAACTATGACTGACCCCTTTTTATGAGATAGAAATCGTTCTTTATCTTTGAATCAAAGTATATGAATATAATGTTATCTATAGAAGAACGAATTTGTTGACTTTGAAAATAGTGAATGAAAAGAATGTTTATTTTTTT
>ERZ778019.1604-NODE-1604-length-28605-cov-13.666865_pt1 | contig 28605 bp, 25 predicted proteins | sample MGYA00375749_ERZ778019 | MGnify/ENA primary metagenome ERZ778019 (study PRJEB29350, sample SAMN05389821) | bioreactor metagenome | isolation source: Ammonium sulfate bioreactor | place: South Africa: University of Cape Town | collected 2014-03-17 ... | reverse complement strand
AAGCAATTACATTCTTAACAAAAGAAGATTCAGCCGTATTCTATGAATTAAAAGAAATATTACTCGAATCTCCTGTATCTCAATGTCCATCTGAATTGGCTAAGCATCCCAATGCTCAATATAAACATCACTAAACTGCAATTCTTCGCACTTAGAAAGAAAGACAGACATTCTTACTTTTGTATGTATGCATTAGAAATAAATCAGAAACTAGTAAAATTAAACATTATATCTTGTTTTTCTTTTCTTTTCATATTAATCATGGTGTCTCAGTTATTGCAACACAAAAGTTTGTCATTACACAATCCGTGTGTCACTCACATTTTATATATTTTGAGTCAAATACAGTTGTAGATAGTTATAAGAAAAAACATATAATGTCATCTCAAATGGATTCATCATCTTTGTACAATCGTATTTATCAACGTGTTGCTAGTGAAGTCAATAATGACGACGAATTTTGTGTCTATTTGGCTGAAATTTGTTCAGATTCTAATAGTCATTGCGATGATTTACGCGATATTATTGATACGATGTTTAAAACAAACCATTCGAATATTTCCGAAACACGTCGTCAACATATTATTTACGCTCTTTTGGATATAGTCGAAACGAGTCGCGAACAAACAACTCAAACTGATGAACAAGAAGTTGAAGATGAAATTGAATTTAATGAAAAAATCGAACGCGATGGTGAATGTAAACTATGTGGATGTGAACAACGAATAACAAGTAGAAACAGAAAAAAAACTACAACGATGAATTTTCATTTTGTCAATATTTAGTTCATCATTTAATTCCAAAATTAATTCTTAAACGAATGAGAAATTCAGGCAAAGATTCTGTTGACGTATCGAAATATTTAGTTGAAGTTTGTCGACCATGTCACAATGAAATTCATCGAATATGGCCACATACGGAATTAGCAAAAGAATATCAAACCGTTGATATGCTTCTCGAAGCACCAGCTATTCAACCATATTTAAATTGGAAACGAAAACGAGAACGTACAGCTTAATTTCTTTTTTTTTTACATGTAAATTTTTTTATTAAATTGTCGAATAAAAAAATTAAGGCTTGACCCCGACGTGACTTGAACACGCAACCTTCTGATCTGGAGTCAGACGCGCTACCGTTGCGCCACGGAGTCGACATTAGTAAAGGAATAGAAAAACAAGTCATCTATCTCATTCACAAAGAAAAAAACTAATCTAAACACATATAACCAATCGGATTTCTTTCATTTACGTTCACATTCGATCTCGATTAAACAGATAGATAGATATGTATGTATGTGTTAGTATTTGGAACAATGACCGTTCATTTATCATAGTTCAACACTACGGTAAGAAAAAAGAAAGAAAGAAAAAGCTCCTGTGTTCTCTCTCTCTCTCTCGTGTATACGTTATAGACTTCGTTCTTCTTCTTTTTTTCTCTCTCGCTCTGTGTTTTATTCATCATCGGCTGTGCCCGCGCGCGTTCGCGTCGATACATTGTGTGTTCGCTTAAAGCCACCGAAGAGAATTGTGCATGTTGGTTGGTCCGATGAAGAAGAAGAAGATGGAATAGAACGAACGAGGCAATGTGATCAGAATAAATGGCCGCTGTCAGTGTTCCTTTTTCCCCTATTCTTCGTTTTTTTTTCTCTTGCTTTTGCCCTCGTCGCGTCTGCGAATAACCTCATAGGATAAAGCTTGTTTTTTCTTCTTCTTCTTCTTCTTCTTATAGATCTGAACTCTTCTTCATAAATTGATGTTCATTTATTGAGAGAATACAAAGCATACACACACAAAAAAAAACAATATATGGATTCCGATCAACCCGAAGAGGTTTATACAAATGGTCATTCGAATGGTGTTAACGGTGAACATCATCGATCATCAGTCGATCAACAACAACAACAACAACAACCGATCGATACCGTACGTAAACAAAATTTATTTATTGGCTGTTCGTTTTTCTTTATGCTTGTAAATATATAGATGGCTGAAATAACTGATGCTATTGATGGAAAAGAAATTCAAGTTCTCGAAACAGCCGAAGATATTCAAGCACGACGTGAACAAGTTCTCACGCGTTTTGCTCATTTCAAAGAGGCTGCCAAATATCGTCGTGATAAACTCGAAGATTCACGTGAATATCAATATTTTAAACGCGATGCCGACGAACTCGAAATGTGGATCAATGAAAAAATTCAACTATGCTCGCACGATGATACCTATCGTGATACGACAAGTGTTCAAGCGAAAATTCAAAAACACGAAGCATTCGAAGAAGAAGTTGCTGCTCATCATAGTGCTGTCGTTCGACTTGACGAAGAAGGTGCAGCGAAAATCAGTCGTAATCATTTTGCTTCAACGGCTATTCAAACACGTCTCGATGAAATCCATCGTCTTTGGGATTTACTATTAAAACGTTTACAAGAAAAATCAGCTCGTCTTCAATTAGCACGTAAACTCGAGCAATTCTTTCGCGATTGCGATGAGTTCGTTTTTTGGATGCGAGATAAGGAAACATTCGTTCTTTCCGATGATTTCGGTAAAGATCTACAAAGTGTTCAAAATCTTCAACGTAAACACGATAATGTCGAACGAGATATATCGGTTCTTCAAGAAAAAGTCGAAAATCTACGTAAAGATGGTGCACGTATTCAAGAAGATGTACCTGAAGGTTCCGATCAAATACAAAAACGTCTCGCTGATATGATGCAAGCTTGGGAAGATCTACGTACGAAATCTGATGAACGAAAAACCGTTCTCAATGAATCGTTTCGTTTGCATCGATTTCTTTCGGAATTTCGTGATTTAATGTCATGGGCATTGGAAATGGAAAATCAATTGTCATCCGATGAATTAGCTAAAGATGTGTCAGGTGCCGAAGCTTTAGTCGAACGACATTCGGAATATAAAGGCGAAATCGATGCACGAAAGGATAGTTTTGCTAATGTTCAACGTATTGGTCAAGATTTAATTGCACAAGAACATTATGCTAAAAATGATATCGAACTCAAATTACAAGAACTACTTGGACAACAGACAAAATTAGATCATCTTTGGTCGCAACGTTTGATGTTACTTCAGGATTGTATGCATTTACAATTGTTTTTACGTGATATTGATCAAGCTTTAACATGGATACAAAAACAAGATCAATATCTCGTACAAAATACGAATGATATTGAATCATGTCAAACATTGGATGATTGCGAAGGTTTAATTAAGAAATATGATGATTTCGAAAAGTTACTTCAAGCACAAGAAGAAAAAGGCAAAGCACTTGATGAATTCGGACGAGATCTTCTCAATGCTGGCCATTATAATTCAGATTTAATTCAAGAAAAACTCGATCTTCTCTATCAATCACGTATCGGTTTATTAGAAAAAATCAATACCAAACGACGGTTATTACAAAATACATTGAACTATTACACATTCGAACGTGATTGTGATGAGCTAAAACTTTGGGCAAAAGAAAAATTAAAAATGGCTTTAACACGTGACTATCTCGATACAGCTAATATCAATATAAAATGTCAAAAACATCAACAATTTCTCAATGAATTAGCTGCCTATCAACCAAAAATGGATACAGTTATTTTAACTGGACAAAAACTCATCGATGAACAACATGGACAAACACAAAATATCAATCAACATTTAACCGAATTAGAAGATATTTTAAATAAATTAGTCGAAGCTGCAAATGAGAAATCCGACCGATTGAAAGAAGCAACCGACGGGCAAACATTTACACGTGCACTCGAAGAAATCGATATGTGGACAAATGATGTTGAAAATACATTGACCAATGATGATTACGGCAAAGATATGACATCGGTTCAAAATCTTCAAAAGAAACAACAATTATTAGAAAATGAATTCGCATTGAAAAAAGATCGTATCGATCAATTATCGAAAGATGCTGAACATTTTCAACAGATCGGTCATTTTGATGCAAATAATATTTTGAAAAAACAAATACAATTAGTGACACGTTTTCAATCGTTATTAGAACCATTACAACAGAAAAAAGAGAAATTAAATGCATCAGCTGAATTTCAACGTTTATTACATAATATCGAAGATGAAGAAGCTTGGATTCGAGAGAAAGAACCAAGTATAATGTCGACAAATCGTGGACGAGATCTAATTGGCGTACAAAATCTTCTACGAAAACATCAAGGTCTCATGCAAGAATTACAAAATCATGAAGCACAAATACGTACGGTTTGTAATGAAGGTGAAGATATGATCAATCAAGGACATTTTGCATCGGCTGAAATTAAAAAACATACGGTTAATTTACAATCGAAATGGCAAAATTTAAAGGAAGTTTCTGTTCAACGTAAACATGATCTCGAAGATTCCCTACAAGCACAACAATACTTTAGCGATGCGAAAGAAGTTGAATCATGGATTAGAGAAAAAGAACCGATTGCACAATCGACCGAATACGGACGAGACGAAGATTCATGTAATGCTTTATATAAAAAACATCAACAATTATTCAATGATATCAAAGCATTCGAACAAACTGAACTCGAAGATTTAAGACAAAAAGCACAGAAATGTCATCAACCAGAGAAACCACTCGTATCCGATGATGTTCTCACTGGTCAACGACAAAAAGTTCTCAGTCTTTACGATTATGTCGAGAAAACACCGCGAGAAATCTCGATGAAAAAAGGCGATACATTATTTCTTTTGAATGCATCGAATAAAGATTGGTGGAAAGTTGAATTAAACGATCGACAAGGTTTCGTACCGGCATCCTATTTGAAACGTATCGAAAAAGAACCAATATCAATCAACGAACAAGAACGTTTAGATGAATATACAGTTAATTCTCGTCAACAGCAAATCGAAAAGCAATATGCTAATCTATTGAATATTTGTCAACAACGTTTGGAAAAATTAGCTGAAGCATCCGATGCGTATAAATTAATGCGTGAAGCAGCTGATCTCGTTGTTTGGATCAATGATAAGGAACGTATTGCATCCGAAGAATCCCTTGGCAAAGGTCCCGATGATGTCGAAGAACTTCAACGACGTTTCGATGAATTTCAAAAAGAATTACGTACAAATGAATTGCGTCTTGTTCGATTGAATTCGATTGCCGAAAAACTTCTACAACTCGGTCGAACCGATGCAGCTTTGAAAATTCAAATTGACATTAACAATCTCAATCGTAAATGGGACGATTTGAAAAAGAATGCCGAAGAACGTGAACAACAGCTACTTTCAGCATATGAAGTTCAACGATTTACACGTGATGCTGAAGAAGCTCAAGATTGGATTAGTGAAAAATTCGAACAACTCGATCCAAGTGAACTTGGACAAGATCTACGTAGTGTCAAACGATTACAGAAGAAACACGAGGCTTACGAACGAGATTTAAATGCATTGGGCGATAAGATACGTGAACTCGATGATCTAACGAAACGTTTGATTAATACTCATCCTGAACAAGCTGAAGTTATCATACAAAAACAACAAGTTATTCAAAATCAATGGACTGATTTAACATCGAAAGCTGATTTACACAAAGCGAAATTATTGGATGATTATGATTATCAAAAATTTCTTACTGATTTTCGAGATTTAGCTGCGGTTATTAAATCAATTATTCAACAGATTTCATCGGATGAACTTGCTCGAGATGTGCCCGGCGCTGAAGCTTTACTCGAACGACATCATGAACATCGATCGGAAATCGATGCACGTTCAGGTGCATTTCAAGCGTTCGAAGATTTCGGCAATGATCTTATCAATGCTGAACATTTTGCCGGCGAAGATATCAAAGAAAAATTACAAGAAATGGACGACATTCGACAACAACTCGAAACGGCTTGGAAAGAACGACAAGATAAATTAGACGAATGTCTTGAATTGCAATTATTCTATCGTGATTGTGATACAGCTGAAACATGGATGGAAAGTCGAGAGAAAGCATTGAAAGATGAAGCTGTTGAAGTCGTTGAAGCAGCTATTAAACGACACGAAGATTTCGACAAAGCGATCAAAGCTCAAGAAGATAAAATTAATAATTTGAAACAATTTGCTAATCAATTAGTTTCACTTGATCATTACGAAAAATCAGGTATTGATGATCGATTACAACGTGTACTCGACCGTTGGACACGTCTTCGTCAAGCTATGATGGAATATCGTTCACGTCTTGGAGAATCGCAAACGTTACAAGATTTTTCACGTGACGCCGAAGAAATCGAAGCTTGGATTGCTGATAAACTTGCTGCAGCTTCTGATGAACCTGTTAAAGAAACACAAAATCTTCAGGTAAGAAAAACAACAACTACAACTCCTCCTCCTCCTCTACGCCGTAGTTTTCATTCCTCTTGTAATTACTAATAATATATGTATACTTAGGCGAAAAAAATACAAGTAAGCAAAATTGTTTGCGTGTGCCCTTTTTGGATTGCAGTGATGAATAAGAGAGAAAAAGAGAGTTTTAAAAGATTTTTTTTTCTGCATGATCTTGCATGATTTACTTACTGTTTTTTTGACATTCAAAAATATCCTTTTGTTTTCTTCTATCTAGAGCAAGAGTCAAAAACATCAAGCATTTGTAGCTGAATTAGCTGCGAATACCGATCGTATTCAATCGATTATTAATATGGGCAAAGGTAAGATTTGATTAGCAATCGACACCAAAACAATCGATTGTTTCGCTATTTGTAGGTTTAATTGATTCACGTAAATGCGCTGGCTTGGAATCGACAGTCGACAATCGTTTACAGCAAATCATTGAACAATGGGAATTTCTCGTACAAAAATCATCGGACAAGAGTTTGAAATTGAAAGAAGCATCACGACAACAAACATTCAATGCTGGCGTTAAAGATGTTGAATTTTGGCTTGGCGAAATTGAAAATCAATTGGCTAATGATGATGTTGGACGAGATTTAACATCCGTTCAAAATATGTTGAAGAAACAACAATTATTAGAAAATGATATTACTAATCACGAAGTAAACTATTGAGAAAAACATTGTAGACATACATTTATTTTGGATTTCATATTTGCAGAGTGCAATTACCGAACTGAATAAAACAGCCGATGAATTTATTGAAAATAATATGTTCGATGTTGAAAATATCAAAGAAACACGAAATACAATTAATGATCGTTTTCAAAAGTATGAATTTGAAATCTTTTTTTTTGCAATCAGAATCGAATTTCATGCTTTTGTTTTGTTAATCTAGAGTTCGCAATCAAGCTGACACACGTCGACAACGTTTACAAGAAGCTGCAACTGTTCATCAATTTATTCGAGATCTTGAAGATGAAGAAGCACAAATTCGGTAGATAGAAAACAAAAACATGTTGTCAAATCAATTTAATTTCTTCGCTCTTTTTTTTCTCAATCTCTTTTCAGCGAAAAGAAATTACTTGTTACAAGCGACGATTACGGTCGTGATTATAATCAAAGTCAAAATCTTCGTCGTAAACACAAACGTTTCGAAGTCGATCTCGCAACACACGAACCCAATGTTCAAAATCTTCAACAATTAGGCAGTCAATTAACACAAGAAGTTGGCAATCCGGATATCGAACGTAAATGTAAAGATTTATTATCCAATTGGGAAGCATTGAAACAAGCAACCGATGAACGAACGAAGAAACTCGATGAAGCACTTGCATATCATAATTGGGCATCGAGTTTAGATGAAGAAAATGCTTGGATTCGAGAACGTTTACATATTATGAATAATCCTGATATCGGCACGACTTTAGTTGCTGTACAAGGTTTACAAAAGAAACAAGATTCATTTCAATCGGATTTCGTTGGTCAAAATGAACGTTGCCAAGAAATTCTTCAACAAGGTCAAAAATTGATTGAACAAGATAATCATCTTGGAACACAAGTCAACGATCGAATGAAATCTCTCGAAGATGCAATGAAACGTTTAGAGACCGATGCCAATCGACGTAAAGATCGTTTACAAGAAAATTCCGCACTCCTTCAGTTCATCTGGAAAGCGGATGTTGTTGAAAGTTGGATTGGCGAAAAACTTCATCAATTACGTACAGATGATCTCGGTCATAATCTATTATCAGTACAAAATCTTTTAACACGTCATGAAACATTCGAAGCTGGACTAAGTAATTTTGAACACGAGGGTATTCGTTCGGTAACCGAACTTCGAGAAGAATTATTAGCAAATAATCGTCTATCGAATGAACAAAATGACAAGATTCAAGCACGTTACGATTTAGTTCTAAGTAATTGGCAAAAATTATTGCAAACAAGCGGTTTAAGACGAGAGAAATTGAAGAAAGCCGAAGATCGCTTTCGAAATATCGAAGAATTATTTCTTCGTTTTGCTAAGAAAGCATCGGCATTTAATTCCTGGTTTGAAAATGCCGAAGAAGATCTTACCGATCCAGTTAAATGCAATTCATTAGAAGAAATTCGAGCTTTAATCGATGCTCATGATCGATTTAAAACTGTTCTTGAAGAAGCTCGATACGATTTCGATGAATTGAAAGCATCCGATGATAGCATTAAATCATTAAATATGGCTGCTAATCCATATACATGGTTTACAATGGAAACACTTTTCGATACATGGAAGAGTTTAGAAAAATTAATTCGAGATCGTGACAATGATCTTCAATTGGAAAAGAAACGTCAAGAAGAAAATGATAAATTACGACAACATTTTGCTGAATATGCGAACGCGTTTCATACATGGTTACGTGGCATTGAATCATCGATGATGAATGCCGATGGTAATCTTGAACAGCAACTTCAAATCATTCGACAGAAAGTTGATGAACTTCGACAACAACGACAAAAATTGAAGAAATTAGAAGATCTCGCCACGGAATTAGAACGTCGTCTAATTCTCGATAATCGTTATACAGAATATTCGGCACTTAATCTTGCTCAAGCTTATGATCAATTAGATCAACTTGGCATGCGTATGCAACACAATCTCGAACAACAATTAGCAGCTATGAAACATAGTGGTGTTAGTGAAGATCAAGTTCGAGAATTTTCCATGATGTTTAAACATTTCGACAAAGAAAAATTAGGCAAACTCAATCATCAAGATTTTAAATCTTGTTTACGTGCATTAGGCTATGATTTGCCAACAGTTGATGAAAACCAACGTGATGAACAATTCGAATCAATATTAGATATTGTTGATCCAAATCGAACAGATACAGTTACATTCACTGATTACATGACATTCATGATTAGTCGAGAAACTGAAAATGTTTCATCGATCGATGATGTCGTGCTCGCATTTAAGAGTCTGACAGAAAATTCTGAACGACCCTATATTACACGAGACGAATTGTATGCTAATCTACCACCTGAACAAGCTGACTTCTGTTGTCGTAAGATGAAACCATATCATGATCGTAATGGTCGTGAGATCAATAATGCTTACGATTATGATGATTTCACTCGTTGGCTATTCAATCAACAACCACATTCAACGTACACGTATCAAACATCAGCTGTATCATCGCCTTCATCATCCTACATTCAAGCAGTTGCACATTAGTCAAAGACACGTTTCGTTTCTTTTTTTCTTCATTTTAATCTGTCCTAGTTAAGACAAAATATCTCTATTATACGTTTGTGTGTAACTTTTCGTTTGTGGTTTAATGGTACCGGCTTGTTTCTCTTTTTTTTTCTTTGGTTTGCTTATTAATGTGTATTATTTTATTCTTATCCTCATCTTTTTTTTCTTCGTTTGTGCTTTAAAATTAGAATGAACAAGAAGAAAGAAAAACACAACTTGAACTTTTTTTTAATTCCTCTTTTGCTGTTGAATGTCGACGACATCTATTGGCTGAGCTATTAGTAATGCGTATGGATTTGTTTGAACCATAGCAACGGTGATTCTCATGGTGCACCACCAATCGAGATATCTAGATGTGAGAATGAATAAGCGATTTGTCATGAGCAAGAAAATGAGTAGTTCATAGACATTCTTCTTCTTTGATAAATTCTGCGAATCAACATGAAATTAGAATTAACTATCGAGAAAAATGTCGTTCTCAAACGAGATAAACCTTGGTCACATTTTTATTCATTGAATGATCATGAAGTTTTATGCCGAAATGAACAAAATAAATTCGAAATTGCCAATTCATCAACTGGAAAAATCGAACATTTATCACAAAAATCCATTGCAACCGTATCGAAAGGATCAACAGCTTATTGTCTTTCAAATAACGGACAAATCTGTGCGTTTCTTTCATCGAATTATGAAATCACACTTTGGAATAAAGAAAAATTAATACGAACAATACCAACATGTTCATTAGCAAGTAAAACAATAAAAACCAAATCACATATATTCGTAAGTAATAATGGCGAACAAGCGATACTTATTCTCGAACAACCCTGTCGAATTTTTCTCTGGTTAAAAACACCGAATCCTCAAATTATTTCTTCGACACGTTTTCGTCATAAATCACCGATTTGTTCGAGTGTATCGAATCAATCGATTATCGAACTCGGTACTTGGAATGAAATCAAACTGAGTATAGAACAGCTTGATTCAATCAATTTCGAACAATCTCAAATATCAATCGATGTTTTTTTTCGTTCGAAAAATTCATCGATTATCTGTGCATTTGTTTATGTCGATCGAACTGGTTCGATACAAATTCATCGGCTTGATATCGACTGGAAATCAACATTGTTCACCGAACAAATGCTTTCATATTCATTTGAAAATATTCAAATACCTCTTAATCTTTCATCGACAACAACTTGTTCGATACATTTCGCACATTGGTCACCTATTCTTGCGATTAGTTTTCTTACAAATGTTACTTTTGTTTCACTAACAGCACTAACATTTTCGAAAATTCTACCCATCGATTGCACAATAAGTTCATCGAGTAGTCAACAAGTATCTATCAATGATTTTATTTGGTCATTCGATGATCAATTTATCATCGGCTTAACAAATCGTGGCGCACTGTTTTTTGTTCATCGTTTTGGTCTACAAATTCAATTGCAAACTAAAGGTGAATGTATTGCACAAGGTCCAGCGTTATTCGTTATTATTCATCCATTAATTGGACAAGATAGTGAAGCAACAAGTCATCTCGGTTTAGATTCATTTATGAGATCGATTTTACCATTTTCAAATGATGATAAAACAAAACAACAAAAATTCTCGTTAGTTAATCATTCAACAAAAACGATTCTATTCTGTAGTGATGGCTATCGTTTAGCACGTTTAACTTATTCGAATAGAATTCGTGATCGTCGATTTTATGATCCATTACTTTATTTATATTTAATGGATATTAATAAACACGATCATGATCAACAAATTTATCTTGAAAAAAATCGATCATTTGATGATCTACCGAAATTAATCGAACATTTCGAAACGGATAGTTTAGGTTTTGATGGAGGAAATAATTTAAATCTTTCGACAAAATACGGAAGTTTAACTTCATTGCCTACCGATGATCTACCACAAATAACAATTGAAGAAATTCTAACAGCTTATACACTTCTTTTTACATCATCTGATCGTGTTCAACATGAAATTTGCTCGTGTCTCGAACGAACAACACGTTCACTATTGATTTCATCCGAACGAAATGATATTCTTACACCAAATCAATTAGTATCTTGTCTAACAAATCTCGTTCTTTCATCGACATACGGCTCATTAACATTTCTTCATTATTCATGTTTGAATAAATTCTATTTTTTATTTATTCAAATTTTTAAACAACAAACAACTATTGTCAATGATTCGGAATTATTAGATCTGTGCATTTTATATATTGTTGAACATTGGTTACAAGCTGTTCTATTTCTTCCAACGAAATTGAACACATTTGAATTATGTCGACGACAAAAAACTGTGTCTCACGATCAAGAAAATTCATCATTATGCAAAGCTGTCAAACAATTACAGTTATTACAAGGTTCAAATGTGAATCTTGACGAATTTTTACCATCGACATTACCGATTCAACGAGAAAATCTACAAGTAAAACAAAAAATATATATTCTTTGCTTTTCTTTTCATATCTACGTTCGTGAATTTTCTAGGGCAATGATTTTCAATATAATCGTATTACTCTTATTCGTCTTTGGTTTACACTTTGGTCAAGTATCGAAAAGAAACTTCGTCGTGATACAAAAAATCTTCCGAAATATTTAAATACAATTCGTTTCTATGTTCAATCAGTTCTTCATTCATATCCATCATTGAATTCAATTCGTTTACTACCATTTGGTCATCAAATTGATTTAAACGATCTATTTCCACCGACAAATATCCATATTAATAATCATGTTCTATCAACAAAAAGTTATTCGACATTAAATGAACGTCGAAAACAACGACGTCGTTCACGAAATTCTATCGATCAAACCACACTTGCAATGTCGTCACCGTCTCGTCGACGTAAACCGCCGACTGAAGCACGAAAAGCTCTCGTTCTTCATCAAATTGTCTATTCACTTTTCGAACAATACAATATTCGTGATGCAATTTGTATTTTAAATATTGCTTTAAAACGTGAAACAACATCGATTTCATCGTGTTTACCATTGGATTTGTTTAGTTCGAATTTATTTCAACATATCGATACTCGAACACATTTTGGCATGCCCGGTCATGCATTACGATCTGTCCTACGAACATTAGCTCGTTTTATGGCACGAACAATGTTAATCAATGAAAAACTCCTGTCGAATGATAATGATGAACAAATTTTTATCTATTCAATTGATTCAGCTTGTCCACTACCGAATCTATTTCAAAGTAAACTACAAACGAAAGCTCGAATTATCTATCTCGATCGTCATCGATTAAATCTTGCGATTGAACAACAAAAACTGACACAATTTTGGCAACCATTGAAAGTCCTTGAGCTATTCATTCTCGGTCAATCGCCAAACGAAGCTGTGTAAGTTGCGAAAAAGAAAATTTTCTCAGTCAAATTCATTGCAATTTCTTTTTGTCTAGTTTATTCGCTAAATTAATCGGTGATTGGCGAACAGCACTTTGTCTTGCATCAGTTTTACCTCCACATAATGGTTCATATGATACATCGAGAAAGAATAGTCGAACTTCACCAGTCTATTCACCATTGAATATAATTACGGTTGATGCTCTACTTTATACAAAACTTTGTGAATATCTTCAAATAGCTAATCTTAAATCGATTCTCAAACGTCAATATAAACAAGATGATATTCTTGTTTTCCTTCAAAATCTTCCCAAAACATTAGAACAATTTCTTCTCTGTTCAACACTCTTACAAGTACCATTAACTGAAATGTTATTACGACGTTTAAACGCTATTATGATCTATTTATTTACATTAATACCTGTATTTCATTCACCAAAATATTATCTACCATGTCCACCGATTTATACATCAATTTTAAATACATACGATTCGGATTCCGATGATTTAACATGTAAATATGAAACGCATATTAGATTAATTTACTATCGAACAATTCATATTTTCATTGAAATTCTTTCGACAAGTCGAATACAATTATCATGTTTAAAATGGTATTTAGATTATTTAACAATGACAACAAATCGACGTCAACAACAACAATCGCAAACAAATGATAGTTTTCAATCACTTAAAATTCTTTTGAAATCACTTCGTTTTCATAAATTACCGAATATACCCGATCGAATATTGATTTATTTTCGTGATTTTTGTATTATTCTATTTCTATTGGATACACGTGATCGTCTATCATTGGCATTGAGAAAGTATTTTCGAGAAAAAATTGAAATGAAAAATTTACAATCGGATCGTTTATCATGGCAAATTATAAGTTATGCAACGATACTTCTTTCATTTCGTTGTTTAATTTCGGATGAAATTAATTTATTACGTGTTGTGTTAAATCTATTTTTTGATTTAGAACCATCGGAACAATTAATGCGAGCGTTAGCTACATTCATACTTGCTCGACAACATGGTGATAATGATACTGAAATCAATGCTGAAGTGAAATTTCTTGTTGATAAATTAAAATCTCAATGGAATCAAATTAATCCGACTTATGTTCATTTGTACGAAGATTTTCTCAAGACAATTCTTGTTCAAGATGTCCAAGGAGATATTATCGAACATTATATGAATGAAACGTAAAGATATTTGATTGTTTGCTTTTTTAAATGTCTAAATCGATTTTGTTTAGAATCGAAAAGTCTTCTCATCAAGAACCATTATTAGATTTCAAACCGAAATGGTTTGAAACTTGCGTTGAATATGGTGAATTTATGACATTGTTGATACCTTTACTACTTGATACATCAGCTGTAACAAATCTTAAACAACAAGAATTAAATAATGATCATACGAAATTCGATAGTAAATCAATTCCATTATTGCAAACGATGAGTCAACAATTTCGAGAATTAGAACTGCCGATGAATTTAGATAAACGATATTTATTTAAACAAATTCCAACCTATGTACCACCACATGAATATGTTGTATTTCCTGTTCGAATGGTTCAATATGATAATCAACAGACAATGTTTCAGCCGACATCGACAAATGTCAATCATACAGCTGTAGGAAATTTTGTGAATATACGTACGACACAACAACCACCAGGCGTTGTTACACTTGAACAAAGTCATCGACGAAATGTCCATTCGAATGCAACAGAAAATGAAAAGAATCCATCGATTGAATGGGACGGACGATCGGATGATCCAGCACGATCCTATGTTCGACAATTTGATGAACCATATGCAGATGCAGCTCGGCAAAGCATTTGGATGACGGCTTGGGCTAATCGAGGATTTGTTTCAACGAATGATCAAAATCTAACGAGTAGTATGCGTATACCTGTTTCAGCACAATTTCTAGCCGCTAGTTCGTTGATCAGTGATCAACAACGTTATGACACAATTGTTAAACAATATCAACAACAGATGAAACTAGCTCAGGATCAATTAGATAATGATACGGATTTAACAAATGTAACTAAAGATAGCGACGATGACGACGGCAATGGTACGCAAAGTGATATACCGTCGAGTCCTCGTCGACGTGAACATTCATTTCGAAAGAATTCACTCGAAGAAAGCATGTCATTACCAATTATGAGCAATGATGCAGGAGGCGAATATGGACGTAGTTTGGATTTTCGTGCACCATCACGTGAAACAGGCGGTGACGAAACACCGACATACGATCCACGAGATTTTCCAGTTGATTATTACAAAGGATCGCCTAGTCCACAACATACATTTCGACAACAACCGAGTCCATCAAGACAAATGTCGCCACCGACTTCGAATGGTTTTCAACAGCAAACGCCATCGGTACGACAGTCGTTTAGTGATCGAAAATTTTTGGATGATTCAGATCCTTATCTACCATTGAGACTCGAACAAGAAGAACGAGAGAAATATGCATTATCAGGTAAAAATAAAACAAAAACATCGAATGGTCATCATTCACCTGCACGTGATACGCACGATCGTCGATCGCCTACTCGAGATCCATACAGTCATCGATCACCAACGCGTGACAATCGTCACAGTCGTCGATCTCCAACTCGAGATCATCATCATCGTCATCGAAGTCCACAACGACAACAACAACCTTACTTTCCACAAATGCAAGGACCACCTACAACTTATGATCTATATCGAGCAGCTGCACCTGTACAGTATGTTCCAACATTGCGTTTACCATTACTTCGTCTCGGAGCTCCTGTTTTTAATCCTACAACATCTCCGATGATACAACCACGATTTCTACCTCCATCAGCATCATTACATCCGCCATTGCCTATGCTTCAAATGGCTACTCAACTTCCACCACCAGCTTCACTTTCTCCTCAAGCAACACGAGTTGATCAACAGAAATTAGCCTATGTACAAAACATGATGCATCACTATGCTGAAAACAATCGACCTCGTCTACAATTATTACAACTACGTGCACCTCCACGAACAACGACAAACAATGAACTACAAATACCAATGCCTGCATCGAATATTGTGACGAAATCATCAGATGCAAAGGTTGACACAGGTATACAAGCTGTAGTACCAAGACAAGATGGTTTCATTCTTGAGCCAGGTCTTTTTCAAGTAAGTTTCAACAAATAACAATTCTGAAATCGATCTCTATTTAAATTCTGTTTTTTTTTCCTTAAAGACACTGTTACATGAAGCAACAGGTGTTAATTTCACATCAGCTGAAGCTCATTATTCTGCTGCTCGTCAAATTCAACAGCAAGCTCTCGAAGCTCGTCGTCGTGAACGTTCAACAATGACCGATCTACCAGCTCATCAAATTCTCTACGATTTACAATATGCTCGTGGAGGCGAAGGTGACGAACGAAAATATGTCAATGTAACTGAAATTGGTGGTGCACATGCAGATGCACTACTTGCTCAAATTGAACGAGATCAATTAGAGAGAGAACAAGTTCGTTTACGTCAACAACAAGTATCTCAACCACCTACAAGTGCACGTTCGATTGGTTTTGAACGACAAAATGCTGAAACACTACAGGAACAAACGTATCAACCGCAAACAATGCCTGAACATCCATCGACGCATTATGATGCCAATGAATTACAAAGAAAGAGTGAACTTATCTTAGAACGACGACGTCAGCGTGAAGAAGAAGAAAGACAAGCCGAACAAATGGCTTTCGGTAATATGGACAGTAGTCGTTCGCAACGAAAAGTTTCCTACGAACCCATCGTACAAACATATGAACTACCTGATAAAGTATGTTAAAGTTTTTTTTTTTCTTTCTCTTGAAATCGAATACTTTTCTCTAGGATATTCCATATGAATATTTAATTAAATCACGTCGTTCAACTGAACCATTATCCGACCGAAGCTCACATATTGTCGATCCCATATCAGTTCGTTCAATAACACCACGTTCACCACGTTCGCCACGTAAACCATTGTCAAGCGATCGTTCTGTTTCAATTAAAACTACAATTCCACGCGAACCATTTTCACCAAGAAAACCAAGTGGTCATACATGTTTGCCGACGACGACTACGCCGCGAAAAACAACATCGCCGACGATTGCTGATCGACACCGTGAAGCTCGTCAACGAAAACAAGTGACATTGATTCGTGAACGTGAGAGAGAGGCTCTCAATTTGGCTAACGAGGCTCTTTACGGCGAACCGATTCCACCATCGCGAGCTCTCGACGAATTTCAACTCGAAGCATTAGAAACAAGTTTTACATCGACCGTACGAGAATTAGCTGCTGGCGATGGAGCGATTAATCGTACTTATGATCTTGATTTACTCGATGATAATAACGATAGCATTGGCATTGGATATACAGATTATTTATCATCTCGACCGATGTCAGCGGCAACAACCTCAAATTATAATCAAAATGCAACACAATTATCCAGTCGATCGGCACCGTCACGACGACCATCATCAGCAACATCTTCAACTCGATCGTCTCGACAAATGACACCTATGGGCAAAGCAATTGTTCAAGTATGAATGCCGTTGTTTTTTTCTTCATTCGAAATCAATTCATTTTCTTTTCTTAGGTCAAACAAAAAGGTCCACCACCTGCTCGAAGTAACATGGCACGAAAACGACCACTTTCCTCACCGGGAAATCTCGGTCAAAAACGAGGTTCTATGACAGCTCCTACGAAGACGACTCAACCTCAAACAAAACTCGTTCGTACAATACGTAAAGCATCACCACCTGCTCATAAACCTACGACATACAATCAACGCGTTCGTTCATTGAGTAAAACTGATAGTGAAGTGAGTTCAGTGAAAAAATCCGATCCAACCGATCCGAAATCATTGATGCGTTTGTATGGTACACGGCGTGTGCCCGGTCTTTACGTGCCATACGAAAGAACTGAACCGAGAGTAACAAAAACTTATGCTGAACGAATGCAAGAATTGCAACGGCCTGCAACAGAACAACCGCGTCGAACACGACAGACCATTCAAGATAATGAAAACGAATTCGAAATACGACCGTCAAGTGCTCCGTCGAGGTAAATCTGTTGTTATTGATTTGAAATCTAAGTTTTGTTTCTCTTTGAAGTTCGATTAGTTTATCCGATTGGGAAGTTGATGATCGTGTCAAACAATTATTATCCGAAGATCCCGATGCAACATTAAATAACAAAATAACTCGAACAGTAACACCATTAGAAAATCTTGACGAACTTGACGATGATTTGGATGCGACAACATACAGTTTAACTCGTGTTACCGAACAAACCAATGAAAATACATATGGTGACGATCTTCGATTGCTTCAATATCGACGAACGAATAGTTTAAGTACGAATCGATATGGCGGCACAAGAGTTAGTGCACGTAGTAGTGCTGGTGGTGACATGACAGCGCGAGATGAAAGTGAATTATCAAGAGGTGAAAGTAGTCTTGCTAGTTATCTTGATTGGAGTGAGATTGATAGACAATTTCCTACAGGAACACAATAATCTCTCTTTTTTTATATCTCATTTGTTCTCTTCTTCTTCTTCTATGTTTGTTTTTCTAATATTATTTGGTATTATGTAGTATTATTACAAAGCTTTACTACTACTCATGGGCAGAATGACAATAAAGATAGAAACAACGCTTCTTTTTTTTCATATCGTAGATTTAAAAAGAAAAAGTCGTTCATTTTATTAGATGAAAATAAATTTAGCTGTGAGAGCTGCCCATCCAGGAAGCAAAAAAAGATGCATGTTCTGTTTTTCTAACTAACTAACTAACCAATACTATCGATTATTTCTGTAGCATGAGATGAAGGTCGTTCGTTGAGATCGATAGTAAATGCAACCGGTGTTTTAGCACGTCTTTGCCGTCGAACGTTATATAAATCGTTGACACTGACTTTATCACGGGGTTTTTGGGCACCGGATTGTGGTAGATTTGGTAGACTTGGTTCATCAAGTGCAAATGTTCTTTGTCGTGGTAAATTATTTGCAAGAGGTTCATGCTCTGGTATTGGTGCAATCGTAGGAAATCGAGTTGCTCCACCGCCACGTCCGCCAAAGATTGGTCGATCATCTCCTTCAAGTGATCTAGCAGCAGTCATACTAGTTACATAATTACGTCGAGGAGATACTTCGGATGCGAATCGTTCAGCATCAGTTGGCGGTTGACTACGCGATCGCGTGTTATTATTATTTGAAAATGGATTTCCTCCAAAAACCGAATTTGATTGAGTATTAGAGAAAGATCGACGTCTCTGTTGTGATCCCAAACCACCACCTGCACGAGACGATACATTCGTTCGCGTTGGTAATGTTTGACTGAGATCATTATTTGCATAAACCATATTTCTCGAAATTGGACGATAGGATATTGTTTGCGACGATCCACCAACTTGAGCATTATCCGAATATCGATCTGAAACACACGATGAGTTAATTTCAAGAACAAAGCATCGTTATTTTAATTTACATGAATCACTTCTTGATGTTCTATCGGTCAATCCACCGAAATTTTTTATGGAAGATAGTACATTTGTTTGATTATCGAATGTAAATTGTAACTGGATAATTTTGTTGTTATTAGAAAGATAAATTCTGTATGTTAGCGGATTTGTTTATCTACTCACCTTTGATGCTGAATTCGGTATTTGTGTTTGCAAATTATCAATCTGTTGAGAAAGGCGAACACATTCCGAACGAATATTTGCAATATCGGATTCATTAACTAATTGTCCACTGAGAGAAACAAAAAGAAAACTCGATTTACATGTCAAAAATTGAATTTCATGTCAAAATCTACTTCGGATAGGATGTTCCTATCGAATTACAAAAACTGGCTGCATTAGCTAATTCGACGTGTGCTGTTTCTTGTTGAATACGATAATTTCTAAGAAAAAACAAAGTAATTGAATATTGATGATTACAAATATCTGGAGTTTTCGTTTTATGAACCTCAACTGTGATTGCCTATAGATTTCAGCTTCATTCAAAAGAATTGCTTCACGATGTTTCAATTCATTGATCATATTTGTTACTGTTGATGTGATTTCTTGTCGAATTTGTTCGAAATTTGTTTGAACATTTGCTACACGTTGTTGATATGAACCGAGTTTTTCACTCACTTTCGGTATTTCTCGACGAAGTTGATCAACTGATGAACTTACATTATAGAACGAATCACGTAGATGTGATTCACGACAATTTGTACAGATAAATCTCGAGCAATCTTGACATTCAATCAATGCTATGCACATATAATATACTCGATAAATAATTGTCAATATCTGTTTAAGTCATCATACTTCGTTTCTGTTGTTTACAGATAAAACAACAATCAGGAAGATCGATTGTCGTCGTTGCTGTTGCTCTTGCTCGTATTACAGTTGATGGTGGTGGTGGTAGTGCTGATTGTTGTGGCTGTTGTTGTTGTAGATCAATTAATCCAATCATCGTTAAATTCGAAGGAAAAGCTTGAATTCCACCTAATAATAATAATTTCAATAAGATATATTAGATAAGATATTTCTATTTGTCAAAACCCTGTGGAATCGGATGTTCACGACGACATTCTGGACAACGTATTGATCGTGCTTTTGGCTCGAGTAAATTGGATAGACATGGCGTCAAACAGAATGTATGCATGCATGGTAAAACTTTTGGAATACGAAATTTATCCAAACAAATCGGACACATTGTCATACGTTCCATTTGTTTGGATTTGTTGAGTCCAACATTCGAAGCCATATTTCAATAAGCAAACATCATTTTCAATTATACGTGCATATATTTTTTTTCTTTTCTTTTCTGTTGATTCATACGATATTTCTCGAAGTTAAAAGAAAAGCGAGATATTTACACCATATTTTGCATTTTGCAGTCTCGTTGACAATCACCCTCAGCATAATATATCAATAAGATGTCGCAATCGATTGGATTGTATTCTCCGAAGACTTATATCTATGTTAATTAATTTTTTCACTTTCCAATAATCATTCAGAGCGAATGGTAACAACAACAACAACAACAACAACAACAGCAAAAAACATTCAATTTGCTTATGGTAAATATCTTCTCTTTCGGCAAAATAGTTTATTTAATAAAATTGAACGAAAGATTATTCAATTGATTCAATAATTCGCATCGATTTTCTTCCTCTCCAGTTCAACTAGTATAGACATATATTAAATTATCATTTTTGTTTTTTCGTAGAGCATAAAATCGATTACCAGACTAATTAAGTCATAGCATATTTGTCAAGTACACTTGAAAATTTGATGATTAAAACTAATGTTATTTCAATAGTAAACAACTTATAGAGAAAAAAAAGAAAAGAAATATTTAGCTATTTGATAGTTAGACATATAGGATTATCAGCATCGAAATGTTCGAGATAATTGAATACGGTTCATAGCCTTGATTATAAAATAGCTCGTAAGAAATGCAGCATGCTTTTCTTGTCTAATTTGCAAGTGCGTTTGTGTGTGTAGGCATGCATGGAAAGGTCCTTTCACTCCCACTCAATCGTGTTCTTTAACTAATGTTAACATGGTCAAGAAGAAATATCGTATTTGGCAAAGTTTAGCTGCTCTTAAACGATCCAATTATATATAGAAGATGATTTTAGTCTTCATTGTTAACAGTTTTTCTTCTTGTCGTTTTTTTGTTTGTATAATTGAATCTTCGAGGAATTTTGTGTATACAAATGTTCGAATGTGAAATGAGACCGAGTAAATGTGTGTGTAAAAGACAAAGAGAAAAGCACAACATAAAATATATACAATAAAAAAAAGAGAGAAACGAGGAGGAGAAGAAGAAGAGAAAAAAAAACGGAACAAGAAGAATGAGTTAGGCTACTTTATCTATTATTTCTGTTCGTTGCCTGATAGTTAGATGCAAAAGAGGAATGAACACTAGTAAACGAATGACTGACTGCATGAATGAATGAATGAATGAATGGAATGACTGAGTGAATAGTAGTAATGATGGTGGAAGTAGAAATGGAAAGATCTAGCATAGTTTTACAGAAGAAAAGAAGCACAAGGAGAGAAGGAGAAAAAGAAGTTGATGCCGATGCCGATGCCGAAGTCGAAGCCGTAGAAAGGAAGGAGATGATGAGAACGAAGAAGAAGAATACCAGAGAAAAAACCCGAGAAAAAAAAAGAACACACACAAGAAGGAAATGCGACCGATTTCTGTGGTGTGCTCGTTGGTTTTTGTTTTGTTGAAGGACAAAAAAAAATAGAAAATCTTTTGCACGCATTCCAATAGTTTCGACATTCCTTAGTATCGATTACAGTTTTGTTCTTATGACGATTATCAGGTGATTACAATCGAATAATGATCATTTATTAAAGAAAATATTTTATTGTCAGAATCGTTGGTTTCGATTCGATAGATAGAATCTTGTATTTCTACTATTGTTATTGTATTATCTATCGGTTTTCTCCTATCCATTTTCATTGTTAAGCAAAAATCTCGAGGGAATTTTATTCTAAAACGTTTTTTATTGTTATCGATATTATATTTGCATAGACATTTCGTGTTGTATTACGACTAGACCTAACTTGAAGACAAACAAACTGTAATTTGCTGATTTTATATTGACAAAATATTCGTATGGATTTGTCATTCTCTCGATCTATGCGTGTCTTCCTATGACAAACCATTCATAATTGATCTCTGAAAGTGCATGCGTGCGCACATTCAATATCTTTTTTTGACATAATCATGGGATGCACTTTTTTTTTACTTCTTTCCTTCACACATATAATCGATTAGTGAGGTGAACAACGCGCATTTTCCACTTCTACGTATGTTTATATTTGCTCGTAGACGCCATCCATTGATGCTTCTATTTTAAAATATACTTGATTGTTGTTTTTATTTTATGTCTTCAGTTCACAAGCATTCTGTTTAATTGAATAAACAAAGTAGAATAAGAATATTTCATAAAAACGTAGTTCATTTTCTTTCCAGAAGGTAAAACATGTTCAACCGTTTTTTTATTATTAATGCTTTAAGCTGCTTAGAAGAAGTTCGATAGGATCTTGTTGTTATTAAATTCTTAGACATTTTGAGCGAATAAACGGAGAGAAAGACAAAGAACATTACGATCTAGCGATATTGATACGGCTTTGATTTCACTTTTTGATTAATTTTGTGGATCGTATAGTTTTTCTTTTATGTTATAAAATATTTTTTGTATCAAAAAAAAATAAGAGAGAAAAATAGCAAATAAATCTAATCATATACATATCTATATATGAAAAAGAAAAATATTCTTTTAGTATTTCTATCGTTTTTTTTCTTCTTTCTTCTCTCTGTCTCTCTCTCTCTTTCTTCATTCTTATGTCTGTTGGATCTATCAATAATGGCAGTTAGGGAAGCAATGACTACGTAAGAAGATGAAGGAAGAAGAAAAAAATAGAGAACTCGAAGAGAAAAATGGAAAACAAATTTAGCCGGCGGCACAGAATCCGTCATCAGATGAATGTCAAAGCTTCTTTTACATGGCCTTCAAATAAAGGTTGCTATGCATGTAAATGTTTAAAAAAAAAGGCAAAAATACAACGGTAAGTTGAGATATTATTGTATTATTTCAGGTATTATTTACTAACAATTTCACATTTGATTATTGGATAAGATATTTGTGTTTTTTTTCCTTAATATTTGTTTGATTGTCTCTTCAGATCAGATAAGTCGCTTGGTTAAGTAGCAACATAAGAAATTCAATAAAGAAAACATTTCTTTATATATTATTTTCAAGTTGATACAAATTAATCGTTCATCTAATATGTGTCATTATTGTTGTTATCTAGCATATGTAAGATCATCAGCATCTTCTTCTGCCTCTTCATTATCATCAAATATTAACGATAGTAATCAATATTTTCCACATTATTATAAACATCGTCGCACGCGATCTTATCATTTAACTGTACCATTGTGTCTTGTTAGTTTAACACTCTTTTTTATGCTGCTCAATTTGACTCTGGTTCTATCGCAATCATCACAAGTTCAACATCAACGAGATCAAACATCAAAGAAAATCCTTGAAAAAGATTCTCGAGGTTATTTATTCCAATCAAAAGCGATCTACAATATTTTCTCTTGTCTTTTTTATAATAGATTTTTTCGGTGTTAATACTATTCTACATGAAGAAGAACAACAGCAACATCAACCGCATACCAGATCTCACGAACGATTGTCAACATTAAATAGACCAAATTCAAGTGTGCTTACACCCAAACCAAAACGTTTAACATATGAAAAACGTCTTATACAAGATTTACTTAATAATTATCCGACGATTTATGCACGTCCAATACGTAATGTTTCACAACCGTTGGAAGTAACATTTGGTTTAACATTAACACAATTATTTGATCTTGGTTCAACAGGTCAAATCATGCAAACAAATACATGGAAAACATTAATGTGGAAAGATATGAATCTTGTTTGGAATGAAAGTCATTACGGAGGCTTGAAAACGGTTTGTTTACCAGCTGATTCCATTTGGACACCAGTAAGAAATATCGGTTAAAATAACATGTTTCTTTTACCTCTCGCTAGGATATTGTTCTATATAATTATGCTGATGAACGTTTAAAAGATTGGCGTGATATCTCAGCAGTTATTCAACATACAGGTGATATTCTTTATGTACCAACAACAATGCAATTTAGTATTTGTTTTCTTGATATAACAAATTTTCCATATGATGTACATCAATGTTCAATGAAATATCGTTCATGGACATATGATATATCAAAATTAGAACTTGTTTTCAAAGATAATACATCAGCCATCGATATGACAGCATATGTGAATTCAAATGAATGGAAATTCATTCCACTTGAAGCTGAAAAATCTATAACCAACGATACATTTTCATTATTAACATTTACGGCAACAATTCAACGAAAAGGTGGCCTCTACGGGTATATTCTTATACTACCATGTTTATTATTATCTGCAGCTACAATGGTCGTCTTTTGGATTCCTCCTGAATCACCTGCAAAAATGATTTTAACAATATCGATTTTTTCTGGTCTATTTCTCTTATTGCTTCTACTTGCCGAATCCATACCGGGTAAACGATAAAATCCTCAACAAACAAGGCAGAAAGAGAAAGCTTTCATTCTTTTCCTTTTTTGTTCTTTCTATTCGGTTCATCGCTTGATTTTGAAGTTGCATGTTGAATAATTAGACATAATCATCGAGACAGAAAGAGAAAACGAAGAAGAAGAAGAAGAAGAAAAGAAAAGGAAGTCATTATATGAATTTCACAATGTGACTAGGAAGATCCATTGTATTATAGCATAGATATATATACATCAAAGTCGGAGATTTGTTTGATACATTAGATGACATTTAAATCGAACAGGAAACTAATCATACATCTTTTGTGTTTGATGAATGAAATATTTCAAAAAAATGAAGTCCTATTGATCTTTAGGTGGTGGTGGTACTCCACAAATTGGTTATTACTATTGCATGAATATGGTTGTCGTAGCAGTTACTGCTGTACTAGCCACAATAGTTATGCATATTTATGTACGAGGTGATATACGTCAAAGTGTACCACCGAGTATACTTCGTATATCGAATTATCTAGCACGAGTTTATTGTATGATACCGAAAACACCAGCTAATTTGCCTAGTACTGGCGGAGTAGCATCACGTTATGGACCTTCATCACCAGGCGCACTTCTTTTGCCTGAAAAGATTTTCTTAACACCATATTATCACGAAGAAGAATTTACGAAGAAATTAAAATTACTTAAACAACGTTTTCAAGAATTTCATCGACAACAACAAGAACAAAGTCAAACAAGTAATCGTGGCATGTCAAATGAGATTATCACGGAAATGAGTGTGAATTTACGTTCCATTGAAAATGATTTAAAAGAAATTCGTGATTATCTACGACATATGAAGAAAAAAATCGAAGATACCGATCGATCGAATAAAACTGCTGACGAATGGAAAAAAGTTGCACTCGTACTTGATCGTACATTTTTCTTTGCTTACTGCTGTTGGCTTGTCTTATCACTTATTATTATGTTTCTTAAAACAACTAATTTGACAAAATTTACATGGGCAGCATGGGCTTCAGCAGCATTGAACAGTACTACTAATAATGTAACATTACCATAATTGTACGATTTCTTAACACGTTTCCTTTTGTTCTTTACAAATAACTTATTGGTGCTGAATTCCTACTATCTTTTTTTTCTCTGTTCCTCTTCTGTATTTTGTACAATTAATGAAAATTTTTGTAAGATGTCTATATGGTTTTTTTTTGCAGTGCGATTTTATTGTTTAAAAGAATACAACATCACTATACGATATATTATTTTGAATTTTCTTTTTCACATCTGAACTTTCCATAGTTCTCGATTAAATTTAATAATTTCCTATTTATTTTAACTGACAATTGCGAAGAATTATTCTAAATAAATTAAACCTACCAGATTCATCTATTTTATAAATAAACTCGAACGAAAGCTTCGACACTCAGCTGGCATACAGGACACGATCGAATTGATTTAACACATGTTGAGCATGAGACCAAATGTCCGCATGGTATGCATGCGAGTCGCTTTTCCTCTTTATAGCACAATACACAAGGATGTGCCAATGATGGATTACTTGTTTCTTTCTCTACAATACCATGTGATTTTCCAACTTCTGCTACTCCATCCATGTCTACCTCTTGCTCTTTTGGCGATTCACTATGTGCTACTACTTCATTTTTACTATTATAAGATTCACGTGGAATATCCATTGGAAGTTTTTTTTTCTCTCGTATTCTCTTCATTGTAACACTTGGTACAATAATATTGTCCTTGTTACCATTAATAACTTCTATCTGTTTACGCAGAATCGTACATGCCAACCACAGATCACTATCGCTGACGAAATCACTGTCTAAATTTCAATTCAATTTGTTTTATATGGCACCATTAAGTATCTTACGTTTTAGCCGTAACTGATCTTCCCAACAGCGTTTGATAACAGACAATTTAAAATTCTGATCAAGTAAACGCTGTGAACTAGGAAGATCTAGACGGGCGGCAACAAGTCGCGATAAAGTACTTTCATCTGGGATCAAAAGTGTATTTGTATCTCGATTATCACCGCCTATACCTATTGTATTCCCCATCGTATGATTTCTTGTTCGTTCTAAAAATGAATTTGTTTTCATGAGCACCCTCTCTCAATTGATTAGTTATAATAGATATGACGAACCTTGCAGAGCTCTCTTTGACTCTTGTATGCGCTGATATAGTTCTGGACCACATAATTGTTTTGCATAAGCACAATGAGGAAACCATCGTGCATGCTCAATCATTGGGTTATCATGAGCACCCCAATTTTGTAATGAGCCATTACAATAGAAACAGGTCACTACTGTATCTTTACCAGCATAAAAAAATCCAGCCTTAACGAGATCATCTACTGATGGCATATTCTCGGTCGGCCACTCGCTAAATGATGCAAACCGTTTCGGTATTTCGATAAAACTCTGATGAATAGCTGCTGTATAGACTATATTTGTATGTTGTAGTTGGTTGGAATTTGTAGCCGTCGAAGCGGCTTCATTAATAATTGCAATTAATGGTGAATTTGATGCGGACTCTTCAGCCACCATTGCAATGACGTACGGACATTTGGGTGAGATAGTTTTATGTACTTCACAAGGATCATCAATATTTTGATTCCATTGTTGACAAATAATATTGCAATAAATGCAAAGGACGCGATCGCTCACATTACAACTGAAAAAGCCAGCACGAATCATTTGCGAAGTCAGCGATGATAATTGACGAGACCAATGTGAAAATGTCCTTGTCCGTGCTTGTTTCAAAGCATTAACTTCAACCGAAACCGTTTGCGATTGGTCCGAAGAACGTGGTTGACTACATTGTTCATGTGTGTCTAGGGATTTCTTGTTTGTTATCTGTGCATTGTCAGTGATAAATGAGTTATTCTTGTTTTCTATCTTATTCTGATCGATGAAATCCTTGTCAGTAACATTTTGAAGTTTCCGATTAATAATTGGTTGTAACTTTGCACGTATTGTCTGGAGGTGAGTCACCAAATCTATATTATGACATGGTTTGTTATATACGTATGGTTTTGGAGTGGAGTTTGTACTGTTAGTCGATCTCTTGGAAATATCTGGGTTATCAAACGATATTTCACTCCCATGAATACTTGCATGAAACAACAACATGCACACAGTGGTTGTCGACTATGACGTCTACACGGAGTATGATGGTTGTTTTTTTTATCGTTCCTTTTATGGTAGTTATGTTGGAAAAAACCGTTAACGGCAAGATGGTTAAAAAAACGAATAGCTTGTTTTGGTGATGTGGCGTGCTTTTGTTTGGATTGGAAAAAAAAACCTTCCAACTTTCTTCTCCTTCCTTTTTCGTGCCTAAGAATTAGATTAACTTATTTTACAGTCAGAATTTTACGAGTATTACTCAAAGATGAGAATGGTTTGCATCTTTCAAAGTTTTAACCCAGTCGGACGGATTTATGAAATTTTTTCCTCTTTCCATTATCAATTCTGGTCAGACTATCAAATTTCTGCAACTATCAGTATTTTTGAT
>ERZ778019.1567-NODE-1567-length-29395-cov-12.152079_pt1 | contig 29395 bp, 43 predicted proteins | sample MGYA00375749_ERZ778019 | MGnify/ENA primary metagenome ERZ778019 (study PRJEB29350, sample SAMN05389821) | bioreactor metagenome | isolation source: Ammonium sulfate bioreactor | place: South Africa: University of Cape Town | collected 2014-03-17 ... | reverse complement strand
CGCACAGATTTGAAATATCTCATTTCAAGGATATTTCGTCATTGAGCAGTTGTAAATATATTATTTCACGTCAGAGTATTAGTCTATTTCAATGTAAAACATGACGACATAGCCACGAATGACGTAATATCAGTTGATTCAGATCCTTTACAATCTTTTAATAACCTAGTCAAGGTTGAGTTCGTTCAACTGGATTACTCTCTTATCGTAAACTATTTTCAATTTATTCAATTGGAAATGAGAGAGAGAGCTCGCCTTTCAACTTCGAGTTCAAACATGACTTTTGAAAATTCAAAAAAGAAAAATTATTAAAACATAGAATTATCGTTTGTAAAACTTCTATTAATAAAAAAGAACATGACATATGAAGATTATTATTAATCAATCCTTTGTTTATTCAGCGAAATCCAACTGTCTTCATTTTATAACAGTTAATTCCATGAAATAAATCTAATTGTTTTCTTCTATTTGTTTCTTGGGTACATAATGATATTTTCAAATGAACAAAATTCTCATGTGAATCAGTCAAAATCAATTATCATGAATACGAGAGAGACACACAAAAAAACGCTATTTTCTATTCGATAGCATGTGTGCGAAAATGATGAAGTAATAATCAATTGATAAAAACTTATGTTTGATCACTATCAGTTTGAACAATATAAAAAAAATCATCTTCATATTGACAATTGACATGGCGTGTTCATAATTGAAAGTAATAATATTTAAAAATTTTTGTCGGCTTAGTTCGACTGTTGTTACTATTAATCTCATCGCGTGTTTCAATTTTTGTTTGCACTCAACATACACACACACACAAAAATTTGATCGTTATTATATTCACAATGAATTAGAAAAGAAAGAAAAATGATAATCATGTCTGACAGCAATTATCTGACGACTCGCGAACGTCGTTGACTTACCTCGGTTCTTAAATTATAGAAGTGAAAAAGACAAATGAATAATGAATGTGTAAATAAATATATATTATATATAGGTAATTCATTAAATTATATTTATATATAGAGAAAGAAAGAGATATATGAATAGAAGGGAAAAGAAAACAGAAAGAAAAATTGATAGTTTATTTGTGTCTCAGTAATCAAAAGAGAATTTTTCGGTTTTTTTATTTTACACATCAAGTCTAAAAAGAATGTTTGCTGTCAAGATAGTTATACACCTTGTGGCCATAGGAGATGATTTTTTGAGTTAGTTGTTGTACCAATAATAGCATTCATGTATTCCTTGGCTTTAATACGTAGATTGGCAATTGAATTTGTATTTGTTGTTGATTCATTATTATGTTCATTCGTATCCGATGATGAAAATGAGCCTCCATAGGAATGATGAGGCGGTGTTGGGTAGGCTGATGATGAATAGAGTGATGAAACATTACAATTGGATGGAAAAAATGTCACATTATTCGAATGATGTGATGGATTGGTTGACGTTGAAAATGGTGATAAAAGCCATGGATCGATTGCTAATGTTGATGAAACAGGTGATGTCGATGAAGGATTTGTTGTCGAACGATTTGTTGCCGGAAAACTTGACATAGGAAAATCGGGATTGATTTTTAATGTACTTGCTTCAGCTTTTTCTTGTCGACGCCATTTAGCACGACGATTTTGAAACCTTAATTTTGAAGTCAAAGAAATTCTACTCGAACATATCGTTAGTTTATATTCTTACCAGACTTGTACACGAACTTCAGGTAAACTAATTTTACCAGCTAATTCTTCTCGATTGTAAACATCTGGATAATCTAATAATTTTAGAAAAAAAAACGCACATTGACAGCTTTTTTTTTTTGGTCTTTACGAGATTTTTCAAAAGCACGTTCAAGTTCATGTAATTGAAATGTTGTGAATGTTGTTCGATTTCGTCGATGTTTTTTCTTTGAATTTGAATGATGCTGATTCGAGCCAAGACTATCATCATCATCATCGAGTTCATCTAGATCATTTTCAGATTGATGATGAGATTTCTTCGAATGATTTAATCCATCATTTTCATTCGGTAGACAACGAATCATTTTATCTAATTAAATCAAATATATTTATATGAAGAAAAAAAACAAAACAAAATAAATAACATACTTTCAGGATAGAGTTCGTCTGAACTACGTTTTTTATTTGTTAATTTGTCTTGATTTAATTTTACTGATGTTAAATGTGAATTAAAAAGATGAGCATGTGCTTGAGCATGATGATGTTCAAGATTTCTAATGCCTAATATAGCTTCGATTGAATGAATAGCTTTTAAATCATCATTGATTGGTGGTACCATTGAAATTGATGTTTTACTTGTTCCACTTTTCATTCTATTTCAATTTATGTGTGAGTATGACGATGATAATAGCAATAATGATGCTTCTTTTTTTTGCTCTCGTCGTTCTTTTCCTCTCTTCTCTCCTCTCTTTTTCTCTCTTTTTGCTACTCCGTTGTTTTTTTAATTTATTTAATGAATAATCTAATAATGACCGTGATGAATGGGAGTACGACGAAGAAAAAAAGAGAAAAATCAGAAAAAGAAGACGAAGAAGCAAAATATTAATCAACAATGTTAGACTCTCGTTTTCTCTTCTTCAATGATTGCTTCGTTTCTCGTTCTTCTTCTTGTTCTTTCATATTTCTATTCGTCAAAAAATTAACGATAGGACGAATAAGTAAAGGCGGATGTAATTATAAACTAGCACAACCAATGATCATGATGATGACTTGAATATATTTGCTGTCAAGAAATTATTTCGATGTAAATTTTTTTTCTTCTTGCAGCTTGAATTGTGATTTCAATTCGATTCGATTAAAAGGTGAATGTCTGTATGTCTCATGAGAGGAATTCATATTTGAATATATGATTTTTCAGTTCGATTAAACTCCCCTAGTGATGCTCATTTAACTAAATGAGTCAAATAATAGATCATTAACTAATTACCAAGATTTAATTATCAAAAGGAGAAAAGAAAAACGTTTTCTCTCTCTTGCGTTTGCAATTCAATTTTGAGATAAGTATCTTTCATTGCTGATTGAAACACCGATACATCTGCTGACATTCTTTTTGTCAAGTGGTTGACGTCTTTTTTTTTTGTTGTTGATATGATTGAGACTACTTAATCGAGAAATTAGCAGTTTTTCAATCCCTGCTGTGCGAAAAGTCAATTAACTTAAAAGAAACGATAGAATCACGAGGGTGTGTTATACCTGAAATGAATTTCTGTCGTTTTTTTTTGTTTCTTCGTTGTCTACGAGTTTTGTTGCAGATTGAAATTGATCATTTAATGATGATGTTCTACCGGAAATTTGACTTTTCTTTTCTTTTTTGTTGAGTTTTTTTAATCAAATGAAACAAAAAAAAAGAAGAACGAGTGTGAGACCGTGAAATCTATTTGCTCGTTCATTGATTAGCTATTTCGTTTCTTCGAGCACAAAAACTGTCAAGAACAATTTCCTGTGATGATGTGTGATTTCATATTTTAGTTAATCATGAACGCGAAGATTTAATTCACTATTCTAATCGAATAGACACTTTCTCTTCTTCTATCGATTTGCTAACAGAATTAACGAATATAAAATGCGAGAGAGCAAAGCAAAACTCCGACTTAATTCTCTCAATGTTCATTGATAATAGTATAACCTTTTTTTCTTCTTTTCTTTCATTGGCTTTCTCATTATGTTAACTTCAATCATTATCAAATTGACATGTTGTCGTTCGTTTTCGTCAAATTATTTTCTATTAATTATTGTCAAAAGATCAGATCATACATCGTCATTCCGTCGCCGTTTTTCTTTCGTTCTTTTTTTTATCAAATTATAATTATGTTAGAACACACATTTTGATTTTTATCAAATGTCAAATTAACAAAAATTAACATTTAGTTTTTTTTGTTTCTATTTAAAGAAGAGAAGAAGAAAAAAAACCGAAGGAGAGAACAAATGTGTCGTATTGAAGTTAGAGTTTTATCGAAGTTGTTTGCAATTATAAAAATAAAGAAATTGAATTATATTTCAACCGTTGATTAGCACAGGTTAATGATTTCTGACAGCATGAATTTCAAACGACATTATAAATCTTTAATTTTCGATAGTAATTAGATTTTTTGATCGTAATTTGGTCAATGCATCACCGTCTGATAATCGATTCATAGAAATCGATGGACGTGGTTGTTGTTGTTGTTTAAAAACGGGTGGTAATGAGAGACGATTTTGTAAATCTTGTGGAGGCACAAGTCCTAATTGACTAACATTTGATTCTCGTCGACGCAGACCTAATACAGATGACATACGTCGAGATGATGCCGATGTTGTAGATACAATTGACAATTTACGTTGTGAAACGGATGCCGGCGGAAGAAGTCCAACAACAGGCACGACTGGTCGTTGATAGTAAGGTACAAATGCTTGTCGATAGGAACTTGTTAATTGTGGTTCAAGTAAACGTAACATTTGAGCTGTTTGACCACCGGTGAGTGTCTTTGAAAGAGGGTTGATGGGAGATGTTTTGATTGGTGTTAAAGATGGCAATGGTGTTTGTGTTGTTCGATTAATTTGAAGTGTTGGTATGGCTAGAGAAGGCAAAATGTAAATAAAAAAGTACAATTTTAATGAAAAGAAAATATATAAAAGAAAAAAACAGCCGAGAAAAATTCTCTGTCTGTGTTTATATTTAGTTAAACATACGTAGTTGATTGAGTTTTTTGCCATTTGGATTTCGTTGATACGCTCGTAATAAACGTACAGTTTTCCAATCGTTCATTTTCTTTGCTATTTCGATTTTCGATTCAAGTACATGATAAACATCGAGAGTTTCAGTTGATATCGATGAATTCGATAGTGTCGATGATGAAACAGTTGTTGCCTTTGATTTATTTGTCATCGGACGTAGAAATGGCATTTGATGAACAACAGGTATTTCTCGAGCCATGAATATAGTCGATCGAGATGTTTCAGCGAGATATCCACTAAGTTGTTCATAACCAAGTTTTCTTGCTAATTCATCAGGTGTATTATTATGATTATCAGGAATATCAAAACGAATTCGATATTGTAGTAAATAATCGACAATAGCTCGAACAAGAATTTCATTTCCATGTTCGATTGCATAATGTAATGAACATAGACCTGAATAATCTCGAATAAGAATATTAATATCACCTGGATATGAACGAAGAAGATAGAGAGCTTCTTGTGTACAATTTAGATTTGTTATCCAATTGAAAAGATTTTTACCATAATAATCAAACAAATGAATATCAAGATTGCAATGTGTAATTAAAAATTGAAAGATATTCAAACGTTTACGTTCAAATAATGGATCATGAGGATTTTGTTGTTTGATTAGATGTATGAGAAGATTTTGTCCGAGATCATTTTGAATATTAATATTATGTCCATGTTTAATACAAGTTAGAATTTTATGTAAATGACATTGTTCAATAGCTTCGATGAGAAAACGTTCGTTTTTGAAGGACATTAATATGTTAGCAGACTATAAAAGAAACGTCAAAATAAAAATGGTTTCACTACTGTTTTTACTGATGTTATTAATAAGCTGAGAAGCAATAAAAAAAAAAAGAAATGAGAAGAAAACAGTCATGAGGTAAAAAAGTTCAATAGAAATGATCGATTTCTTGTTTTTTTTCTTTGTTACTGAGAGAGAAAAAAAAGAAAGAAACACTCTAATCCTCTGTTCTCTAACATAACAGAAAAAAAATAATCATACTTTCTCGAATTTTCTTAACATACAAAAGCAATTGAGTATGAATAATAATAACAATAATAATGTGAGATTACGTATCACACATACGTACGATTCTACGCCTATTTAGTCTAGAGAAAGAGAAGAAAAAAAAGAACTTTTCAGGGTTGTACGGACAATTATTTAAACAAAAAATAACAATGAACTAACTACGAAATTTACATATAAATCACGAGTGAAAAAATGTCTTTAATATTTGAGTACAAACAAAAGAAAACTGACGAGTTATAGAATTTAATTGAAAAAAGTTAAAGTACAAAAATGAAATCAATCAAATGACGAGAAGAGTTTTTCCTGTTTTCATACTTCAGTATGAGAAAAAAAAAATTATTATGAATTTTTCCAGTTAAATAAACATTGAACAAGTCCAATATGAGCACAGAATTGTTTCATTTCGAACGTCAATATTGATAGATCTATGATCATATACGTGATTAGTCTTCAATGATCAAGAAAAAAAGAGGAAGGAGATTAATCGATCTGTTGACATTCAGTTTCCTTTTCTTTTGTTAACTACAGAAACATATAAATAAATGAAACATTGTCGCGTCATGTGTTTCGATTGTGTTTAACTAAACAAGACAAAAGTCAATTCATTAATTGTAACCCTGATTCAATACCGACATGTGACGGCGACCTAGAAAAATATCCATTGATCAAATCAAATAGAGACAACAACGCAATGACATGTCGTCCTAATAGAAATCAGTATGTTGAACAAATGCTCTAATCGACGACAAATTCATCGACAGTATTCATAATGAATTTCAATCGACTCGGGATTTTTCTATTCGGCTTTTTTATTCAACAAATAATCGCACAAAATCCACCTGTTGTCCCATTGACTAGTACGTATATCAACATCTATCTCGACATTCTTTTATAGTAATAATAATAATTTCAATTTAGATGCACGAACAACTATCTATTGTCATCATTCGAAAACAATTGGCACTATGTTTATACGTTGTAATGCCAATGAAAAGATTCGAATGCTCGATGCATATGATGTGGTTGTTAAAAATAAATCTCATTTACCATTACAATGTTTGAAAGAACAATCGTTATCATCGATTTCGATCAATTCAACATCGAATGCCAATTGTAAAATTTCGACAAGTTTTGCTTCGGCCTGTTCAGGCAGAGAGAATTGTACTTTACACATGCAACGAATACGTTTAAATAGTGAACAGGATGATTGTTACAATGAATTAGTTGACTATACAATGGCATTTTTCGAATGTATTTCAGGTAGATTTTTTTGAGACAAAGAAAATCATTTAAAATGTGATGATTTTTAGATGCATTTATTCATGATATTTGTTCGACACAAGCTATGACATCGATTTGGGGTACATTACAGACACCAAATTTTCCTAATCCATATACGGCAAATGATGATTGTTGGTGTAAAATCTCGACTCAATCACAATATCGACTTTTACTTTCTGTGATTTCATTTCAATTAATTCCCTACGATCGTTTGTTTTTCGTTTTGAGCTCGAATAGAATTCTCGATTGTTTTTTCGATTTAGAACAATGTGCGGGTGCAGGACTGTTTTTACAGAGTAGTGACCAACAACGGAGTACACAGTGTACTTATTTACAACAAGGACATAATTATTTAAGTGATACAAATACGTTGTACATGAATTTTTATAGTCGAACATTGACTGTACGTGGAGGTTTTTGGCTTGTTTATGAAGGTATTTGATCTTTTTTTTTCATTTTTCAAAAAAAAGAGACATGTGTGTGTGTTTTTTTTGTAAATAAAAGCAAATCATCCGAATGCTGAAGTTCATTTACAATGTGGACCGAAAGAGAAAATTGGTGTGCCATTATCAGAAATATCAAATCGTTCTCCAACGATTTCGACATCGTACAATCATGGTTGGAGTCGTTTAGCTTATAACAATCCACCTAATCCAGCGACAGTCAAAACGGATTATCAACGTCTATGGATGACGACACCTCAATCGATTTTTGCTTCACGAGCTTCGAGTAAATACTTTTGTTATTTGCTAATCAATTTCTTGTGTCACATCTTTTTGTTTTCCTTTGTTGAAGAAATGAATCGTTTAACAACAGTAGCAGGTGCATTTACGTATCCTCACGGTCGGTTAACAACGTTTGAACTAGAATTTGGACCGAAAGGTTGGTTTGTGAGATATCTATATGGGTCATCGAATGTTACAGCAACGAGATTTATACAAACCGTAACGAGTCAAGCGCCCGTTGTCAAATGGAATTCAACGTGGAGATATTTTCGACGACCTCGACCAAGAACATTTCTACCAAGAATGACTACTATTACCACTACTACCACCACTAATTCGCCGATACCACCAAGTAGATAATATCATATTTTTTTTAGAAAGAAAATTCATTTTCAAATCATTGATTTTTAGCAACAACGAGTTTTCTTACATCAACTATTCCGATTATATCAACTGAAAAAATTTCATCAATCAAACTTAGTTCACTAGTTGCTAATTATACTAGCACTATAGAACCTTCTTTCGCAACAACGAAAACTTCAACAATATCTATACCACCAGCAACGCCATGGTATGCGCCATCCGGTCCGTTCGATTGGTGGCAATGGCGATTATACGCAACAAACAGGATTAAAATGTTATCAGAGAACTCTACCACCCCCATTACCACAACAACAATTACTACTACCACCACTACCACAGTGATTCCTAGAACTACAATTACAACTGTAACAACAACAACAACAACAACGACGACGACGACAACAACAACAGCAGCAACTACAACTGTAACAGAATCAAGTACATCGATGATTATCCCTACGACTCAAGTTTCAAATAATTGGTTTCCTCCGAATAATTTTGAGACAACAACAACTACTACAGTAGTGACTTCAAAAGTACACGTCGAATACGATGGTGAAGATGATTATAATGAATGGTCGGATTATTTCGGTACAACTCAGGTTCAATTGATTTCCACAACCCAATCTTCTGTATATTTACTACCAGAAATGAAACCAAAGAAATCTCAACAAATGAATTACTATCCGACAAATTTAAATCCACAATATTTCAGTCATTTGTTCACTAATCCTATGCCATTTGTATCGTCAACAAGAACTACTCCAAGAAATCAATCAACCGACCAAACATCATCGCAAAACATAGTTCAACAAACGACCGACCACGAAAAAATTAAATCTGCCGCCGCCGATGACGACGATGGCTGGTTGGGTAAAACAGGTAGAATCAAACAAATCGATGATTGTTATTGATTTTTTTTCTTCTTCTTCTTCAGATATGACTATTGTTGGTGTTTCGATTCTCTTCGTTCTTCTTCTTCTTTCTGTCAATTTCATTCTGTTCGTCGTACGAAGGTAAACAAAACAAAAAATTTGAAAAAATAATTTCGAATTGATTTAGACATCGTCATCGAGTCCAAGGTCGACATTTGCTTAGTGCTTCATCACTCAACAGTCATCAAACAAGTCCTAATAATCATCTTCAATATTCGAAACAAAGACCACCAATAAATAGTTTTGCTCCTACGACAACTACTAACAATAACAATGATATTTTACCAGGCGTTGGTATGAAGGATTTTATATAAAATGAATAATTAGCAAACACTCGATTGTCTAGGTGAAATCGTTCTTTGGGATCGAAAGGATCAAGGCGGATATATGATCGATAATCAAGGTGAATGGGAGAAAATCGATGGACATTCATGGTTTCGAACGAAATCTTCGAATAAGGCTTCATCTAGCAAAAGGTTTTGATGAATCTGTTCTAAATTTAAAAAAAAAACAAATTTCGCGTTTAGTTTTCGATCACGTTTTCAAATGATTCGTCAATCGGCTAAAAAATTCAATACAAACGAACGAGCAGCATCTCAAACATTTCAACATGCATTGCTCACTGATTGTACGTTTTTGTTTTCTGTCAAAATTCTTCTTCAATACTTTCTCTTTAGCTACAAATCTCTCTCCCGTTCCTGAAACCGACGATGTACGTTCGGGTAGAAAACCTGTTCCAAACGATGACTATTACAAAACATTGGAATTCGTTGAAAGCGATTCGAATTATACGACTATGCCGAATGCACTTGGTCGAAGCGATGATTCAGTTATCATCAGTGTGCCAACGATGCTACGCGAAGAAGACGATATTGCAATGACAACTGACGGCGGTGAATCGATTTACAATCAAAATAATTCGATTCAATCATTCGAGAAAAAAACCTATCGAAATCATCAACTACCAACATCGATAACTGTTGGCTATTGTCAAACAGACATGCAAACACTTGATCCGAAATATTTCTTCAAACTCACTGAACATTCTCTTCTTGCCGATCATCGACAAATGTCAACATATGACTCAGGTTTTTTCGACAGTTTAAGTTCGATAAGTCGTTCGTCGTCGATAAATAATAATTAAGTTTTAGACTCGATTGAATCTCGAATCGTCGTTTTTTTTTATTTAATAAAAATATTTCATTCGAATTTTACTTTTTCTGCTCGAATAAAATCCTATTTCTATTTCTATTGACTTTATTCCTCATCAAAGAACACACAGATCTATACAAGAAAAAAAGAACGCTCTCTTTTTTTTTCTTCGTCGAAAGTTAAACTCTTCACGCGCATGTCCAAGCAAAACGACTGGATGAACTCGGTCCATTTCGAATGACACTTGTTAATTCACGTTCGACAGTCGATTGTTTAAGACCAACTTTGAGCCGATGTTCGCATAGGTAAAGAAGTGTATCGGCCGCGCCCCAAACTGGTTGTCCAATAAAGAAATCATGCATCTTTAATGTTGCTAATAATGACACTAATGTTCGATCGTCATATGTATTCGAATTGCTATCAAATTGTACGCGTATTTGACAAAGAGACACTGTTGATTCTTCTTCATCGACTTCGTTGACATCAGCTAGTAGAAGACAGAAAAAAAAACAACAAGAAAGTTTAGTATGAAAACGAAAGAAAAGCCCATAAACCCAATGTTATTGTTTATTCTCCTTGAGTACTTTTCAAATACTTGTCTAAGCAGTTCATCTCTATCTGTCGAGCACAAAACGTTAGTTACCAAATAAAAACTAACAACGACTAACTTACGATTTCTTAGCGAATAAATCGCAATGATTACAAGCAAAACGGAAACTAAAATAAGGAGGATATTTCGACGTTGAGACAATGCTTTCGTTTCCATGCGATTCTTTGGACAAATAAGATGGAGTAAATAAATTAAAATTCACAATGAAAGAAGAAAAATTCGAAATTCTTCTGTCTTATGTGTTAAGATGTATGTTTTCGTTTTTTATTTATTAAGTAACAAAAAAGAAGAGACGACAACCTCACCAACGTCGTTCCCTGCACTAAAATAATAATGAGGTGCATAAACAATTTCTTTTTTTTTTATTTTGTCGATCGAAATAATTTTTTTCTTCTTCTACGTTCTCTCTCTTTTCCTTCTCTCTCCTCTCGTTCGTTGTTCTTTCCTCGTATATTTATACATTTAATCTTTCATTTTCATCAGAAAGGAGACAGTCAATAATCATAACGATTCATTGATCATCGATATATGGATATTTTTTGAGAACATTGAACTATTAAATGGATACGGTTATGAAACGCAAGATGAGCGATTTATTGTGATTAAAATAAGCGATAGACACACAATACAACAACAAAAAGAGAGAGAGAGAGCAAACACTATCTACGCGAAAAATAGTGAGGACAACATCTAATTTTTTTTCTCATTGGGTTTGATTCGATGGAATTGGTATTTGAAGAACATCGGCAAACAATTGTTTGAATTGTTCGAGTTGAAATGTTAGATTTTCTAATTGAAATTTAAGTTCTTGATTTTGGCTTTTCAACTCGGTATGACGTGTGATCAGGTCACTTTTTTCATTACGTTTCTTGAGTCGATATTTTTCTGCTGCGGTTTTGTTTTGATCTTTTTTTCGAACTTTACGTTCGACCGCAGTTAATGAACGGCGTTTTGTTGACACACGAGGTGACAACGGTGGAGTGAGTGGTACCGCCGCCATATCGTTGGAACTTTGTGATCCAACTGTACATTCATTACCGACCCAGATTTGTGTTGATGAATTCGAATCTTCAATTGGATAGAATGTTGAATCATCCGAAGCCGAAACATCAGCTACCGGCATTGGAGCCGATGTCAGTGAACCTTGTGTAATGTACTTCTCAATTTGTACGCCATCGAATGTTGAATCTAGAGAATCAATATGAGATAATATTGGTAAACAATCGATTGATGATGATGTTTCTACCTGTTCGATTCAATTCGTTGAGAACGGGGAAATCAAATGTTGTGAAAAGATCTTGTTGTTCATCACTCTGATTAAGGTTAACTAATTCTGTTAGTGGTTCATCAACGAAATCGATGTCATTTTCGTCAAGATGACAAATTTGACTTGATGTTAAAAGGGGATTGGGCTCATTCACGCCAGTGTGAGTGATGGTGGGCGTGAAGAGTTCGTTTGTATGTTCGAGTTCGAAGAGCATTTTGTTCGTTTATTTTTTGTAGCCGTCAATGCGGAAAATTGAGTGGCGAGAGCCATTTTGATTTGCATGTTTGAGCTAAAATGAATACACGATGTTCAAAAGAACAAATTCGATGTTTCGAAGAATTTACTGTGAAAAAAGGCACGCTAAAATTCGTGCTGCTAGCCGTAGCTGAGGCGCCTAAGAAGGTCGCGACGTTGTTAGTTAGTAGTCATAATAAAAATGAGCTGAAAAACAAAAATTGCTGATGAAATATATTTTGTGAGGGGCGAGGCGAAAGGTCGTTTTTTCCTTGCGATGAGAACAAGCATGATGCAATGTATTGACTCATTCATGACGCACGAACGTAAACAAGAAAGATTTTCAATCGAAGTCTTTGGCAAAAGAGGAATCGTTCGTGAATATTCGATAGACAGACACAAATGACACATAATCAAGATAAAACCGAAGAATGTACGTGTAATTTTTGAATAAAATTTGAAATAGTTATAGATGTCACCAGTAATAATTGCCGTCAGACGCGCAAAAAAATATAACAGTCTCCATAATTAAATGACTGACTCAATAGTAGGATAAATGTTTTCTTTTCTCGATGATTTATTACTTCTTCTAGCTTGAGTACATTCGAAATTTAATTCAAATATCTCAACTAACCGATGAACAATTGAAAATTCTCGAAGACTATCTTTCTACAAATACTCATCGGTTACTAATTGTTTGTACTGATGAAGTAACATCAATCGTACAAATTCATCATTCGATTTCATCGAATTTCAATCTAAATCATGGTTTATACTATTTCATTCGTAAAACAGATTCATCCGATCAGATTGAATCGGTATCTCATTTTCTTCGATCAGTTCGTTTCGGATATTTGACAGGCAAAGCAATTCCATGTCTAACAGCAATAATTTCTGCACTCGTTGGGCCTTTATTTACAAATAATAATCACATACAAGATCGTACGAGCGAGAAGATCGTGTAAATTTGATTTAAAGATTCACTCTCTTTGTTTCTTCTAGTAATAAAAAATGATTTTCTGAGCGAATTCAATCACTTTTTAGCATCGTTTTATGATGTTCAATATCAAAATCGAACGTATCTATTCATTCCAAAAGAATGTCTCGATCGAACTGTTGATGAAATGATTAAAGATAAAGCATTAATCGGTCGACTAGAGAGTAGAACTTGACAGTAAATTCGTGTGAAAAGATTGTTATTTGTTCTTCGTATAGGCATAATGTTGAAATGGCATCATCAATTGAAACGAATTCTTCTTATTCAAGATCGTTTGATGAATAATGAAGATCAATCGAAAGATATTCGTGAAGAAATTGAATTTTGGCAAAAATATTTAACTAATCTTCATCATATTCGTCAACAATTGCAAAGTGTTGAATTGCAAAATATTGTGCAAGTTTTAATTCAATCGAAATCAGCTTATCTTCATCAATTTCTACATGTTGAAAAAGAAATTCAAGTAAAATAAAAAGAAACGAAATCAATTTATAAATCAAGAAAATCCTATTTTTAGAAATTTACGGATTATGTTGATGATTGTTTAAAATTCTTGAAAATTCTTTCACAATCATCTTTACAATTAAACCAAACGCCTATTGATCAACTTCAATCGATTATAACCGATCTATTCTATCGAATATTAATTCTTTGGCATCATTCAATATTCTTTTCTCTACCAGAACGAATTCAACTACTGATTAGTAAAGTTCGTTTTTCGATTAAGAAAAGAATTGTTCAAAAAAAATCGAACTCCTATAGATAAATAATCAAATTATCCATCGATGTACTCAATCGATTGATATCGACAAACTATTTCAAGGTTATGTTCTATCGACAGAAATAAATCTCGAACAATCATTTCAAATTCTCGAGATTTACATTCAAACAAGTTCACATGTAATTCGATATTTTTAAGACAGAAAAATAAACTTGACGTCGAAAATCTTAGGTTATTACAATGCATAATAAACATTCGAATAAGCCATTGATCGTAGCTGATGATCTTTTTCATTCGATTGATCTATTTCGACAGCGATTGAATGAAATCAATGAAGTATATTGAAATTAAACCAAAAAGAAATCGAAATTTTTTGAATGTAAATTAGATTTGTCAATGTATGAAATTGTTTGGTTGGTATCGAGATGGTGAACAAACGCGTTTGCCGATATTCTCGGGCATTCATGGAAATGAATATCAACATCAGTTAGATAAGAGTCAGCAAGCATTTGAAAGAATTTTTTTGAATCTTACACGATATGCGAAATATATGTTGGATATATCGGCAAATGCTTATTCGATATGGAATCGAGAATTTAAAAGGTAGAAGAATGAATATTTCGACGAGAAAATGATTGAAATTTGTTTGGTGGCGATGCAGATTTTTAGAATCAATCGATGAAATTGAATTAATTCTTGTGAAATTAATCAATGAATCAATGACAAAAGCGATGACAATCGAGCAACGAATTGAGATTTTAGAAATATTCGTTGATTTTCAACGACGAACTGTAGATTTATTTAATTTTCACATTGAATTTACAATCATTCTCCTATTCTAGACAATCAATCATGTTCTTCACGAACAAGTTCTCGATATCATTCGTTTATTTCTTTCAGAAATTGAACATGTTCATTCTCAATTAGCATCGTATCAATTATTTGACACGGAAAAAAGTCCTCTCATCGATCAATTTCTTCCTCAATATGCTTCCAAAGCCATGTGGATTCAACATTTAATTGAACGTATAACAAAAATCTACGAAATTCTCGTTCGATCATCTTTAATCGATCGAAATGATATTCAAATTTCCTATGAAAAATTCGTTCAATTTGCTGAAAATATTCAAAAACATTTGTATCAAAATTGGTGGACAGTGGCCAACGATTTACAACCGAAGAAACTCCTACAAAAAGCTTTTCTCAAACCGAATCAATTCTATTTACAAGTCAATTTCGATCCACAGATCATCATTGCATTGGGTGAAAGTCTCTGGTGGATACGATTGAATTATGAAATACCTTATTCATTAATCGATGTTTATAATACAAGAAAAACATTTCGAGAAATACGAGAAGAAACAAATGAATTCGTACGAAAATATAATCGAGCTATTGATTCATTACAAGACAAAGAATTGTGTCTGTTCGAAGAACGTATTCGAATGATTATGAAAAAATTACAAAGTGTTTTTCAAGGCAAAATTAATTATCTTGATGAAAATACGTTTCAAGAATTTATTATTGAAATCAATCGACATATTGATCAAGTTCGAACAATTTCGAAATTGAAAATTTCATGTTTTTCTTCTCTAGTTTATCAGTATGATTGCGTCTTTCAAGGAAACATATCTCAATTGTTGTATGAAGTGTGTGAATATAAGTCAACAACTATGGATAAATATCGATTCAGAAAGCCTTTATAATTATTCAGAATTCGTTGAATTAATTGTAAATTTTGAATTTTTTGGTTTTCTATGTTTTTGAGTAAATTAAAATTTAGAAATCATCTCATCAACAAAATCAATCATCGATTCAAGATATCTATGATGAGATATGCAGTGACATACAAATCCAACAGAATCTATTCAAAAACGATCCAGCTAAAGTTCAAGAGAGAATCTTTCATTGAAAGATCCATTGATTTTCTTCGTAGATTCTTCACTGTTGGGATCAATGGTTAAGTTCAATTGATTGTATGCTCGAAAAAGCTTGGCTAGGAAATATAATTCATTCTCTCGAACGGTTATCATTGATCATCAATGGAGATGTTCAAACAACACCAATACCATTTCTCAATATTGACCTTTGTTTGAATGAAATCGCAGGTGTCAATGGTCAGATGAAATACATCGTAAGAAGATTTCAATTCATCATGATATTCAGTTTATTTTTCGGTTTAGTTGACATTTCAACCGACATTAGAAGAACTTGTCGAATATCTAAATAATCTCTCTGAAAATCAATTAATCGATTTAATCAAATCATTTCAACGTTTATCCGATCGTTTTGCATTTTTTCCTTTTCAACGAGAAGTATTTCATTCAATTCACTTGTCTAACAACTATTCGACTGTTGATCATTATTTAGTCGTATCATTCGATTATACTCAATCATCCTTCGAAGGATAAATTACATGAACAAATTTTGTTAGGCATCGAAAATTGTCTCACAGAAATCCATAAATATATCGAAACGAATTGGTACCGTTTTCGACAATTATGGGAAGTTGATAAACAAAGTTTTATGATTATCTATGAATCAGAAAATACCGATCTACAAGCATTAGAAGCCGATATAGCTCGGTAATTTCTTTTGAAAGTGTATTTTATTTTCGATATAAATCTGTTGCAGTTATACTGAAGTAGCAAATAATATCAATAATCAAGAAACAATTATCAATATTCAAATGATTCAAATCGATTGTTCACTTTTCAAAGTGTCATTAGTACAGATTTGTCATCAATGGCAACAGAGTCTGATATCGATTGTATCGAATCGTTTTGAAAATGATTTAGAAAGTATTCAACTATTGATCAAGGAAAATACCGAAAAAATTAATGTTGTTCCTAAAACTTATGATGATATTCCGATTTATCAAGAATTTATTGAACAATTGAAAAATGATATTCCAAGAATCGAAGACAAACTACCTGTCATCAATGAACAAATCGGTCTTCTACATCGTTATGAAATCGACATTAATCCGAAAGTATGACTCAACATTATTCTCCTATATATTGATTTTTCTTTTACAGCTTATCGAGCAACATCAATCATTAGGACGTCTTTGGACGAATTATAAATATTTCTTAGATGAATCTTTGAATTTATTCAAACGTTTGAAAGTATTCGAACAGTTTCTCTTCATCTCTCTGCTTACTTATGATTTCATTCGTAGGAAACATTTAAACTTCGATTACAGAAGGAACAAGAACAAACCATCGCTGATATCAATGAACTCCAAAGATCCTTTCATCTATCAGGTCCGCATCGTGCTGAAATACCGGTACTGACAGCATTGAATGAATGTCAACGAATCGAAGAACAAATTGAAAAGATTGAAAATGAAGAAAAACGTTTGAAATTAGCCTATCGAATATTTCAATTAGATATGAATCAATCGAAAGATCTACAAAATTTTAAAAAGGTTTTTAGTCTTCTACAATGAAATCTGTTTTTTTTCTTGAATTTATTCTAGGACATCGAAATCTTGAAATCGATCTGGTTACAAGCAAAAGAATATGATGAAATGTTAATCAATTGGAAGACAAAAGAATTTCGACAATTAAATATCAATGATCTCAATGATTTTGCACAGAATTTATACAAAAAAATCTTGAAAATGTCACGAGAATATAAAGTTAGTCGCATTGATTCATTTGTTTGCACTCAAATGGATTTGTCTAGGATAAAAATTGGTCGATACTCGAGTCTCTTCTCAATCGTATCGATACATTTCGTCGAATAATTCCATTAATTGAATCTTTAAATAATCCACATATTCGATCTCGTCATTGGAATGAGATTAAACTCGCCACAGAAAAAGAATTCGAACACGATTCAAAGAATTTTACACTCGAACAAATTCTTAATTTACATTTGTAAATACAAAATGTTAAAATAGATTTCGCTTTTGAATTTCGCTTTAGTGAAGACAATATTGAAATCATAACTGAAATCTCTGAAAACGCAACAAAAGAATATTCAATCGAACGAATTCTTGAAAATATCAAACAAACTTGGAATGAAAAACAATTTCAAATCGCTACACACAAACCAAACATTTACAAACTAAAGTATTTTTGTTTATCAATTTCATCATTTTTTTTTCTACCGATCTTCTCTTGAAAGATCTCCTGATGATATTATTCAATCAATCGAAGAGCATACTGCTCAGATTTCGACGATGAAAGGAACTCGTTATGCAAAACCATTTCAAAGCGATGTTGATTTCTGGGAAAAATCTCTCATACAAATATCGGATTTAACCGATGGTCTGCTCAATGTTCAACGGCAATGGTTGTACATGGAAGGTATATTTACATTGGATGATGTACAACGACAATTAGCTCGTGAAACCGAAGAATTTAAACACGTGAATCGAATTTGGCAAGAAGAAATTCTTGGTGAAATTCAAAAGAATTCGAATGCACTCTATGTTGCAATCAATATGAATTTCTCGGAGAAAATTCGACGTTTATTAAAACATTTCGAACGAATACAAAAGAAAATGGAAGATTATCTCGAAACAAAACGTACGATCTTTCCACGATTTTATTTCATATCAAATGAAGAACTCGTCGAAATTTTGAGTCTTGCACGGCAACCTGAATCGATTCAAGTTCATCTCAAAAAACTTTTTGATAATATCAAACAACTTCGTTTAGTTACAAAAAAGAATATTCTTGCCAATGGAATTTATTCGAATGAAAACGAAGAGATTAATCTGATTTCGACGTTATCACTGGATGGTAATGTGGAAAATTGGCTCAAAGATTTAGAAATCAAAATGCAATTAACTGTTCGAGAATATCTTAAGAATTGTTTGGTAGCACTGAAAGGACAATTAAAAAAACGAGATAAATGGATTCATAATTGGCCAAGTCAATGTTGTGTAACAGCGAGTGAAATCGAATGGACTTCAGCTACAACTAAAGCTCTGTCAACTTGTCAAACCGAAGGAAATCTGAAACCATTGAAAAAACTTTTTCGTATTCAAGTAGAAGAAAGCGTTGATATTAAAATGAAATTGAATTCGATTGACTAGATGAAAAATCTCGATCGATACTCGTCAATGATTCGTTCGTTCTTAGAAAAAATTCTTCGTCTTCGAGTAATCAGTGTGATAACAAAAGAAATTCATGCACGTGATATTCTCGAACGTTTGATAAAAAATCAAATTATGGATCTGCAAGCCTTCGAATGGCACATGCAATTGAGATTCTATTGGGAACGAAATGATCAAATCGAAGATTGTATTATTCGACAAACAATAGCGAAATTCAATTATAATTATGTAAGATTTTCAAGAGAAAGAAAAAAAACTGGTCTTCGACATTGAATTAGGAATATTTGGGTTGTACACCTCGTTTGGTTATTTCACCATTGACTGATCGATGTTATATAACATTAACGACGGCATTACATTTATTTCGAGGTGGCAGTTCGAAAGGACCAGCTGGAACAGGAAAAACAGAAACAATTAAAGATTTAGGCAAGAATTTTGCAATTTATGTTGTTGTTCAAAACTGTTCGGAAGCTTTGGATTACAAATCCATGGGAAAGATGTTTTCGGGTTTTGCTCAAAGTGGTTCATGGGGTTGTTTTGATGAGTAAATTCTAAATTCTTATTGAATATTTGAGGAATGTTTTCCTTTCGAAATTAGATTCAATCGTATTAATGTCGAGGTTTTATCAGTTGTTGCACAACAAATTCATTCGATTTTAACTGCATTAGCTTTGAAACAGACGAGATTTATTTTCGAAGGAAAAGAAATACCGATTTTACCACAAGTTGGGATTTTTATTACTATGAATCCAGGTTATGCGGGTCGAACAGAATTACCCGATAATCTCAAATCAATGTTTCGACCTGTATCAATGGTCACACCGGATTCAATTTACATTGCAGAAAACTTTCTTTTCAGCGAAGGATTTCAAAATACTCGAGTAGAAAACTAGTCTGTTTTAACAACATTTCTTAATCAATGTTAATTTAGATTTTAGCTAGGAAAGTTTATACACTCTATCAATTATGTTTGCAACAACTTTCTAAACAAGATCACTATGATTTTGGTTTGCGATCTTTGACTGTAATTTTTTTATTCTGGAAAAGATTTCGAGTTTATTTTATTGAAAGGCTGTTCTACGATATGCTGGTGAGAAAAAACGAAACAATCCAAAAATGACTGATGATGAAGTAGTAGTAGTAATTGAATTCGAGCCTTTTGAAAACAGTTTTTTTTTGTTTACAAAGATTCTTCTTCTCTCAATGCTCGATATGAATGCACCGAAAATGGCTGCACAGGATGTGTCACTTTTTAAAAATATTGTCGAAGATCTTTTTCCTGGCATTCCAATACCCATTGTTGATTATTCAAAAGTTCGTTCGATTTTCAACTGAATCGTTTTTCACTTACATATCGTTCGATGTTTAGTTAATCGAAGCAATTGAATCAGAAATGATCAATCATCATTTTGAAGTAACTCGTATAACAATCGATAAAGTTCTTCAATTATATGAAACACATCATTCTCGACATTCGGTTATGCTAGTCGGAAAAACTCTTTCAGGAAAGACAACAACATGGAAATTGTTTAAATATGCATTGACACGATTGAATCAACAAGGATCGAGTGAATATTCGAAAGTTTTGGTTTGTAGATTCACAAAATAGAATACAAATCGAATACAAAAGTTCCCTATCTAGGAGTATCCAATTAATCCAAAGGCAGTGAGTCTCGGTGAACTCTACGGACAATTTAATCTCGCAACTAATGAATGGAATGATGGAATATTAAGTACAATCATGCGACAAGTCTGTTCTGATGAAAAATTGGACAGAAAACTAGTTCTTTTCGATGGTCCCATTGATACATCATGGATTGAATCAATGAATTCGTTGATGGACGATAATAAATTATTGACATTAGCTAATGGAGAACGTATATCGATGTCAACACAAGTGACATTACTTTTCGAAACAGAAGATCTTTCGACTGCATCACCAGCGACTGTCTCACGAGCTGGAATTGTCTATTGTGATTATGAACAACTCGGTTGGCAACCCTATTTCGAATCATGGGTGAAACAGAAATCTTCAGAAGTAAAACATCTCGTCCATCCGACATACGTATCTCAAAAACGTGTTTGTCTTTAGAATCTTCAACTCGAACTTCGTAATTGTATGAAGAAATATTTCGAACCAATTTTAAAATACAAACAATTTCACTGCAAAGAATTAATACCCATTCATGAATTGAACGGTCTTATTTCATTGACAAATCTATTCGATACATTTTGGTCTTTAGCTGATGTACAACAACAATTCAATGAAAATGAAATTCTCTCAGGAAGATTGATTGAAATGTATTTTGTCTTCTGTTTGATCTGGTCACTTGGCGCAAGTGTTGATGATGAAAGTCGAAAGAAAATCGACATTATCTTCCGAGAAACCGAAGGCACATTTCCGAATAAAGATACAGTTTTCGAATTTTTTGTCGATGTTCATAATCGAACATGGTTACATTGGGAAGAACAATTAAAAGACGGATGGATTTATAATCCTGAGTAAAAATCTTCAAAAAGAAAAAGAAGATTTTTGGAATTGTATTTCTAATTGAATTTAGAGTCCCGTTCTATCAAATGATTGTTCCAACTGTCGATACAATTCGTTATGAATATCTTATTCGAAATTTATTATTAAATAAACATCAAGTTCTTCTTGTCGGTGCGGTCGGAATTGGTAAAACGACAGTTGCTGAAAATGTACTCAGTAAACTCGATTCGACTGTTTACAACTCATTAACTGTTCATATGTCTGCTCAAGTAGATCAATTTAAATTTTAAGACTTTTTGAATTTGTTTTGGAATATAGACAACATCGAAAATGTTACAAGATATCTTTGAAAATCATTTAGAAAAACGAGCAAAAAATCTTTTTGTACCAATCAATGGCAAACAAATGATTGTTTTGATTGATGATATGAACATGCCAATTAAAGTGATTTTAACATGATTATTTTGATTGTTTTCAACAAACTCTTTTTAGGATCTTTACGGATTTCAACCAGCATTAGAATTGATGTAAAGAAAAATTTTCAAATTTCGTGATAAAGGACGTTTTTCGCTTTGTTTGTTATAGTCGAATGTGGATTGATTATGAATTTTGGTATGAACGTAAAACTCAAGGAATTAAATATGTCAAAGATATGTATCTACTTGCTGCGATGGGTCCACCAGGCGGTGGTCGTCAGCAAATCTCACGACGATTACAAAGTCGATTCAATTTAATTAACATGACATTTCCTTTTGTATGTGTACAAATCGATGCACAAGAAATCGATCGAATTTTATGATTTAGGAACAAGAAATCTGTCGAATTTTTGGAACAATGTTAAATCAAAAACTTGTGGATTTCGATGAAGAAATTAAATCTCTCCATGAACATGTAACTAAAGCAACAGTTGATTTCTATCAAACAATCGAAAGGAAATATCTACCAACTCCAACAAAGATTCACTATGTAATTCGACGAAAAAAAAAGAAACAGTTCATAAAAACTTTACTGTGTTCTGTTTAGACATTTAATCTTCGAGATATCTCTCGAATGTTCGAAGGTCTTCTACTCTGTCATAAATCAGTTATTACGAATAAAATCGAATTTCTTCGACTTTGGATACACGAAGCTCATCGTGTTTATTCCGATCGATTTGTTACCGATCAAGATCAAGAATTATTCGTTAAAATTTTAAACGAAAAATTAGCTTTGTATTTCGATCAAGTCTATCACAATGTTTGTGTCAATCGTCATCCTCCGATTTACTCAGATCTCCTTCGAACAGATAATATCTACGAAGTTAGAAGATGAATTTTCTTTCCTTAAAATAAAAATTCTATTCGTAGGAAATTCGTAATTATGAAAAATTGAAATCTTTTCTTCAACAAACTCTTCAACGATATAATCAAACACCATTGCATCTACCAATGGATTTAGTTATGTTTCGAGATGCAGTACTAAATCTTTGTCGAATCGTACGCGTATTGAAACGACCACGAGGAAATCTGTTATTATTGGGTATTGGCGGAAGTGGAAGACAATCGTTAGTACGTTTAGGAGCATTTATTTGCGAGATGGTAATATTTCAAATTGAAATTACTCGAAAATATGGACATGCAGAATTTAAAGAAGGTTTTTGTTTATTACAAAATAAAATCTTGAGTATAGGAGAGATCTTTGAATTCGATAGATTTGCGACGTTTGATGAAATTATGTGCTATATCGAATCGTGAAGCGGTGTTCTTGTTTCTCGAAACACAAATACTTGATACGGTCTTTCTCGAAGATATCAATGCTCTTTTACATACAGGAGAAATACCAAATCTATTTCGAAATGAAGACATTCAAGAAGTAAATTTTTCATTTAATCAACTTTCTTCATTGAAAGTGTTGTTGAATGCATTAGATTCGTAATCAATTATCTTCAATCATGACTCGACAAGGTATTCTAGATACAAATCAAAATCTCATGCAATTTTTTTATAATCGTGTGAAATCGAATCTACATTTAACAATTTCAATGAGTTCATTCGGTGAAACATTTCGGTAGATTCACTTGCACATTATTATATTCAGTTGTAATTGCATTTGTCTTTGTATATAGAAATTATATTCGAATGTATCCAGCTCTGGTCAATTGTACGACAGTGATTTACTTTTCTGAATGGCCAGCTGAAGCATTGATTGATGTTGCTGAATATTTCCTATTGAAATCTAATTTTGAAGTTGATATTCATCGTCGATTGGCAAATCTTTGTTCGTTTATTCATTTGTCAACGAAAAATCTAGCTGTACGAATGAAAGATGAACTACGTCGAGAAGTTTTTATAACACCTACGAATTATTTACAATTTGTTCGGCATTATACTCAGTACGGATAAGATGATAGAAACGATTTTCTGTCTTTTTGTCTAATTCTTTTTTTGTTTTTATAAAGTTTATTTGAAACAGAAAAAATGAAAATTACAAATGAATACAATCGTCTTCAAATGGGCATTGTCAAAGTGGCAGAAACACGTACCAAAGTTGGAGAAATGTCGATCGAATTAGAAAAAAAGAAGATTCTTGTCTTGCAATTACAAAAAGAATGTGAAGATTTTCTAAATAAAATTGTCGAACAAAAGAAAAGTGCCAGTGACCGAGAACGAGTTTGTTTGTTTGTTTTCATTGATTTTCTATAAATCAAAATGTTGAATAGCAAGTACAAGCGTTTGGTACGCGTATAGCTGAAGAAGAAGTTCGTTGTCAAACAATTGCAACGACGGCACACGAAGAATTAACTGAAGTCGAACCATTACTTATCAAAGCCAATGAAGCCTTAGAACAATTAACTAAACGTGATATTGGAGAAGTCAAGGCTTACGTTCATCCACCGAGTCAAGTCGAAAAAGTTATGAAAGCATTAATGATTTTAAGTACTTACAATCCTATCGATTGATAGAAATGATTTTTTTAATGTTTTGATTTTCAGAAGGAAAAGACGATACATGGGATGAAGCGAAAAAGGACTTAGCAAACGTAGATTTTATTAAAACATTAATCGTTTGTTTTTTGTTCTCTTGAATTTGTGCCGAATGAAAATGATGTTTTGTAGAAATTTCCGAAAGACGAAATCACTGATCGTACTCTTCGTCGTATGCAACCGTTTATTAACGATGGTGAATTGGTTCCTGAAAAAGTCAAAGTTGTATCGAGTGCTGCAAGTGCTCTTTGTACATGGATACGTGCAGTCGAAACTTATGCACGAGTCTACCGAATTGTTCAACCGAAAAAAGATCGATACGAAAAAGCAATGTTAGAACTAGCTGACAAACAAAATCTATTAGAACAATCCAAAACTGAATTAACTTCGATACAACAACGAATTGAAAGTTTAAGAATAGAATATGAATTGAAAATGAAAGAAAAAGATACGCTACAGAGAGATGCCGAGAAAACGGCGATGTTTCTTGATCGAGCAACGAAATTATTGGATGGTGTTGCGGAAAAACGAATGATTTGGGATCGAACAGCGAATGAATTGAAGGAAAATCTGGAAAATTTACTTGGAAATAGTTTGTTAGCTTGTGCATTTTTATCGTACATGGGCCCATTCTTATCCGACTATCGAGAAGAAATTGTTCATCAAATCTGGGAAAAAGAATTCAATCGGAATGGAATTCGTTTTCAAACGGATTTTAATTTTGCTAAATTCATGAGCACGCCAACCATGATTCGAGAATGGAATATTCAAGGTTTACCACGAGATAATTTCTCGACTGAAAATGCAATTATCGCTACACGAAATCAATCGTTTTCATTGTGTAAGAAAAACAAATTTGATTTTCATTCGATTCGATTTATTTTTCCCTCGTAGTTATTGACCCTCAATGTCAAGCTAGTAAATGGATTAAACAAATGGAAAAATCCAATGGTCTTAAAATCATCGATCTACAAATGCGTGATTATTTGAAAATTCTCGAAGAATGTATTAAAATGGGTCGACCATGTTTATGTCAAAATCTACATGACGATCTTCCTCAAACATTGAATTCAATTTTATTAAAATCCTTAAAAAAATCCTCAGATTCACCGTCGTCATTCGTTCTTCAAATAGCTGATCGAGAGATTCCCTATAATCCGTCATTTCGTTTCTATTTATCAACTCGTTTATCGAATCCACGATACAAACCTGAAATCTATTCGAAAGTAAATCTAATTAATTTTGCAATTAAAGAACAAGGTTTAGAAGAACAATTACTCGGCATTGTTGTTCGAAAAGAAAAACCTGAACTGGAAAATGCGAAAGATAATTGTATTGTGACAATTGCAAATAAGCATAAAGAAAAAGAATTCTTAGAAGAAGAATTTCTTCGTCTTCTATCGAAAACACAAGGAAGTCTATTAGAAAATTTGCAAGTTTTTCAAGCGTTAGATCTTTCGAAACAATCACAGAAAGATATTGATGAAACGTTGAAATTAAATGAAGATTTAGAAATGAAAATTGATTTGACGAGAGAACATTATCGACTTGTTGCACAACGAGCAGCAATACTGTTTTTTGTTCTTCAAGATTTAACATCGATTGATTCGATGTATCAATTTTCATTGGAAAGCTACATTCAATTGTTTAGTTTATCGATTGAAAAAAGTTCGAAATCTTTGAAAATTCAAGAACGTATCGAGAAATTAAATGATTATCATACGTATGCAGTTTACAAATACGGATGTCGAGTAATCAGATAAGAAAATACGTAATGTTTAAAAGGAAAAATATTCGTTTTGTTTTCGTAGGGTCTTTTCGAACAACATAAACTTCTATTTTCCTTTCATATTTGTACGAAAATTATGCAATCAGAAAATCGTTTAAATCTCGACGAATATCAATTCTTTATCCGTGTACATACATTAACTATCGATCGTCAAACACAATTTCAAAATCCATTTCCAACTTGGCTCGATGATATTCGTTGGGATTTGATGAGTGAACTCATCCGTTTGGCAGACTATCGTTTTCTCAGTGATTCATTCGATCAATATCCCAAAGATTGGAAAGAGTGGTACACATCAGAAGAAGCCGAAAAGACATCATTGCCTGGTACAATCGACTCATTGATAACTGATTTCGGTCGAATGTTAATCATACGATGTCTACGTCCCGATCGTATTACACCGTGTGTGATGAATTTCATCACGTATAATATCGGTTCGAAATATGTCGAACCACCGATTTTACAATTGAATACGATTGTTGATGAATCGAATAAACGATCGCCACTGATTTTTATTCTTTCATCAGGTGTCGATCCAGCACCACAATTGCAGCAATTAGCTGAAGAGAAATCGATGGCACAGTCGAGATATTTTACGCTTTCACTTGGTCAAGGACAAGCACCAACAGCTAGAAAATTACTTGAAATTGGCATGAAGAAAGTAAGATCGAGTGAATTCGAGTCTCGAAAATTTACGAGTGTTATGATCTAGGGTCATTGGATATTCTTAGCCAATTGTCATCTATCGATCAGTTGGCTACCGGAATTAGAAAATATAGTCGAACAATTACAAACAGCTGCTGTGCATGATGATTTTCGATTATGGTTAAGTTCATCTCCAACAAGTGAATTTCCGATTTCAATCTTACAGAGTGGTTTGAAAATCACCAATGAACCACAAAAAGTTAATCCATAAAAATTCGACTAATATTCACAAACTGTTTGTTTTTTTCGTCGTAGGGTATCAAAGCGAATATGAAACGATTGTATGAATTGATAACTGTCGAACAATTTCAACGAGTGACTAAACACGATGAAAAATATCGTAAACTTTTATTTGCTTTGGCATTTTTTCATTCGATTTTAATCGAACGAAAGAAATTCTTACATCTGGGCTGGAATGTTCAGTATACATTCAATAATTCCGATTTTCAAATCTCCGAAAATCTCTTAGCTATCTATTTAAATTCTCATGATAAAACACCATTCGATGCATTGAAATATCTCATTGCAATTGTTATCTACGGTGGACATTGTACAGATGAATGGGATATGAGATTACTGCAGACTTATTCAGATTCTTATATTCGTGATGAAGTAGTGAAAATAATGTATTACAAATTATCATCATTGCCGTATTACTATATGCCTCGTGATGGTATTTTGAAATCGTATAAAGATTTTATTAATTCGATGCCATCGACGGATCATCCTGAAGCGTTTGGGCAGCATTCAAATGCTGATGTAGCTTCACAAATTCAAGAATCGAAGATGTTATTTGATACATTGTTAGCTGTACTACCGCAACAAACATCAGCAACTGTAGAAAAAGAAGTTGAAGAACAAGTTGTTAAAACAACAAATGAATTGTTGAAATCCATGCCGAAACAAATCGATTTCGAAGCAGTTAAGAAATACATGTTAGTGGATACTTCACCTTTATCTGTTGTTCTATTTCAAGAGGTAGGAAATCGTTTGTCTTAGTAAATATATCTGATCAGTTGCTTATTCTAGACCGAACGATATAATGGTTTACTTTCGAATATTACTATTACTTTGACTGATTTATTAAAAAGTATCGAAGGTTTAATAGTAATGACAGTCGAATTAGAAGAACTATTCAAATGTATCTACGAAGGACGATTACCACAAAGTTGGCAACGAGTTAGTCATGTGAATATGAATGAATAGAATGAATAATTGATTTTGTTTAGATATATAAATCAATGAAATCTCTACCAGCTTGGTTTGAAGATTTATGTCAACGAATGAATTTTTTTCATTCATGGGTTGAAAGCCAACGACAACCTGCTGTCTATTGGATATCAGCTTTCTCCTATCCAACTGCTTTTCTTACTGCTGTACTTCAAAAAACAGCACGAAAAGAACAAATTGCTGTCGATCAATTATCTTGGGAATTCGATGTTACCAAGAGTGAAGATAAACATCTATTAGATATAGACGATGGTGTCTATGTGACAGGATTATATCTTGAAGGTGCAGGATGGGATCAAAAGCAAGGAACATTATGTGAAGCAAAACCGATGCAGTTGGTTACACTTATGCCAACCATTCATTTAAAACCTGTTGAACAAAAGAAAAAATCTACACGAGGCTTATATTTGGCACCGTGTTACTATTCATCGATTCGTTCTGGTTCATTTATTATTACTGTTGAACTTAAGTCGGGATCAATGCCATCGGAACATTGGATTAAACGAGCTACTGCTTTAGTCATGAATCTTGACTATTGACAAATTGCAATTCAAGCGAATAGCATATGTTCATGATGTTGCATTTTCAAGTGTAGTTGATTACGTGATACTCCTAACTTCCCTTCTATCCTATAGGTTCTTTTGTACAAATTACTCTGCATGTTTCTGATGATAGATTATTAGCACTTGTGAAGTTATTTGTTCTCTCACTGGACAGCATAGAATATTCTCAGTATTGATTTTATTTCCAATTCTATCGTATATAACAACAATATATTTCAGCTACTACATATCTTTCTCAATTATTCACATTAATTGTTGCAAAGGGACACAGTTAAGTCATACTACTAGTAATTGTTGCAAATATCTCATGTTTCATCATCTTTCCATAGATCTGATGAGACACGCAGCCAATTGCCATGCAAACATTTCTTAACCTACGTCGTGATGGTTTCTTCATACTTTCCAACTTCGTTTTTATTTAGAACTAACTTAAGAGCTACATTTTATTTCTCATAAGTCCAATAACTTTTTTCACAGTATCAATCTTTGAAAGATTTCGAGGTACCACACGTTGTAGAATATCCAGAGCTAGTTCGAAATTCTTAAGTGCT
>ERZ778019.1551-NODE-1551-length-29727-cov-12.948369_pt1 | contig 29727 bp, 37 predicted proteins | sample MGYA00375749_ERZ778019 | MGnify/ENA primary metagenome ERZ778019 (study PRJEB29350, sample SAMN05389821) | bioreactor metagenome | isolation source: Ammonium sulfate bioreactor | place: South Africa: University of Cape Town | collected 2014-03-17 ... | reverse complement strand
GAGATGGTTGTTCGTTGTTGTTAATATGAAATATACCTTGAACTTGAGGATGACCATTCATTTGAACATTATTATAACACGAATAGTGAGCAGGTGACTGAGAAATTAATCGTGGATTTACCGTTAATATGGAACTTGGATAAGAGTTTATCGATGGTGGTATAGTTCGGAATGGCGCACTTTCAGCTTGTAGAATTGGTGTTCCATGCGTGATCTAAGGATATACAAATGAAAGTAGTTACCATCGTATAATTATAAACAAAGTATTGAAAATTACATAAATGATTGGTTGTGATTCAGCTGGATAAGTCATGTATGAACTTGGACTATTGATATGGAAATACGGAACAGCTTGTGAGTATATGGTTCTTATCTAAACTTGAACTTCACTAGCGGAAAACATTTCAGTAAATAAAAAAAGTTTACCATAGGTGACACATTTTGAGGACTATTCATACCAGAAAACTATTAGAAAAACAAACAAATATTTGATTTATATGAATAACAAGTTATATTTACCCATGGCATCAATTGTGGTGATAACACCGATCGACTATTAGCATATGGCAACTGCGATGGATATACACTACGACATTCTTGACCTCCACCAATCGGACTGCTTCGCGTGGCTTGCAATGCTTGATCAAAACATCCATGCTAAATCAATGCCATTATATTCTTAGAATTCAATTGAGTGAGTACTTACAAGAATAATTTTGATATGTGATGGTGGTCGACCATCACTTGTTGTATATAAATTTAAATACAGTCGAATAGCCACCTTAGCTAATGGAATACCAGTAATTGCTGGTTGATTGCCATATTCAGATGAAATCGATGAATAATATGTATCATCAACATTATGTGTTGGATTATATAGACGAAGACCATATCGTTCAACATTTGATTGTTCGCCAAGTGTCAATGACTGAACATAGATATTAAGCTTCAAATTAATCACAATGGTATGATATGGATAATGAAATGATGAAAACGAATGACCCTAAAGAGAAAAGCTAATTCATTAAAGATGAAGTCGAATGTGAATTAATTACATCTTGAAGAGATGGTTGTTCGTTGTTGTTAATATGAAATATACCTTGAACTTGAGGATGACCATTCATTTGAACATTATTATAACACGAATAGTGAGCAGGTGACTGAGAAATTAATCGTGGATTTACCGTTAATATGGAACTTGGGTAAGAATTAATGGATGGTGTTGCAGCTTGTCCGAGAAAAACCTAAATTTAGAAATGATACACATGAGAATAAATACAAAAAAAACATCATTACAGTTCGTGGAATATTTTCAGGTGGGATTATTGGAGTTCCACCAGTCATCTAAGGGCAAAATAAACAGAAGTATTATTATGTTTTAAAAAAAAGAGATTGAGCTTGATCATTTACATGTATCATCTGTTGTACGAAAGATGCTGTATCAAATTGTGGATAAATCTAAAAGAGAAAAACACTACTATGTGTTCTTTACGATGCATACTAACCATTGGATTAATTTGATTATTGATATTGAAATAGGGCATAGCATGTGAAAATACAGTTCTTATCTAAAATCGAATTTTAGTAATAGAAACAGTCAACTTAGAAAAGAATATTCACTGTTGGTGGTGTATTTTGAGGCATATTGAAATTATTAAGCTAGTCAAAAGAAAGAAGAATATTTCAATATAAATTCTTCGATGATGGTACTTGTGACAACTGTACTGGAGGGTATACACTACGACATTCTTGACCTCCACCAATCGGACTGCTTCTCGTGGCTTGTAATGCTTGATCAAAACATCCATGCTAAATCAATGCCATTATATTCTTAGAATTCAATTGAGTGAGTACTTACAAGAATAATTTTGATATGTGATGGTGGTCGACCATCACTTGTTGTATATAAATTTAAATACAGTCGAATAGCCACCTTAGCTAATGGAATACCAGTAATTGCTGGTTGATTGCCATATTCAGATGAAATCGATGAATAATATGTATCATCAACATTATGTGTTGGATTATATAGACGAAGACCATATCGTTCAACATTTGATTGTTCGCCAAGTGTCAATGACTGAACATAGATATTAAGCTTCAAATTAATCACAATGGTATGATATGGATAATGAAATGATGAAAACGAATGACCCTAAAGAGAAAAGCTAATTCATTAAAGATGAAGTCGAATGTGAATTAATTACATCTTGAAGAGATGGTTGTTCGTTGTTGTTAATATGAAATATACCTTGAACTTGAGGATGACCGTTCATTTGAATGTTATTATAACACGAATAGTGAGCTGGAGCCTGTCCCTATGAGAGCGAATATTGAAGATATTAAAAATGAGTGATATTGTATACCGCAGAAGAGGAAATTGGAAAATTTTCTTGAATAGCCGATCGTTGATTAACAATTTGTTCGATTAATTGAGCTGATTGAGGCACGTAATAAGTATTGCCGATTGGAAGTACTTGAGGATTAGGCAAAATTCCTCCAGTAGCAGCAACACGGATCTACGAATTCAAAAATGATTTTATGTAAACTGCTTTTATGAATGCGTACAATAGGCAATAGACCAGCATTGTCAATGCTGCTGCCGTCTATCTAAAAATATTTTCATAATTATCTTCTTTGACTATTTCAACTATGTTTCTTTGCATACTTCTGAAAGAATCGTTGAACGATACTGTTCTGGTGTATCGCCCTGAATCCTGACCTAAAAAAGTTTAATTTTTCTTTTTCTTGCTGTTTGTGTCTTTCGAAATGAAAGAAAAATCTTACAACTGGATATCGTTCAGGTGGTGCAAGACAATACGCCTAAAGAAATATCAAAACTCTACAAAAACATCTTACTTCGTCAATTGCCAACTCACCACATCCAATGTAACATCATTCGGTGGTGCATTATCATCTGTTCCACTTAAATAAACTTCAAAAAATCTCGTTGGTTCATCGGTTAGAAATTTTTCTACAACAGGATTTGTTTGTTGCAATGATCGATAAAGTCGTCGACTTCGTCCGGAATCATAATAAACCACAACAATCAATGAATTAACATTGCTTGCTGGAACAGTAACATATTGCAAATAAATAAATTCTCTCATTCGTACACGAATTATATATTTATCCATCAAAGGAAAATCAATTCCATCACTATCACTATCACCATTTAGATTAATACGAGCATCAATAATCAAATTCGGAGCATTAGCTACACGAATTGATTCAACATGCCGATTACCAAACAATGGTTCACGTATTGTACAACTTTCTGGCATTGAATCATCGTATTCTGTATTTGCGTCCTTAAAAAAAGACTTTTTTTAAAAAATCTATAGATCAAATCTCAATGGTTGGTTACAAGTCCAAAACCGAGATTTGCACTTTCGTCCAGTAAATTCGGAGGTATAGCCAATCCTGAAAGAGAAATTAAATAAACTACAAAAGAACTTTAATTCCTAGATTTAATTTTTCTATTTACCATTATTATTTGCTGATATATGAGCTAAACATTCGAGATCATCACTCTCACTTTCATACGCATCGTCTATTCCTATCGAACGAATAATTCGTTTTGCATCGATATGAATGGCATGTTTTCCATGTACTCGAAATGAATAAAATTTTGACGAGGAAAATTTCGCTTTGGCAATCGGATGAATTTCTTCAGATTGATGTGCATTGACAATCATTGTAATCGAAGGTTGTTCGGCAATATTATGTTCTGATAAGAGACACGTATAATGTAAATTATCTCGATAGAAAACCGCCGGTAATTGACATGAAACATCGATTAAACTTGAAGTCGATCGAATCTGTACGATTAAATCAACTAAACAATTCGTCTCTTGTTTATCTTGACAATCGATTAAAAACGATTGATTAGATTTTAATTGAATTTCAATGGTAAAATTTTCATTCACAATTTGTTCAGTTTGATAATTAAAATCGATTTGAAATGGTAATATGGAATTCATGAGAATCATTCGAATTAATAATAAGAAAAATAATAATGTTAAATACAATGAAATCATTTTCGTTTGTTGTTGTTTGTTAACAATCGAAATGAATCAATAACGATTTGATTTTGAATAAAACACACTCTCATTCGATTTCAATTATAGATTTCTAACATTTTCGTCAATCATTTCCAGACGAATATGAAAACCAGAAGAAACATCTGTTTTCTATTTGACTTTTTTTTATTAATAAATTAGAATTAAAAAAACGACGACAGATACAGACAAACAAACAAACGTAAACTAGTTCTATATTAACATTTTAAAATCACCGATGGAATGTATACGTTGTATTCGTTGACAACTATTTGACGATCTTATTTCTAATGTCGAACAACTTTGTGCTCGTTCTCGATGATGAATATTAGTTAATTGCATTTGAGAATGTGCTTCAACAATTGACATACAAGCGATTGTTGTCGAACGTTGTCGAATACCGTATAATAAAGTTTCATTTTCGAAAATTAACTGACGTTTATCACGTTCTAATTGAGCGAGTTGTTCTTTTAATTCATCACGTTCAACTGTTGCAGTTCTACAAATAAAATAAAATAAAACGAACACTAGAAATGAATGATTTCGAATTGAAAAAATATTTTTACATTTCAGTTAACTGCCAATTTCGTAATAGACAAAGAAGATCTTGATTTCGATGTTCGACCATATCGAGTCGTTTTTGTAAAGCTTCTTGATCTTCACGCTAGAAGACAAAACGAATAACGAATCGTTGAGAAAAAGAAATGCGAATTACTTCGAAACTTTGTTCATTCATTTGAATTCTTAATTGTATAAGTTCTTGTGTTTTAATTTCTAAAGCTGTTTCTAAACTATTACGATCTTTTTCTAAAATATCAACACGACGTAATAATGGATCGGCATATTCGCTATTTTTCATTTCATCATAGAATCGATCGACTTCAACTTGTAGATTTGTACAACGTTTTTCGAAATCTTGATTTTCATTTGTTAATTTATCAATAATTTCATTCGATCGTAATAATTCTTGTTTGTAATGATCACTCATCAATTGTCGTTCAGTTTTATGTTGTTCATGAAGAGTATCGAGGTCAGTTTGATACGTATGTTTAGTTTGTTCAAGAGAATTCTAAAGAATTTTGCTTTGATTTAGTTCGATGAGAATAGAGAAGAAAAAAAGAATTTACTTTTAATTGATTAACTTGTTTTTGTACTAAAAAGAACAAAAAGCAAAAGATTAGATTTGAATTCAATGACATGATCGACGTACATTTGGATAATTGTTGTTCATAATTAGATTTAATTTGTTCATTCTAAAATATTGAAATAGAGAAACAATAAGAGAATAATTCGAAGTTGAAAATGTTTTACTTGATCAATATAAAAGCGATTGATAACAAGCATAAGATCAAATCGATTTGATAGGAGTTTACATTTGTCATTTAGTTGTTTGTTAGTTGATTCAAGTGAAGTAATCGATGATCCACGAGATTTTTTTGGAATAGATGTAAGATCGGATCGACTGTTATAAACAGAATTTGAAGTTGAAATTGGTCGATTTAATTCTAGAAAAGAAATTAACATGTGTGTGTGTCATCAATAAATTGATTTGTTTACTCGATTGTGAACCAGATGGTGTTGTCGAAAGAGATTTTTTCTGTGGTACTAACGATCCTTTTCGTAGATTTGTAGCTGTTGATGGTAATGAAGGCTTTCGAGAATTATTCAATGGGACAGATAGTTTTCGTTCGGATTCTTTTTTAGTCACTGGTATTGGCAAACTCGGTTTTTTCTTATTATCAACGATATTAACTCGTAATTTATTAATCGATGCTGTCGAACTGGCTAAAGATTTATTCGATTTCGATAGATTCACTGTTTTAATTGTCATATTTTGTTTGCTTTCAATTATACTTTCATTATCATCATCATCATCGTCATCATCATCATCATCATCAAGATCATCGATGGTACCTTCTTCACTGATTGTATATGAATTACAACGAGATATGCCAAGTGGTTGTTGTTGAAGTTGATGGAGAATTAAAGATACACTATCAGTAAAATCAGCTTCAAGATTTTCAAGAGCTAGAAGAGATAATTTTCAAGAGAGAGAAATAATTGAAACAAACGAAACGTACGTTCGTCAGCAGCAGGAAGACGAGTGGTGATTTGATTAGATTCTGTTGAAGATGAATTCGGAATAATATCAGGTAAATGAAGAGATGTTGTCATCGAAGGTTTAACTAAATTTTTATCCATTTTTTTATCATTTTTTGGTGTAGGTGAGGATGATGACGATGATGAAATCGTCATTGAACGTGTCATTACAGGTTGTAAACGATTATGATTGATAGTATTTGCTCGTTGTAATGTCTAAATATTTGTTCAATCGATAGTATAAAACATAAAAGAAAAAATGATTTCATACATGTATACGATCTCGATTTTCTAAAATGACTTTTTCACGTGGAACAAATATACCATGATTTGTGTGACATTGAAAATATCTTTGAAATAGGAAAAAATAAATCAAAACTAGTCGAATCAATTATTTTTTTTTGTTGTTGACTACCGAACATCATTGACTTGTCCATCGTGTTTCCCTTCTGGTTCATCAAGTTCGACACCACAAAAAATGCCTTGTGCAAATTGAACAACGCCTATATAACGAAGCGTACCACTTTTAAGACCATTGACTAATACTCGATTGCCTATTTTCAATGCTGGTTTATTTGACATTGGTGTTGTTGTTGTTGAAACAGTTGGTGTTGTTGAACGAGGCATTCGTGGTATGTTACTATTCGATTGTAGAACAGTTGTCGAACGCAATCGTGTCGGCAGAAATGATTTACGTTCACTGTTAGCAGTTACCTAGAGTATCAAATAAAGAAATGGTTCGATTACAAGCAACAATAGACACTTGATGCAAGCGTTTTTTTTCTTCTTCTCTCACATTCAATATACCAGACATATTAATCTATTCACAAGAAGAAAGAAAAAAAAACAAGAGAATATAACTAATCAGCAGTATACCAATGTTCAACATATACGCATATCATTCTCTCTCTCTCCCTCTCGTTTTTTTTCTCTTTGAACATGAAATATACAAGAGGAAATCATCACATGTCTAACATTTACTCAATCGTATGATGAAATCAAGAGATTAATCATGAACACTTTGTCAAATGTACTTATTGATATATGTATGTGTGTGTAAAAAGAGAAGTCGCTCGACATATTCAAGTGTTTGCAAGATATACATTTACATTTTCTTTGTTTCTACATTCACGATTATCTTACCGAGACACTCATTTGATTGATTTCAATGTGCAAAATAATGCAAGACAATTTATTGTTTATTTATTTACACTTTGTAGACCTTGTGATACACCTGACGAAATGAAGCATATATTTATCTCAAGGTGTATCATTCGTGTTTATTTGACAATTAGAAGAAGAAAAAAAACAAGCATAACGTCATTGGTAAATAAAGTGACACCAATAGAATCTAGTTGAAAGTGTGTGTGTGTCGGAGTTATGTCTTTGATTGAAACCAAATGGATGAAATCGAATAATTTCAAACAAATGTTTGTTATTATCTTAAGAATCGGTACAGAATATAAACTAAATCGAATTGTATTCATTTTTCTAAATCAATAACAAACCAAAAGACAAAACAGTCAGAATGTTCTATTCGACTTGGATTTGTATTGTTTTAATTCTTGGTTTCATTAGTCAATCGTATGAATTGAACGAAAAGATTCGTTATCGTCGACATCAAAAACGAGAATCACCATTGAGAAGTATGGAACAACAAATTATTAATCATATGATTTCAAATCAAGATGACTTAAAAACTGTTATTCGAAATTCAACAGAACAAGAAATTCTAAGAGCCGAAGCAATTTCGAGACAAATAATCGAAGCTGCAAATTTAATTGCAACTATAGCAACATCAAATATAGCCAATTCGACAATAGCCGATAAATTTTCAATAATAAAAACTCAAATACGTAATGGAATCAATCTTGTTATTCAATCCTATCGAACATTTATCAATTTTCATCGACAAACATGTGATTCAGTTGAAAATGTAGCAAGAAATATGATTACGAAATATGAATCCGAATTAAATCTTGTCGATAATTTTCAATTTCCAACACAATTTGATTATTCGGACATTACCAATGCAGAATATCGACTCAAACTTCAACAACTTAAGAATCTATTAAATTATGCTCAACTTCATGCAGCAACTTTACCACTAGCTACAACTTGTTCTCATGGTATGCTCGATGCATCATATTTGCAACATGCAGCTGTCAGTGTTCCAACAGGACAAACACGAGTTCTACACGTTATTTATACTGATCCTGAAGTTCAAAATATTGGCACACGATCTATTGATGTACCTTGTGATGCTCTTCATCAATATACAAATCTTGCAACATGTTCAGCAGCAATTGCAACTCGAACGACTGTGAGCGCTTGTCAAGTTCTTCCAACTTGTCCTTTACAACAACAACAACAATACGTGCCACCACCACCGCCAATATTATATAACAAGAAATAATAATCATGACAACTATCTTTATCATCGTTTCTTTCTTTGCTTTATTTAATCAAATAAAAGTCTTATTTCATTCAGTTGCTGTCAATTCAGAGATCATTGTCCACCAGCCAGGAAATTGTTCATCAGAAGGAAAATCATATTTTATATATCGAACAAGATTCGATTGATTTGATTTTATAAATAAACGTTGAGCATCGAGTACACGTTCACCTAATTGTGCATGTTGATCAAATGAATTCCACGTCAGTCCATCAAAACTCGTACTTATGAGAACTAGACTCGGTGGACTAATTGCCCAATCTGGTTTGATCAATGACCAAATAGATAGTTCACGAATTAATCGTGGAATTAAAAGATCAATTGTAATCGTATGTGTTTCACCTTTCATCCAGCCTGTTATGGGCCCGATTGAACCAGCAATAACACCATCAGTTAAACGAGTACCATCATCGGGATAGGCGAGGGATGTTGATGATGGTGTTGTTGTTGTCGGTGGTGTTAATAGATAATAATTAATTCGATTTGAAATTTCGTAATTATTGGCAAATGCTTGTATTTCATCGATCATTAGCCAAGCATTAGGCTGAAATTCTAAAGTTGCATAACGAATTGACGTCGAAAATGAAAATATAAGCATTCCTCCTTGATTTGTTTCTGTTCCACCTGTTATCAAATGATCTGTCGATGGATAACTTTGAATCGAACAATTCAATGAACTAAACGATGAAAATGGAATACATTCCGAACTAATTAATAAACGAGCACTATTTGGCCAATTAATCGATGAATATGAACCGCCATGTAAACGAACTGATATTCGATCGATCAAAATCGATGAACCAAAATCGATTGCTATGCGTATGTATTGATGAGTACTCGGATTTTCTAACCAACCAATTGACATTGTTGGTTGCCATTCGTTTGTTGACCATTGTTGATCAGTTAATAATCCACGATCAAAGTTTTCTAATGTCTGAGAAGATGAATCACCGTATTGAGGATTAGGAGTGAACATCGACGGTAGGATACGATAAGGAGCACCTGTACTTGTTTGAAGTGCAATACCATTCGGAATTTGTTCAATAATTAAATCTTCATCGATTAGTACAGGTTGTTGAAAATTCGAACCGATGAATGTAACTCGTAGAAATTGAATTATTTCCGATGGTAATAAAGAAAATGCGAGTAGAATACTTGGATAATCTTCATCACGCCAATTTTGTTCACCGATTTCATTCGTACTTAATATTCGCCATTGAAAATCAATAAATCCTTCGAGTTGTACTCGTCCGAACCAAAGTTTATTTATTGGCGACCAACTAATTCGTACAGCTGTTGGATGAATATCCGATGAAATATCAGTGAGAGCTTGAAGATTTGTATTTGTTGTCCACGACCATTTCCTATTCCAAATAAATGTCGGTTGAATTTGTCGACCAGCTGTATAATTTCTCAATAAATCACAAGCTTGTTTCGATCGAGCAATTCTGTCGTAATTACCGAGAAAATAAGCTGTCGGAGCAAATTGATATCCATCAATAAAACCTTGTGCAAGATAATTTCGTAGAATTGCAAGATCATAATCGGAATTCGCACCTTGATTCACTTCGATTTCAACGCCGAGATCATATTTTTGCGCAAGTTTAGCTGTTGCACGTAAACGACCAGCATTGAATGTTCCTTGAGTTAATGGCGTTGAAAATGCGTAATTCGGTTGAAGAATAGCAACATCAATGCCGAATTTCGACCATGAATTCCAATTGATTGCCGATGAATACGGAATCCAAAGTAAACGTAATTGTTGCCGATGAACAATGTCGCTTATTTCCATTGTTATTTGCTCGTTGATTTTATCAATAATATCTTCACGCATGAGATACATACCCCAGAGATGAAGATTAGGATAGTTTTTTAAATCATTGACGATTGTTTCGATATACCATTCGATTGTTTGTTGACGATCGAAGACATTTGAGAATACATACGGATTAACATAGGGTAACATGACAATAATTTGAAGTTTTCGATTTGGATTATTTAAATCATTGAGTGCTTGACTTAGATTAGAAAAGATTCCATTCGATCCTGTATATTTCATGTCAAGTAACCAAATCCAATCTTGTTTTGTCGTTGAATAAGCTGTTTGAGCATTTGATAATGTCCGTTCGACAATAATTGTTATCGTATCGAAAATAATCTCATGTGAATCGAGTGATGTATAAGAACCTGTTAGCCAATATTTGAGTTTGTCAGGCGAATGATCTCCATCGATATAGAGTAGAGCATTATGATGAAAACCGACGTGTTCAATAGTCGGATAACTATCGATTGAATGAAGAAAAACAACAAGAATTAGAACGATAGAAATTTTCATGATTCTTTTCTTTTTTTTTCTTATTTTAATTTTTCATTGGAATTTATTCAAATAAACAGTAATTTGATCTATTGATTGAAAAAAAAAGCAAATTTCAATATCAACATTTGTTTTCGATCAGTCCGCCTCTACACGTTCGATTTATTTGTCAAGTATCTGTATCCAGAGATTAATCTAGTCAATATGACAAAATAAAGAAACAAAAATAAATTGTCACATGATCGAATAGCAGAATTGAAAAAGATATTCTCAGGAATATTCAATGATCGTGATGAATATCTTTCAAATGTTTCAATGGTTTGATCAATCCAATTGAGATACATATCAACACGAGTATAAACACCTAATTCATTCAATCGACCACAACCTTTACCATAACTTGTAATACCAACAATTGCCCATCGATTGTCGCTGTTTCGAGTCATTAATGGACCACCACTAGAATAAAAAACAAAAACGAACATAATTTCACATTGATTTTTATCTCGTACCTGTCACCTTGACATGTATCACGACTAAGTTTCGGATCGATTGAACCCGCACATAGTTGTGTTGTGATTTGACTACCGGATTTAATTCGATCACATTGTTGTCCTTCAGTAATTACGAGTAGAACCTGTTGAAGTGTTTCACTTGCTGCTATTGCCGTTTCTAGCAAACGTCCCCAACCGATAGCACTTTCTTTTCGAAGGAATTCGATCTTCATCAAAAATATTTCGTTTCAATCGTGACAACTTACACAACATAAGTACCATCAGACGCATCCGTTTCAACCGGATTCGGTAAACATATAGCACCTAGGTGAATATTTTCGAAATTAACCTTTTGATCTAGAATCACAAGTGCAATATCATCTGTCTGTCGACGTGAATTATATTTTTCATGAATAATAATCGATGACGCATTTGCACGAATGACTGAATCTGAATAAATATGTGTCTCAGTTGAATAATGTGCACCGATAATAAACAAATAAATTCCAATCGATTGTTTGGCATTGACTAGACTATCATAAAAACCTGAGGAAGAGAAAAAAACTAAATCATTGAAAATTTCTCTTTTAACAAACAATGAGCAGCAGTCAGAATATGTCGATCACTGATCAATGTTCCTCCTAATCATCGAATAGAATTTTATTGATCGAATTCACTTGAAATTACCACAGATCGGTTGATTGTTCGAATGTTTTCTTATACTGACAATCCATGGCCACGAATGAGGAATACTTTCGAAACCTCCGACGATTCGATCGGATAATTTTCCATTGGTTTCATTAAACCAACAGCCGCATTGTTTCGGTGACCTAATCGTAGCAAGTATCGTTTTCGAATTTACTTAATCTCAATCAATGATTTACCAAAGACATGTTTCTACGATTCGAAAGAGACAAACAAGAACGAATCGATCGTAATTATTCATTGAAAGGCGCGCGGATTGAGAAAGAAATCGTCTGTTGACAAAAGCATATGATTTTCTTTAACTAAGATTGAATTAATTATTCGTTGTTTTCTTTTGAAACTTCACCTTCACTTTCAATCTAAGCAGTAACGAATAACAAGAGGATTTAGTTACATATGTAATCAATAAATTTGAGAAGATTTTTCTTGTTAAGTATGAAATTGATAAGGAAGTTAATCATATTCCTTTGATTGCTATTGACAACAGTCATTTGAGATTTTTGTTGTAGTTGATTCATTTAAAGTCGATATATAAAAGGTAATGGAATCGATCAAATCTTGCTTTTTTATTCTTTTTCTATCGAATCATCATGTTGTATCAAATCTTAACTATTTTACTTTTTTCGCTTCCACTGATAAATGCTGGTAGGTTTCTTTCTCTCAATGGGATTTTTTCTTGTTAATATGTTCAATATTTAGCTACATTGGACGGAACATGTGCCAATGATGAAGGATGTGTGGGATTCGACTTGACTTGTATAAATGAAAAATGTCAATGTAAGATGCCATGGTACAAGCCATGTAGATCAAGATGTGGTTCGTAGAGAAAATCAAAAGAAGAACCCCAAGTGAATTAATTTTTTTGTAGAAGTGGTTTCGAGTGTTTCTTATGCAGGAGAAACTTGTAAAATTCAACAAAATTGTATTCCGTATGCAGCGTGTATAAATGACACGATATGTGCGTGTATGCCGGGATTCGAAGAAAAAAATGGAGCTTGCTGTATGTATATTGAAAACAAAAGAAATTGTTTAAGATAGTTATTTTTATTTCTTATTTAGTCAAAGCATTAAATAAGGATTGTCAAAATCATAATGAATGTTGGTCGAATTATTGTGCTGACTCGAAATGTCAATGCCCACCGGGTACCAGTGAAACCGATAGTCTTACATGTGGTAGATGTTCTTTTTAATGAATTAATGTTTCTTTTTTTAAATCTGTTTTTTTTTTAAGAAAAAAAATTACTTAATGCTTATGACAGCTTGCAACAGGCGACGGAACGCGATGAATTCTGTTTCTATAATGATTCGTGTTTAGACATCTCAGCAACTTGTAAAGCTGATCCAGCACATCCTGGAAATAAATTTTTTTGTCAATGTTCATCGGATTCGAAAGTCGAAAACGGAAAATGCGGTAACGATCTTCTGATAACTAGTCTTTTTTTATGAATGATTTTTAGAGCGTATAAAGGGTCAACATTTATCACCACTCGATAAAATTCCAACTGACTATGGTAAATGTGGAGAGTGCGAAGATACAAATGCAGTTTGCATTCAAGCTGCTTCAGAAAAAACTTGTTGGTGTCGTTCAGGTTTTGAAAAAAAGGACACGAAATGTCGTAAGAAGAAATGAGAGAAACGGAAAATAGCGATATTCATTTTTTTTGCTTAGAAAAACATCATGACAAGCAAACATTAATTTTTCCGAATCAAGGAGATGCTCAAGCACATAACTTCACCAAAGATTGTCCATGGGATACTAATAGTGGTCTTTGTGTCTGTCCATCAGGTTATACATTTGATGAAGCAAGCAGATCATGTGGTAAATGAAAAAAAGAACTTTTTATTTGTGTGTCTAAAGATTTATTTTTCAAGTCGAAAAGTCTCGTAAATGGCAGAATGATATCTTTGAATATGGTGTTTGTACACAAATAAATTCAAATGATCAAGCAAGAGCACAACAGAAACTCTGTCCTGAACCATTGAAATGTATTGCAAAAGGTGATAAACATGTTTGTTCATGTGGTCCAGATCAATTTCTAAATCTAGCAAATACGAGTCAATGCGGTAAATCTACGATAAACTGAATCCATCGAAAAAGATTTTCCATTGAATTGTTTCTTTAGTGTATTACATTGGTAAAGGTGGATCGGATGCGAATGGAGCATGTCCACAACATACATTAGCGAAAACTGCCGGTCAAAATTGTCAATGTCAAGATGGTTATAAAGCAACTGATAACGATCGACAATGCGGTTTGTATACTCATTTTATTGTTTAATAATTTGATTGAAGATGAATGCTATTTTTTTTCGTAGAATTAAAATTATCGGAAGAATCAGACTCAGCTGTATGTAACACTACTCTAAGTGGTAATACGGTTTGTATCACGTTTGGTGACGCAGCATTCCTATGCAGAATTGGTGAATGCCGTTGTAGAAACGGCGAAAGTGCACCAAATCCTGAACAAACATATTGCTGTAAGAATAAGCTTTTTCTTTTGAAGAAAAATGTCAATATTCATTTAATTTTATTAGATGCTATACTAAATACGACGTTGTCTTCTCCCTACCCATGGTGTCCATCGAAATCCAGCCGTATTAGTGATCGTTGTATTTGTCACAAAGGATATAAAGCAACAGATAATAAACTAACTTGCGGTAAAGAGAAAAAAAACTCCTTATTTTTCTTTTTCTATTATTGACATTTTGTTTTAGTGAAAAAAGACTTAGAATTAGTTTCACATGAAGGAGATCCATCAAGACCAAATACTGTCGATACGACAGAGGATTGCACAGCTTTATTTACTGGACCAGTAGAATTCTATGCCGATAACAAATGTCGTTGTAGACAGGATGCGGTTCTCAATGATGCAAGCACAGGCTGCTGTACGAAAGATTCACTTTGATTTAATGAAAAAGCTAGCCTTGTTTTCTCTCTTTTTAGGGTTTAAATTGAACGTTTTGTCTGATCCTAGCAGCGAATCTGAATGTCCACCAAATAGTATGATACAATCTAAGAAATGTAACTGCAGAAGTGGTTTTCGAGACAATAATAACAACAGATGCGGTAGAAGAATTTTTTGATGGTTATCAAAATTGAATTTTCTATTTCCTGTAAATTTAGTTCCCATTCAAGAATTTGTTTACAACGAAGCTGAGAATCGCGCTGAGAATGTCGCTGATTTTCTACCTGGTGCTTGTATTCTTTTATTCGGTCAAGCTTCGGAAAAATCTTCGAAAGGAAATTATTGTATTTGTAAAGAAACAATTGCATTTCCTCGAAATGACAATAAATATTGTCGTAAGTTGAATTTCGAACTAAATATTGGTATCACTCGAATATTTTCTAGATTATTATATTAATGTACCTACTTCTGATTTGAAAAATAATCAAACTTGTCCTGAACATTCAGAACCTACTTCAGAAGTAATTTAATCAAAGAATTTAATTCATTATTATGTTTGGTTTTCACAGACTCCGTTGAATAGATGTGCATGCAAGGCAGGCTATGAAGTCACACAAGATAACAAATCATGCAGTAAAAATTCTTTGTTTTATTTTGAACACAAAATATGTTTATTCTTATAAAAAATTGTTTAGAGAAAATAGAATCCGTTCGATTGGTCGGCTTTGGCGTAAATCCAGGACCAAATGACACAAGTTGTGTCCAAAGATCGACAGCAGAATGCGAGAATGTGTATGGTGCACATGCATTTTGCCGCGATGAACTATGTTATTGCGATAAGCGATATCATTATTTGACTACGGATGGCAAATGCGGTAAATAGTTCGAAGATGGAAAATAATCAGTATATTGATTTAATTTAGGAAAAATCTCCGGTGTTTTTCCTGGTGAACAAGAATTAGATATCTATTCTTGTCGAACAACTGCTGATTGTCAGGATAAAAAATTTGTTATCTGTGATTATTTTCATGGAAGCACAGGTTTTAAAGTTTGTCAATGCGAAGCAGGAGTTTTTTGGGATCCAGATAAAAACGAATGTGGTAAACGGGAGAAAAAACTATCAAGAATTTAAATTTCTATTTCATTTATTTTTCCATAGACGATGATCGATGTTTAAACTGTGATGAAAGTCTTGGTTTCGAATGTCGAAATCATGAATGTCAATGCAAACGTGGTACTTATCTTAATAACGATCGTTGTGGTAAAAATAAATAAATACGATGAATTTTTAAAAGAAAAAAAAAAATATTTATTTACGTTAGTTAAAAGTACTGAACTTGTACTTCATGCAGTATGCGATCCAACAAAGAATTGGCAAATAGCTGAAGATAGTTCAACAACTTGTGATCCAAAATGTAACCGTACGATTTGTCAAATGAAATACAAGATTGAAGATTCAACATGTGGTACGATTAAAACAGAAAAAAAACCCGAATGAATTTCAACTATCAAATATTTTAGTTTTGAGAGAATTATCATCGGACAAATGTTTACACGAACCTAGTATTTGCACACATATCGATCCGAATGCTGTTTGTGATAAAGATAAAAATCACTGTCTATGTAAAGGTGGTTTGTATCAGTCAGAGAATCGTTGTGGTAAGAAGAGGCCGAAAAAATGATTTTTGATCTTTGTTTTTTCTTTTGAATTTTAGAAACACCAGTTGATTTTCCATGTTTCAACGATAATGATTGTGATAATGAAATGCAATGCAAAGGAGGACGATGTGCTTGTCAAGAAGGACAACGCATCGAAGACGTCTCAGATGCATTTGGTCGAGCTCTCCAACGATGTGTAACTTCACATAGTAACAGTAAATTCCATTCGTTTTTCCGTATGTTTTAATATTTACGTTTGCTTTTTTTTAGGCGCCAAACAATACTCTCAAAATCTAATGCTTATTTTCCTCGCTTCTTTCCTTTCTCTCTATTTTTTCTTCTAGATCGTTCGTATATTTAAACAAGGATGATGAATATTATTTATATTCGAACTTCATCATAATTCATTGTCTTTTTTTGCTTTGCTTTTCAAATAAATAAAAGAAAAATAGAAAACAAAAATGAATGTTTCGTCTTTTCATGACTGATGTTTATTTGATTTATGTTCACATTTATCTCCTTCGAACGCTGGTGGACAGAGACACGAATGTTTCGTCGAATTTCGATTGCACGAACCACCATTTAAACAACTGTAATTACCTGAACATCGTTCTAGAACGAAGAAAAAAACAACAAGACATTTGTAATTTTGAAAAATCTCATCAGACTTTCGGAACAATCAACACCCGACCAATCACTACGAAAACCACATAAACAACTAGTACCATTCACACAAACACCACCATGAAAACAATAACCACTTGGAACACCTGGACAACTCACTAGAAGAAAAAAAGAACAAATCGATTCAAAGCAAAATTTAGTTTTATTGTTTTTTTTTTTCGTACTCATCGAACAATCATGACCAGTTGTGCCTGATGGACACGCTGAACATGTACTATTAAAACTATCAATACAGACTGCACCGTGATAGCATCGGCCCGGTTCAAGACCACATCGTACACCTCGACAATCGGCACCGTAACCATCATTCAAACAATCACAACCTTTCGGTGTGCATATATCAGAATCATAATCGACTTGATTGTAACAAACAATGTCTGGTTCTGTACAACGCATCCCTGAACAATCAATACCAGCCCATTGCGGTTGACAGGCACATGTATACGAGCTAGTCGATGATGAATATGTACAAATTCCCTCATGTTCACACATAAAATTCGACGACGAATCGTCACTACATTTGTGAAGCATACAATAAGGACCTGTCCAATTTTCGGTACAATTACACGACCATTCGCCTTCAGTATTTAAAACACATACGCCATCGTTTTGGCAAACGATACTGTTCGCTGTACCAGCACCACAAATATCTAGAAATGAAACGAGTCTTGAGGGTGTGAGAGAAAGTAATTAACGACCTACTTCCACGACAATCGTCACTTGTTAACGGTGGTGGACAGATGCAGGTGCCTGTTGTTTCATTACAACGGCCACCATGATAACAAGCATTTCCTTCAGAACCACATACAACTAATGAACAATCAGTACCAGTATGACTCGATGGACAAACGCATGACCAAGATGTTTTATCTGTGGTAGATAATGAACAAGAACCACTATTTTTACAAGTGAATTCATTTTCACCACAGATTTCTATCGAACAACAAAACATATTCAGTAAAAAAGTTTCTTTTTTTTTATTAACTAACGTTCTTCGCAAGTTGGACCCGACCATGGATGTTCACATTGACAGGTGTCTGTCGAATTCGATGACCGAACACATTTTCCATTGTTATGACAAATAAGCCCATGAGAACCACATGATCCTTGAAAAGAGAAATAAACTATCCATAAAATTTTAAATGTTTTCTTACGAGCTCGACAATCTTCACCTAACCATCCATTCACACATACACATCCATCAATACCTTTTCCATCGTCATCACAATAACCACCATGATAACATAAACTGTTTTTACATGGTGCTAAATTCGATCAAATATAATATTTCCAACAAACAAACAAACAAAAACATACTTGCTGAACAATCAACACCTGCCCATTGACCAGTACATTGACATGCATAATTGCCTTTATCATCTTTTTCACAAACACCATCATTATAACAAACTAAACTGCCATTATCCGAACATTTAACTGCTGAACAATCGTCACGTGTATAATTTCCTGAGCATTGACATTTTTTATCACCAGTTTTTTCATCGATTACACATTCGCCACCATTATAACAAAAACTAGATCCACATGGAACTGAAATTTAGAAAATAAAATGAAACATTTTTATTCAGTGTTATTGTCAAATCTAGACTCACGTCCACGACAATCGATTCCTCCGTAACCCGGTGGACAAGAACATGATTGACCATCGTTACATTCACCTCCATTGTAACATGTCAACGCACTATGACTACACATAACTTGTGAACAATCCGAACCTGTATACGGATCATTACAGATACATTGAGCTTCAGCATCATTGTCAGGTGGAGGACAACCACCATTGTAACAGAATAGATTGCCATGACCAGCACATTGAACTAGATAAATAGAGATTCGTAGAAAAGCAAATTTTTTATTCATTGATTACCAGCTCGGCAATCGACTCCACCGAATCCATTTAAACAAATACATTTCTCTGTATTTTCGTCACATGTACCACCATTGTAACAAGCCAAACCTTTCTTTCCGCAGCTGTCTATAGAACAAAAAGCTCGCATTTTTATCTCGAACGAACGAAAATAGTGGTCAATTTACGTCCGGAACAATCTTTTCCTTTTGCATGTCCTGGACATTGGCATACGGGTGCACTGCCAGCAGTTGGACAAGTTGTAGCATAACAAACTAAATCTGCAAATCCCGGACATTTACCTCAAAAAGAAAAGAAATCAATAACACAAAACTCAAGATTTCATTATCACATACGACCACTACACGTGACTCCTGTCCACCCATGTAAACATTGACAATGTCGATCGTCGACGCAAGCACCTCCATTATGACAAATTAATCCTGATTTACCACAAGTTCCTTGATACCAAGCAAAAAAAAACAACAGATCGAACATTTTTTTTCTTACTCAAAGTTTCTCACTTTGTGAACAATCTCGTCCACTGGCCAAATTCGATTGACACGTACAACCTCGTGCTGTGCAATGACCATTATTTGTATAGCACAAATCACCATTTGCACATACTTCTACAATTTATACCAAAGAAACTCTTTTCGAAAACGAAAATTCTCGCTATCAAACTTGTCAAACATCCTGATCCACCATCGACATAACCCGTTCGACAATGACACAATTCTGATTCACTACTACAACTACCACCATTAAAACAAATCAAACCAGCTGATGAACCTTTACTACATTTAACTAAATTTCACGATCAATCAGTATCTATTTTTAGTTCGATTAACAATCGAAAATCATCCTACTTCCACTACAATCCGGTCCACCATATCGAGTTGAACATTGACATTTGTTATTTTTACATTTACCTCCCGTATGCGAACACCAATGACTTCCACATCGTGCTAATCGAAGAAAAGTTCATTCATGTATGTTTTTTTTCTCGATTGCCAAGACAAAAAAAAAAAACTCAAACTTCATACTTATGCTACAGTCATGTCCCAGTGTACTGTTCGGACAATGGCATTGATGATCGATACATTTTCCATGATAGCATGTTAAATCTTTTCCACCTAAATAAAGAAGAATTCTCCTCTCGTTAACGTTTTATGTCTGTGTTTAGATATACATTTTATTGGATTAACTGATCGTCGAACAATCGAACTTTTTTCTTCGATTAATTGTTGTTCGTTTCCATAGGTAAATGCTGATGAAACGTCATTTTTCCAACAGGAAATGTGTTGAACAAACAAAATCAAACACCAACAAACAACTTGACTATTCATGTTTCTACGTTGCTTTGTCTTTGTTTAACTTGTTCTCAAAATCGAACTATCTTTCGATTGTCTCATAAATGCAAACGAAAGAAAATATAAAACAAATGTTTTCTTTGGACTTGATTTCAGATCAATCTTATAAAGCAAAACCATTTGCGTACTTTGAACTCCTCGATCGATTCAAATGCAATTATATATTTGTTTAGTAATCATATACATAATCGAAAATATTTATTGACATAAACTACACTCTTTTTTTCATCTATTCAAAATAAGAGGTATAAAAACCCATGAGAAAATAACATTTGTATGGATTCTTCGCATCATGCGCTTAATCGGTATTCTATTCATTGTAAGTATTTGCAAAGAGTCTTCCATTCGAATATTTCGACTGTTTTTTTTTCTCGTTAGCTTTGTCTTAGTGTAAGCATCGGTTCATGCTTCAGTTTTGGAGATATTCTTGATAAAATAAGTTCACTATTTGATAATGGATTGAAAGCAGCTAAAACTCAATTGTGTGAATATTTTCAAGCTCATCCCGAGCGTCTTGCAAAATCAATAACAGCACTGAATCAATGCGTTGAAAAATATGATCGAACGAAACAAGCATTCAATTCAACATTAAACTATTTGAATTCACCCGAAACTCAACAAGCATTAGTGGCTAATACAAATCAATGCTCAACTGCACTCGATGGTCTCTATACAAATTTATCCAATGATTTGAAAAATAAAGGCTATCAAAACAAAGAAGCTGTGAACGTCCTTACAGATTTTTATCAGAAAATTAAAAACTGAATCATTTCGTATTTTTACCATCGAAACAGGTTTTTTTTCTTCTCATTATTAATCAATAAAATATACCTGCATGCATACATACCTACGCACATGTATTACTCATGAAAACAGAAATAAATGAGTCAGTATCTCTGTGACGTACCCTTTGGAATGAATATTCAATTACACAGCTGTGTATAAATACAGATGACACAAAGAACGAAAGTACTCATTGAAAAGTCGAACGATGTATCGTTTTTTGGTATTATGTTTAAGTTTTTTCGTAGCAAATGGATTTATTCTACGAGATAAAGAAAGTTTAATTCTTGTACCCACAGTTGCCTTTCGTGATGAAACGTCAAAGAATTGGAACGTGAAAAATCAAGGTTGGTATTACGAAGAAGATTATATTCAAGCCAAAATAGTCGAGAAATCTTTGGAAGAAATTTTAAACAAAGATTTCGATTTCAATCGTATCAATTTATTTGCTGCCGATGGAGAAAAAAACAAAAATGTTTGCATTGATAATTTCAATCGAACGATATGTACAAACACCGATGATGAAGGTCGAATTGACAATAATTTTCAATTTAATGAAACAGAATTAAATCAATTGACTCGAATCAATGATAATAACAATCAAACGAAATTACTCTATCAAGTTTCAGTACCAAAAAAGAATATTCGCTTGCAAAATGAGATTTATCTATGTGATCATCAAGGTTATACATTTATTAGTGATATTGATGATACAATTAAAATAACTGGTGTAACATCAACAATTGATACATTAATGAATACATTTTCAGGTGATTTTAAAGCTGTTCAAGGCATGGCTGAGATTTATCGTTTTTGGCAACAGAAATATCAAGCAACATTTGCGTATTTAACAGCATCACCAGATCAATTGTATCCATTTTTACGAGAATTTCTTGAACGAGAAAATTTTCCAATGGGTTCATTTCATATGAGACATTTTACATGGTTCGATAAAAATTTCTTATCGTTTTTCTTCTCAACAAATTATATTGCAAGTAAAATGAATACAATTGAAATGTTTCTGAAGAATACAAGTCATAGAAAATTGATTTTACTTGGCGATAGTTTTCAAAAAGATCCAAATATTTATGCAAATATAACAATGAAATATTCGGATCGAATTGAGAAAATTTTTATAAGAAAATATGCGAATGATACCAATGCACAAGTACAATTAGAACAGATATTTCAAAATATTCCAAGAAATAAATGGTCAACATTTGAAACTGGATATGATTTACCCAGAGAAATCTTTTAAAATACGATTTTATTGTGAAATTTTTTTAATAGAAATAAAAATTATTAAAAAAAAAGAAGTGAAGTAATTCTGTGTTCGATTCGATCAATGTTTTGTTGTATGTTCAGTAGTATGGTGAGTTGTATGCGGACTGGTATGATGAGTTGTATGTTCTGTGGAATGTTCTGCTGTATGATGAGTAGTATGAGCAGTCGAACGTTCTGTTGTATGATGAGTTGTATGCGGACTTGTATGAGCAGTAGTATGTTCTGTTGTGTGATGAGTTGTATGAGCAGTAGTATGTTCTGTTGTGTGATGAGTTGTATGCGGACTTGTATGAGCAGTAGTATGTTCTGTTGTGTGCGGACTTGAATGAGTGGTAGTATGATCGGTTGAATGGTGAGTTGTATGAGCAGTAGTATGTTCTGTTGTGTGATGAGTTGTATGAGCAGTAGAATGGTGAGTTGTATGAGCAGTTGTATGAGCAGTAGAATGGTGAGCTGTATGAGCAGTTGTTTGATGAGTTGTATGGCCAGTAGAATGGTCTGATGTGTGTGGACTTGTATGAGTAGTGGTATGATGCGTTGTATGGCCAGTGGAATGCTCTGCTGTGTGCGCACTTGTATGAGTAGTAGTATGATTTGTTGAATGCATAGTAGCGTGTTGAGTGGTCACCAAATGACTTGTTCTTGGGCCATCTGTGGAAGTATCACTGTTGATAACTGAATCGAATGTCGTAGCTGCTGATGTGGCTAGACGGATATCTGTTGATGTGAAATTGAGTGATGGTGACAGATTCGCTGTTGAAAAGGAACAAAAATAATATATTATTAAGATGAAATTTGAAGATAAGGTATTTAGAATCGTAATACTTACTCAAATCCATGACATAGATTGGTGCTGAAATGTCAACTAGAGCAGCATTACGAATTTGAATAGTATTGCTCAATTGAGGCTGATCGTAAACTGCAGTACTAGCGATTAGATTACATGTGAAACATGTTGCTGGATAAGTATAATAAACAATCAGATAAAGAAGATAATCCGTCGAATTGATTAACAATGTTCTAACGAACAAAAAAAAATATTCACAAGAGAAAATCGAACTAGAAAAACTCGAACGTATTTGCTGAATAACCATCGAAGATTTCAATAGTAGCATTATAAATCAATGTAGTTATGTTTGTATTATTTGGAATTGTTGTTTGCATCTAAAAATGTTTGTTTTTTAAATAGAGAATAATTCAACACTTCGTCGTCAATTTTAGTACCATATTTCCCAAATCATCTAACGTGAAGGGATCAGTTATTGGTCCTGTTTCGAAAGAATCAGATGCAACCAATTGATCGGAACTTATCCGATAAATAATAGCATAAATTGTTTCTGTCAAATCTAAATATTTATCATTTAATCTAGCTAAAATTAAAACAAAAATGAATAATTTTTACAAAACATGGATGACGACGAAACGATCACCGGTGTACTAGTGATTAGATCTGAATATGAATATGTGCTTTCTGTTGTTGAAACTATGATATCCATGATAACATCTTGAAGAATAAAAAAAAAAGAATTATTCAAATAAATCAAAATCATAAACTGTACTATTTAATGAAACATGATGAATATGAGTAGTTCCATTGTAACTAATTACAATGGGACCTATAGTGTTTGAAGTGGAATTTTTCAATTTAATCATTTCTTTCACTTGACAATCTGTCAAACATTGAAGCATGAATTTAAACAAAACTGTGACATTTAACAACGACAATTGAGCATTAACATTGGCTTGTAGAACATTGAAATTAATAATCTTCATTTGAGATTGAATAATACTATTATTTACCTAAATGTGATATACTTATTCATTTAACTAAAGATAATTTCATTCACAATTGACATACCAAACGACTGATATTAATCAAACTTGAATTGTCAATTGTGATCGTTTTTAATGACCGTAAACTTCTCTTTTGACTACCAGAAAGATTGTAAACTAAAAACATTCGTACATTCTCGCTGAGAATATCACCTAAATCTCAACGTTTTCCTCTTAATTCCAAGAATATTCAAATGGTCTTCCTACTTTCTGCAACAGCTACGAAATAGAAAAACAGTCTTTTTGTGAAAACAGAAAAAAAAGAACTATTTCCTACCGACAGTAAATGCATTGAACTCGAACTGATAGCTTGTATTCGATGTTGAATTTAGATGAAGACTCAACACTGGTTCGATCTTATTCGTTGTTTGCAATTTTGACATTTGTCGTAATTGACAAGTTGTTGAACAGTCAGATGAAAAATAAATTTGACCTAGAACTCTCAAACAATCACTGGTATTACACCAGTTACTCGAATTGGAATTCACAATTCGAACATCATAGATATCCGAGAATTGACTATTCCAGATTTTCGTACGTATTAAACTCGTTGTCTACAATTCTTCATTTTATGTTCAATCGAAAAAAAATGAATCTCTGTCTTACTTTTTCATTGAGTATTGGCCAATTTTGACTGTCGATTAGAATCGTATTTGTACTCGATTGATTGGGTGTTACAGTTTCAATACGATAGTAGACATACGCGATAATTGTTTGACTACAAAAAGCAAAAATTCAAAAAAGAAAACAATCGTCAATTACTTATTATTAAAATTTGTTCGATGAACGGGTAAATAGAGTGGTAATAGAGCGAGAATAATCACCGAAAAAATTAAACAGAAAAATATTCCAAGCAGACAATTGATCAGAAAATTCGAACGTGTAAATAATCTTCGAAGAAGAATATGTTTTTTTTCGATTTCATTCGAATAGAAAACTCGTATCTTACTTGACAATTTGAGAAACATCACTGGTATGAAGTTTTCGATACATAATGAATGTGTGAAATCATAGCACGATAATGTTCGTCTTAAAAAGGAGCAAATATGATCGAGAAATCAGTCAAATGAAACACATTAGAATTTTGTATAGAAATTATGTCGAGTTTATTTTCTCCTAACATCTTGAATGATTTATTTCCTGTTTTTTTTTAGAATTTTTGATTTTAAATTAAATCAATACCGAAGTTATTCTACTATCCAGGACAAGTGATACTTGACTGAAATTAATTATCGTCTTTTTCTCGCTTGTCACTCATTCATATACAAGCATGTTTCCTGGACAAACCGACAGATCAGTAGCACAATAAAACTTAATTTTATTTCTTCATCATCATCATGGTCTCTTTACTTCTACATGTCTTCTTACTTTTCATTATGTTTTTCAATAAAATCGGTCAGTAGAAACAAATCAAATTCAAATGAGAATTTCGTCCTTTTTTTTCAAGATTCGATAGTAATCAATTGTACAGTCTTTGTGACTATTCCTGAACGTTTACCCGATCGAATCTTGGGAACAATAGCTATAGCTAATTCATCGGATGAAGAAGTTTATTGGAGTCATGTTGAATTCGAACAAGCAAACAGATTTCCATTGAATTTCATCGAAGTCATTACTAGTCCATTATTATCGACTGGTACTTATACAATTCAATTGCATATTTACAAATTACCACGTGGACCGTATGATCTACCGATTTGGACAGGCGAAAGATCTACGGAACTTCAACGAACAGATAAACAAAATATGATGAATATATATGTCAATCGAGAAAGTAAGATTTTGACGAGAAAAGGAAATTTGAATTGATTTATCTAGATGATCCATTGCCTCCTTGTCTCATCGGTTTTATTATAACGACATTTGTACATGCAACAAATTATGTATTTGATGCAATCAATGTTAAAATAGGAAATATGCCATTAATAACGATTCCATATACTTACGGATGTAGTCATCTGTTTGCAGTGACAAATATTTCGTCAACAGAAGTGAAAAATTTGACACGAGTTTTCGTTTCATTAACAGGCAAACGAACTATTCTAACAATGGAAACAGTTAAATATATTGATTTAACTGGAGATAGAGAATGTACAACAGCTTTATTTGAAGTTGCACCTGAAAGTAATTCGAATTATCCATACGATTAAATATACCTCATTTGGTTTTTGTTTTCTCAAGATAAAATGAATATAACAATGACACTTTATACGCATACTTTAACATACATTAGTCTTCTTGGTCAATCTGTTACTTATCGAATTTATCAAGGTGATGGTCTCGTTTTCGAACAAACAGATCTTATCGATAAATTAGAATTTCCTTATGTGATACAAAACACAGCCGTATCAATCAATATAGCTGACATTTATAGAATTGAAGCAACAATTTCCGGAACAATTAACGATATTTCTGCAGGCGTTACTTTATTTCAAGGTATTATAACGAGTCGTTTAACGCCCGCAAAACCAAATAATGTATCGATATCAATGATTTTCACCGGTATTTAAAACTAGACAATTGTAAATCAAAAGTGAACTCATTTTTGCTTTTATTCGAAGGACCCTATGTTGGTACAACAATTTTTGGTGTACTTACAAGTGAACCACGTAATGCAAGTACATGGCCATTGGTCGGTTCCAATCTTGCATTTAGTATTGATGATGATGCCAATGGTATTCACAAATCTTATCAATTTTTAATCTATGATCAAACATTTCCTATTCAATTTACATTGATTAATGTTCAAGAAATAACTGCTGATGCAAAAAATGTTTCAGTTAGTGTAATAATAACATTTCTTGATGCAACACCTATATGGTCAAGTATAACTCAACGTAGTTTTTACTACAGAAAATTAAATCAATTCAATATAACATTAAATAGTCTACGTAGGAAATTTTTTTCATTGTTTTATTTGCTAATTATTTGACTTCACTTTTCTTTTTAGCTGATGTGACTTGTAAAGCGCCCGGAAGTGGATATTGCAGTACTGCACTCAATCAGATAGATAAAACATGTTGTTCGCAATACAAATGTTTACATGCACAATGTCAACTACATTAACAATAAACTATTCTTTGATTGAATAATTTATTTTGAATCATCAATAAATAAATAAATAAATGATAAGTGAATATCTAAGTTTTTCTGTTCATACATTGCTGAATTTGATTGAACAAAAATATATTTCAAATAGTCAATTTATTGTATGAAATACATCATGTTGACATATGGAGAAATAAATAAAAAGCAAGAAAAGAAAATAGTAAGCACAATCAATTACAACGATTTTTCATTGTACAAATGATGAGTGCTTTTACAAGATATAACTAGAATAAATTATACAGAATAGATTAGATATATTTCAATGTATTTCTTTATTCAATATGCATATTCAAATCGTTAGCAGTATTAGCGTGTCGTCGACGACGGCGTCCATAAAACTGCTGTTGCTGACCAGGGAGATATTGGTAACTTACTGCTGCACCTTGAATTTGAGGTAGAGAAGCACCCATTGGACATTGACATGTACAACTGCAATAACCAGGAGTTGTTGTTGATGTAGGTGGTGTTGTGTCGTATGCTCGTTGTGGAGGTGCAGGTTGCTAATGTGAAATAAATTTGAGCTGCTATTTATTATTTTATAACACTACTCACATATGGCTGTTGTGGTTGTTGAGGCTGTTGAGGCTGTTGAGGCTGTTGAGGTTGCGTCGATGGAGAATAATATGATCCAGCAGTGTAAGGTTGTTGGGGTTGTAACGGCGGCGAATAGTATGATCCAGTAGTATAAGGTATCTGTGGTTGTTGAGGTATTGGTTGGTAATAGAGCTGCTGTGGAGGCTGTGGTTGCTGCTGTTGTTGAGGTGGTGGTTGATAATACGGTTGTTGTGGTTGTTGGGGCTGTTGTGGTGGTGGTGGTTGAAAGTGTTGTTGAGGTTGCAACGGCGGCGAATAATATGATCCAGTAGTATAAGGCATTTGCGGTTGTTGAGGTTGTTGTTGAGGTATTGATTGGTAATGGAGCTGTTGTGGCGGTTGTGGCTGTTGCTGTTGTGGAGGTGGTGGTTGGTAATACGGTTGCTGTGGAGGCGGCGGTTGATAATAAGGTTGCTGTGGTTGTTGTGGTTGCTGTGGAGGCGGCGGTTGATAATACGGTTGCTGTGGTGGTTGCTGCGGGTATTGTACCATATTCGTATAATATGATCTTGTATCTGGATTTTGTGTTTGCTGACTTGGTGGTGGTTGATAGTATTGCTGTTGTGGCGGCTGTGGCTGTTGCTGCTGTTGTTGAGGCGGCGGTTGATAATACGGTTGTTGTGGTTGTTGTGGAGGTGGCGGTTGATAATACGGTTGCTGTGGTTGCTGTGGTTGTTGTGGTTGCTGTGGAGGCGGCGGTTGATAATACTGTTGTTGTGGTGGTTGTGGTTGTTGTGGTTGTTGTGGAGGTGGCGGTTGATAATACGGTTGCTGTGGCTGTTGTAGTTGCTGTGGAGGCGGCGGTTGATAATACGGCTGCTGTGGCTGATATAGTTGTGTTCCCTAGAGTACAAATAAATCAATAAAATTATGGTTGATCATTTATTTGATTATGAATTTGAGTTGAATATCAAAAACAATTTGTTATGAAAGCAGAACAATATAACATACTTGCGCTTGAGATTGAGGTTCATAACAAATAATCATATGAACTTCTAATGTAGATGGTGGTGAAGGAGACGGGGTACCATCAATATTCACTTGAAGGATTTCAGCTGGTACATGTTCAGGAAACAAGCCGAGCTCGTTCATATTCTGTGGAGCAACAAATTGTAATGCTGTACCATTAGATAGAGATGCTGGTGACTGATCGGCATTAAGATAGTTAACACCCAATTGTGACAATGGTGTTTTCAGTGCACTAATGCAATTTGGTACTGCAATATAACCTTGCTTTTGTGGCACTTGTACAGTCCAAGTTACACGTTGACCATTTGCATTATTTGCAATAATTCGACGTGATCCAGGACGTATAAGATATAACGTACAAGGTATCTCATCATCAGTATATTGCATTGTGAGAGGTGGTGGTTGTGAGCCTCAAATTAAAAATCTTCCTCTGTATATTACTTTTTATGTTAGACAAATACCTGTGTTATATCTGTTATCGAGAGTTTGTCCTGGTAGATTACCATTATTTTGACCAAATGCTGGTGCAAGTGTTTGTC
>ERZ778019.1547-NODE-1547-length-29834-cov-22.463347_pt1 | contig 29834 bp, 29 predicted proteins | sample MGYA00375749_ERZ778019 | MGnify/ENA primary metagenome ERZ778019 (study PRJEB29350, sample SAMN05389821) | bioreactor metagenome | isolation source: Ammonium sulfate bioreactor | place: South Africa: University of Cape Town | collected 2014-03-17 ... | reverse complement strand
ATGTTTTTTGAAGATCGTATGGCGGCAGCCAAACAGCTTGCTGCGGCGCTATCCGAATACCGCGGCAAGCAACCGCTGGTTCTCGCGATTCCCAGGGGCGCGGTACCCATGGCAAAGGTTATTGCCGACAAACTGGATGGCGATCTGGACGTGGTGCTCGTACATAAATTGCGCGCGCCCCGCCACCCCGAGTTCGCCATCGGTTCAGTAGACGAAAGCGGCTGGATTTATCTCCCGGACTACGCTTCCAGCGTTGGCGCGACCCAGCAATATATCGATGCCGAAGTTTCCGCCCAGCTCGAGGTGATGCGTCAGCGGCGTGCCCAGTACACGCCGGTGCGCCCACCCATCGACCCGGCCTCACGCGTGGCCATCGTGGTGGACGATGGGCTCGCAACCGGCTCAACCATGATCTCCGCACTGCATGCCATCAGGGCAAAAAATCCAAGGGAGCTGGTCTGCGCCGTGCCGGTAGCCTCATCCGATGCGCTGAAAAAAGTGGAGGCTAATGCGGATCGCGTGGTCTGTCTGTCGGTTCCGGCCCACTTCCAGGCGGTAGGACAATTTTATGGAGAATTTCCTCAAGTAGACGATGAAGAAGTCATCGCCATCCTTGCCGGTTCCACCCATCCCCAAGCTGGTTAGGTCTGCATGAAAAGATCTGCCGTGAACATAGTTTATGTCGTGGTGACTTCGACTGCGCTCATTCAAGTGGGCTGCCGGTCCGAAACCGCACAAAGCGGTACAATAGGACTTTCAGTTTCAGAAACCCGGTAACGCTTATCGCCGCGCAGGATTTCACCGCTTGATGTCGATGTGTCCAGAAACTCAAAATACCCGCGCTTATCCGCAACATGCCCCTGCTCGCCCGCACGGCGGATAGTTCACATCAATCATGCTGGAGCTGAGGAATATCGATAAGGCCTACGCCGGCGGGCGGCAGGTACTGACCAGCTTATCCTACCTGCTTCAGCCGGGTGAGTATGTAGCGATAATGGGCGAGTCCGGCGTGGGCAAATCGACACTGCTGAACCTGATTGCGGGTCTCGATTCACCCGATCGCGGCGAAATTCTGATTAACGGCACCGCCATATCCTCGTTGAGCGACAACGCCGCAACCAGGCTCAGGCGCAAGGAATTTGGCTTCGTATTCCAGGCGTTTCACATCCTGCCGCATTTGACGCTGCGCCAGAACGTCGCGCTGCCCTTGCTGCTGAACGACGCCGCGGTGAAGCATGCCGAAGAACGCGCTGAACGGATGCTGGGCGCGGTGGGATTGCCGGGCAGGGCCGGGGATTTTCCCCGGCAGCTGTCCGGCGGTGAACTGCAGCGCGTCGCCATCGCCCGCGCACTGGTGCATCGCCCCGCATTGATCCTGGCGGACGAACCGACCGGTAATCTCGATCCTGATACCGCGCATGAAATCCTGATGCTGATACGGCAGGAAATCAAGGAAAATGGCGCTTCCGGTATCCTCGTCACGCATTCGCATGCAGCGGCGGCTACTGCCGACCGGACGCTGCTGCTGACGAAAGAAGGACTCAGTCCCGCGGCGCAGCGGATAAAATGACAAACGCATGACGGCCTCGTCGAGCAGAAGTACCCTGGGTCTCTGGCTGTTATCGGGCGAATGGCGGGCCCATCGGCTGCAGATAGCCGTAGCCATCTGCGCAATTGCTCTCGGAGTAGCGCTCGGGTTTGCCGTACATCTGATCAACGCGGCCGCTTTCAACGAATTCTCCGCGGCTGCCCGCAGCCTTTCCGGTCAATCCGACCTGCAAGTACGCGGGACCCAGTCCACGTTCGACGAGTCCCTCTATCCGCTTCTGGCCCAACGGCCGGAGATCGAGCTCGCCAACCCGGTATTGGAACTCGACGTCGCTATCCCCGGCAACTCCGGTGACCGCAGAAACGCGACGCTGAAAATTCTCGGACTGGATATTTTTCGGGCTGCGATCATCTCTCCCGATGTCATGGGCATTCCGGATGAAGACCGGCTATTCGATATGCTGGAGGATGATGCTATTTTCCTTTCGCCAGCGGCAATGGGATGGCTGAAGGTAAAGCGGGGAGACACGCTCCAGTTGCGTGTGGGAACGCAAGCCATCAAGCTTCGGGTGGCCGGCGGCCTGGTGCGGACACGGGCGGGGCAGAGACTGGGAGTAATGGATATCGGCGCAGCGCAATGGCGCTTCCAGCGTCTCGGCCAGTTGTCGCGTATCGAACTTAAACTGGTCCGCGGCATCGACCACGACCGTTTCAAGACCGCGCTCGCCCGGGACCTGGGCGAGCGATACCTCGTTACCGAAACCGCGGACCAGGAAGCGCGCGTCGCAAACATGTCGCGTGCCTACCGTGTCAACCTCAATATGCTGGCCCTGGTGGCCCTGTTCACCGGCGCATTCCTCGTTTTTTCCACGCAGGCGCTGTCAATCGTACGGCGCCGAAGCCAGTTTGCGCTGCTGCGGGTGATCGGATGGACACGACAGCAGCTTTTGAGGCAGATCCTGCTGGAAGGCGCCCTCCTCGGATCCCTGGGGTCCCTGCTCGGCCTCGGGCTGGGTTATCTGGCCGCCGCCGGAGCGATATATGTTTTTGGTGGAGATCTGGGAAGCGGGTTCTTCTCCGGCGTAAAACCCCGGCTGCATTTCGATTCGCTCGCGGCTTCCGTCTTTTTCCTGCTGGGACTCGCCGTCACTCTGCTCGGAAGCGCCGCGCCCGCCGCGGAAGCGGCGAAAGCAAAGCCCGCCATGGCACTCAAGCCCGGCAGCGAGGATACCGCGCTCTCCAGGCTCGCCAATCCGTGGCCGGCCCTTACCTGCCTTGGATTGGGGGCGCTGTTCGCAGGATTGCCGCCGGTTTTTGAATTACCGGTGTTCGGCTATCTGGCCATAGCGCTGCTATTGATTGGCGGCATCGCGCTCATGCCGCGCCTTTCCGCATCGATTTTCTCCATGCTGCTTTCCATGATGTGCCGCATGTCAGGGACGCTACCCGCGCTCGCCCTGGCACGGCTGGCGAATGCGCCGAACCAGGCCGCCATCGCCCTGGGAGGCATCGTGTCCAGCTTCAGCCTGGTGGTCGCCATGGCCATCATGGTCGCCAGCTTTCGCGTATCGGTCGACGATTGGCTAAGGCATATCCTCCCAGCGGACTTATACGTTCAAACCGCGGCGGCAGGCGATGCGCGCGGCCTTTACCCGGAGGAAATGAAGTCGATCGCAACCGCTCCCGGCGTATCGCGCATCGATTTCTTTCGTTCATCCCAGATCATGCTCGACCCGGCGCGGCCGGCTGTAGCCTTGACAGCCCGCCCTATAGACCTGACCGACCCCGCGAGCATATTGCCGCTGACTGCCGATGTGATGGAGCCTTCACTGCTCCCGGAGGACGCGATTCCCATCTGGGTATCGGAAGCGATGGTGGACTTGTATGGATTCAAGGCCGGAACGCGGGTAGATCTGCCCCTGGGGGCCCCGGGACCAGCTCCATCATCGGGCCGCACTCCGCCTGCCTTCATCGTTGCTGGTGTGTGGCGCGACTATGGGAGGCAGTTCGGCGCCATACAGATGCGGCTTTCAGACTATCGCGCGCTGACGGGAGACCAGAAAGTCAACGATGCCGCGCTGTGGCTGGAATCCGGAGTCAAGCCGGAGCAGGTGATCACCTGGTTGAAACGCCTTCCCTTCGGGGAAGCGCTGGAGTTTTCCACGCCTGGCGAAATACGCACGTTGAGCCTGAATATTTTCGACCGCAGCTTCGCCGTGACCTATCTCCTGGAAGGGGTAGCGATCATCATCGGGCTGTCGGGAGTGGCCGCGAGCTTCTCCGCACAAACGCTGGCACGGGCCAGGGAATTTGGCATCTTGCGTCATATAGGCATGACGCGGGGTCAAATTCTCGGTATGCTGGGTATGGAGGGCGCCTGCCTTACTGCCCTCGGCATCATGTTCGGATCGATGATCGGCTGGTGCATCAGCCTGATCCTGGTGTTCATAGTGAACCCGCAATCGTTCCACTGGACGATGCAGATGAGCTTGCCGTGGAGGGGGCTGGCGGCGGTCGCCCTGACATTGCTGGCCCTGGCGTCGCTGACGGCCTTGATGTCCGGCCGGCATGCGGTTTCCGGCAAGGCGGTGCGTGCAGTAAGGGAGGATTGGTAATGCCATCACCAGATCGTGAATTGATTTCCAATAGCCATCTTGGACGCGCAGGCCGGAAACATGCGGCTGGAAGAAAGGTGTTCCTGCCGCTGTCTCTGTCACTGGCTTTCATTACCGCTGCGTGCGCCGCATCGCCGGATGAGCCATCTCGCGTCCTGCCGAAGTTTTCTGCCGTCGTGCCAGGGGTCGCCCTGTCATTTCCTCGCGATTTTGGCGCTCACCCCACCTTTCGAACCGAATGGTGGTACGTGACGGGGTGGCTGGAAACGCCGGAAAAAAAACCGCTTGGATTCCAGGTCACGTTTTTTCGCGCAGCCACCGGCCTCGACACGAGCAACCCCAGCCGTTTTGCACCGAATCAGCTCATCATTGCCCATGCGGCCCTATCCGACCCCGCGATCGGGAAACTCCTGCATGACCAGAAAAGCGCCCGCGACGGATTTGGCCTGACTTATACCAAGGTCGGCAATACGGACGTAAAGCTGGACGACTGGACGATGCTGCGCGAAGAAAACAGCCGCTACCAGACCAGCATAAACTCCCGGGACTTCTCGCTGCACCTGTCGCTCACGCCCACGCAACCACCGATGAAACAGGGAGAAAACGGTTTTTCCCGCAAAGGACCACAACCGGAGCAGGCGAGCTACTACTACAGTGAACCCCACCTCGAGGTGGCGGGGACAATCGTGCGCGACGGCAAGTCCATTGCCATCAGCGGCAATGCGTGGCTCGACCACGAGTGGTCCACCGCCTACCTCGACCCGGATGCGGACGGATGGGACTGGGTTGGAGTCAATCTCGATGACGGATCGGCCCTGATGGCTTTTCAGATTCGTGGCAAGGACGGCCGCAAGATATGGGCTTACGCCGGCCTACGCGATCGATCCGGAAAAATAACGCTTTTCACGCCGCAGGAGGTGAACTTCGAACCGCAGCGCACCTGGCGTTCACCGCGAACGGGCGCCACCTACCCCGTGGCGATGCGAATCAGAACCGGCGCGACAGAATGGCTGCTCACCCCATTGCAGGACGATCAGGAACTCGATTCGCGCGAATCCGTCGGCGCAGTTTACTGGGAGGGGGCGGTAACGGTGACCCGCGATGGGACGCCCGCCGGACGCGGCTATTTTGAAATGACGGGTTATGTGAAGCCGCTCAAGCTATGAATACGAATACAGGCTTGGGAATTGCGGAGCAATGACGGCTCGGTTATCGCCCTGCGGATGCCGGAAGCAGTGACTCGATCAAATACACACGCTTCTCTTTTTTGACCGACACAACTTCCCCGACTCTGACGTTCATCCGGCATCATTCTGGCTCTTCCATTTCGCGTAACACTCCAATCCGCAGAAATGCAGCACATAATCGACTGCTTCTTCGCTTAACACCTCTGATACCGGAATTTCTTTGAAACACACGATGCAGGGGATCATCTCGGGATCGGATGGCTGCTCCGGCTCACGCATTCCAAACCTCCTCTTTTTTCAGCTTTTGCTGTCACTTGCCGTTCCAGGAAACGTAAGCCAGGGTGGAATGTTCCGCCAGCCCGGCCACCTGTACGGCCATTGTCTCAAGCGATGGAACGAGGAGCGCGGGATAGATGCCCAATCCTATCAGCAACCCTGTCAGTGCAGCCAGCGTGATGCTTTCCGCCAGGGAAGCCGGCACCGGAGGTGATATTTCTTTGCCATGATCTGCGTTCGAGTCGCTCGAGAACATCGCGGCAATAATCCGCAGGTAATAATACAGGCTGATCGCGCTGCCAACCACCAGGACGATGACCGGCAGCCATAATGAAGCGCTGATTGCGGCCGCCAGCACGTAAAACTTGCCGATGAAACCCATGGTCAGCGGAATGCCCGCAAGCGACAATAGCATGGCAGTGAATACTCCGGCCAGCCATGGCCTGTGCCAGAACAGACCGGCATAATCAGCGAGCGAACCGCTGTCCTGTTCCGGAACCCCTCGGGACAATACGGCAACCACGCCAAAAGCGCCCAGCATGGTTACAAAATAAGCGGCGAGATAATAAGCCACCGCCTCAGCCGCCATTGCCCCGAAAGCCAGGAAGCCGACCAGCAGGTAGCCAAGTTGTGCGATCGATGAATAGGCAAGGATCCGCTTGACATTATCCTGCAACAGGGCGAGCAGGTTGCCAACAAGGATCGTCGTGACGGCAACCAGGCTCAATGCGAATGTGATCGGCTGCGACTGGTGCGCGCCTGCCATGAGGAAATAGCGCAGCAGCAGGGCAAGCATGGCGCCCTTTGAAACGGTGGCGATAAATGCGGTAATCGGCGCAGGCGCACCCTCATATATATCCGGGGTCCACATGTGAAAAGGCACCAGCGCCAGCTTGAATGCGACACCGGAGACAATCAGCGCGAGCCCCGCCAGTCCGTAGAGCTCCAGCGCCTGATGCGGGGCAGCAAGCATTGTTCCGATTTTCGCAAACTGCATCGTTCCGAGCTGTGCGTAGACCAGCGCCATGCCAAACAAAAGCAATCCGGATGAGAACCCCGCGAGGATCAGGTATTTAATTCCCGCTTCGAGAGGCCGCTCCGTGAAGCGCGGATAGGCGATCAATGCAAACAGTGAAATGCTGAGCAATTCCAGACCCAGCAGAAACGAGGCAAAATGGCTGCTCGCTACCAGAATTCCGCCTCCGAGCGCAGCCAGCAGCAGCAGGATGTAAAGCGCTTCATGGCGGCTTTCAGAGCCGCCGAAGTAGCGATAGCACAGTACTGCGACGACAAAGGTTGCGGCGAAGATGAGCCCGATAAAAAACAGCGCATAGGTATCGAGGATCAGCAGAGCCGTGATCTGGCGGGACCCGATGCCCTGGGGCAGAAACAGTGATGCAAATGACAGAACCAGCCCCGCGAGCGTCAACATCATGACCGGTCGGGGATGACGGCAAAAGGCTGCGGCCAGCATCACCACTATCGCAGACCCGGAAAGGAGAATGAGCGGGGATAGGGCCATGAAGTCCGGGTGTAGCGCGGAGGGTGGCAGGTTCATTCCGCGTTCCCCTCGCGATCAGCGACAGCAATCGCAGGCGGACGGCTTGCTATATCCGGCGCGGCATCGAGCACCGGTTGCGGGTAAAGCCCCAGCCATAGCGTAATGGCCGCCATTGAATACAAGGTCGCCATTTCTCGGCTCGACAGATCAGGTAGTTGCCAATCATGCTTATTCTCACCATAAAAGGTTTTCTGCACCAGCGCAAGCGCATACACGACACTTGCGACAAATGCCACCGCCGCGACGGATGCCAGTACGCTGTTGACGCGGTATAATCCCATCAATATCAGGAATTCCCCGACGAAATTACCCATTCCCGGCAGCCCAAGCGTGGCAATGGCAAAAAACAGTCCCATTGCCGCCAGGCGCGGCATGACGCTCCACAGGCCTTCAAAGCGGCGCATGTCGCGTGTGTGGGTCCGATCCTGCAAAATGCCTGCGATTACAAACAGCGCTCCCGTGCTGATGCCGTGCGCGATCATCTGCATCACGGCTCCTCCAAGCGACCAGGGATTCCAGGCGAATATCCCGAGCACCACAAAGCCCAGGTGACTCACGCTGGTGTAGGCCACCAGGCGTTTCAAATCCGTCTGGGCGAACGCCAGGAAAGCGCCGTAGAGAACTCCGGCTGCTCCCAACGCGATCGCCACCGGCGCAAATTGCAGCGCGGCATCGGGAAATAACGGGACAACGAAGCGCAGCAGTCCGTACGCGCCGGTTTTCAGCAATACCCCTGCAAGAATTACGCTTCCCGCTGTCGGCGCCTCGGTATGTGCGTCCGGCAGCCAGACGTGTAACGGCACGATTGGGGTCTTGACTGCGAACGCAATGAAAAAACCGAGCATGATCCATAACCCTGTAGAGGGAGACATGGCGGTATTCAACAGCTCGAAATAATCGAATGTCAGGACTCCAGTACTGCGGTAGTGGACGAATACCAGCGCAAGAATCGCCACCAGCATGAACAGGCCGCTCCCCTCGGCAAAAATGAAGAACTTGATCGATGCATACCGCCGATTCTCATGACCCCAGATCGCGATCAGGAAATACATCGGCACCAGCATCAGCTCCCAGAAGAAGAAAAACAGAAACAGGTCCAGCGCAAGGAATACCCCGATTGCCCCTGCCAGAGTCCATAGCAGGTTGAAGTAAAAGAAACCGGCACGCTCCTGGATCTCCGTCCACGAACATGCCACCGATACCATCCCCAGAAAAGCAGTCAGCATGACCAGGATGAGGCTTGTTTCATCCATGGCCAGATGAAAGCTCACGCCGAAACGCGGTATCCACTCCGCCCTGGTCTCGGCAAACCACCCCCCGTGAGCGGGAAGAGCCATGGCGCTGGCAAATTGCAGCCAAAGCCATATCGTCAAAACCAGTTCGATGCCCACCGTAGCCAGTGCAACCCACTTTGCAGAGCCCGGATACCACCGATTCGCCATCCATGCCAGCATACCGCCGGCTACAAGGATGAAAATTAATGCGGAGAGAATCATGCGAATATCCCGATGAATAGAATACCGATCGACCCGGTGGCGATCGCCGCCGCGTAGCGGCGCACCTGTCCGCTTTGCGTTGCGCTCAAGGCGCGATGGAGAAACAGGCAAAGTCCGGCCAGGCCATTGTAGATAGTGTTGATTACATCGTGAGGATCGACCTTCTGCAGCCACCTGAGCATGCATGAAAGCGCCATCTTGTAGATATTGTCGATCACGTCACGCCGATCCGCATGCGCAAGCCAGAGATAGGGCCGCACGAACAAGAACTCATAGAAACGGTCGAAACCCCAGCCAGACTGCCAGAATTCCCGGATTCTTGCGAATGCCGGGATCAGCATCATTCCCTGGAGAAAGGCGGGATATCTCAAAAACAACAGGTACGCCAATGCGATGCCGCCAAGAGAGGCAGCAATTGCGAGCAGCTCCAGTATGGTTTCGTCATTTTTTTCGCCATGAACGGCCTGGGCCGGTGGCAAGGCATGCTGAACAAAGCTGGAAAACAGCGTTAAATTGCCGAGAAAAGGTGGAGTTTCAATCCATCCGCCAACCAGAGAGAATGCGGCAAGCACTATAAGCGGTAGAGTTATGCGCAGCCCTGGCCGCGCGGTTCCGGGAGGCATAGCAGTCCTCGCTTCGCCAAAAAAGACGAGAAACACCACGCGAAAGATATAAAGGCCAGTCAATATTGCACCCCCCCACCCCGCGGCCCATAACCATGGATTTCCTCCTGCTGACGACCAGGCCCGCCAGAGAATCAGGTCCTTGCTGTAGAAGCCTGCAGTAACAAGTGGCAGCGCCGCGAGCGATGCGCTGCCAATCAGAAAAGTCCAGAATACGATGGGAAGTTTTTTCCTCAGCGCGCCCATCCGGAAGATATTGTGTTCCTCGTGCAGGCTCATGATGACCACGCCCGCGCTCAGGAACAGCAAGGCCTTGAAGAAAGCGTGCGTCACCAGGTGAAAAATGGCCGCTGACCATGCGCCTACTCCAAGAGCCAGGAACATATAACCGATCTGGCTGATGGTCGAATAGGCCAGCACCCGCTTGATGTCGGTTTGAACGAGCGCGCTGAATCCCGCCAGCAGCAGGGTAAGGGCGCCGATCACCGCTACCGCATGCTGCACCACTGGCGCGAGCGTAAAGAGCACATGCGTGCGGGCAATCAGATAAACGCCTGCCGTTACCATGGTTGCAGCGTGCATCAGCGCGCTCACCGGCGTAGGTCCGGCCATTGCATCGGGCAGCCAGGTCTGTAATGGAAGCTGCGCGGATTTGCCCACCGCACCGGCAAGCAGAAGTGCCGCGGTAAGGATGGCGAGTCCTTCCCCCTCCGGCCATTGCTGGCCGGCACACTGCATCAGCGGCTGGATATCGAGGGTTCCCAGATGGGTAAACAGCAGGAAAAGGCCTATCGCCATGGCGGTATCGCCGATCCGGGTTACGATAAACGCTTTGCGCGCGGCGCGTCCGTTGGCAGGATCCCGATACCAGAATCCGATCAGCAGATAGCTGCAAAGCCCCACCCCTTCCCAACCCAGATAAAGAAACAGGAGATTGTCGGCAAGTATCAGGATGCACATCGAACCGACGAAGAGATTCATATAGGCGAAAAAGCGCGCATAGTCCTCATCGCCGCTCATGAATTCCGTGGAATAAAGGTGTATCAGAAAACTGATGAGAGTCACCACCAGGACCATCACCAGTGATAATGCGTCAAGATAAAAGCCGATCCCTGGCGAGAAACCGGCCACGGCGATCCAGCTCCATGCTTCCTGCCGGAAAACAAAGCCCGGCGGTGGCGCAGCGATGAAATCCATCCCGATCAGGATGGCAATGAGTGCCGAGAGAGCCGTCGAGCTCGTCCCAATTACCGCAATGCTGCGATGCCCCAGATATTTTCCACCGAGCGCCAGCACCAGGAAACCGGCCAGGGGCAGCGTGGGAATAAGCCAGAGCAGGGACAGCATGTTACCCCCGCATCTTGCTCACCGCGTCGGCATCCAGGGTCTGGAAGCGGCGATAGAGCAACAGCAGCAATGCGAGGCCGACCGAAACTTCCGCCGCTGCCACCGCAAGGATAAAGATGAGCATCACCTGCCCATCGGCCTGCTCCCAGCGTGCACCGGCAACCACAAAGGCAAGTCCGGCCGCATTAAGCATGATTTCGATCGACATCAGGATGAAAACGAGATTGCGCCGGGCCAGGATGCCGATCATTCCCAGCGCGAACAGGATTGCTGCAAGCACCAGCCCATGATGCATCGGGATCGCGGCAATGGCTTCAGCCGTTCTCATGGCCACGCTCTTCCTCGTGCCCGGTTTCGATGCCCACCTGATTCCAGCCCAGGTGGCATGCTCCCACCAAACCCGCCAGGAGCAGCAGCGAAGCCAGCTCGACGCCGAGAAGATAGGGCCCGAAGAGAGCGATGCCGACCTCCTTCGCAGTCACCGCGGCCGTGCCCCAGGGCGTATCGCCGCCTTGCGCGAAAATATACGCCAGTTCGGCCAGCAGCAGGGCGGCCAGAACGCCCGGACCCGTCCAGATGCCTGGATTCAGCCAGCCCTGCTCTCTCGCGGCGGCAGCCTTTCCCAGGTTGAGCATCATCATCACGAACACGAACAGCACCATGATCGCTCCGGCGTAGATGATGATTTCCAGCGCTGCCGCAAAGGGTGCGCCCAGCACGAAAAATACGATAGCCACCGCAAGCAGCGAAACGATCAGGTAGAGCAACGCATGCGTCGCGTTGGAAACCGTGATGACCATCAGCGTGGTGGCAATGGCAATCGCCGCTGACAGGTAGAACGTGATTTCCATGAACGCCTCCTCTGCATCGGATACGGTTTCGGGATTCAGGGCAGCAGACTGTGCGGATCCACCGGGGGCTTTTCGTTCTCGGCTTCGCCCTTGTTCTTGCTCCCTATGGCGAGTCCCGCCACCCGATAAAAGTTATAGTCTGGATACTTGCCGGGTCCATCGATCAGCAGATCCTCTTTTTCGTACACCAGGTTTTTCCGGTCGTATTCGCCTATTTCGAAATCCGGGGTGAGCTGGATGGCATCGGTGGGACACGCTTCCTCGCAGTAGCCGCAAAAAATGCAGCGGGAAAAATTGATGCGAAAGAATTCCGGATAGCGCCGGCCATGCTCATCCTCCGTGGCCTGCAGGGCAATGCAATCGACCGGGCAGGCGGCCGCGCAGAGATAGCACGCCACGCAACGTTCCTCCCCGTCCGGATCGCGGCTCAGGATGATGCGGCCACGCCAGCGGGGCGGAATACCGGGTTTTTCGTCCGGGTACTGGATCGTCACTCTGCGCCGGAACATATGCAAAAAGATGATCCACATCGTCTTCAATGAATTCCACATGTCATTTCTCTCCCAAGCGGCAGGTCATCATGACTCCCATGCGAGCACGATCGCTCCCGTAAGCAGCAGGTTGACCAGCGTCAGCGGCAGCATCACTTTCCAGCCATAGGCCATCAGCTGGTCGTAGCGCGGTCGCGGTAATGACGCCCGCAGCAGGATGAAACAACTGATGATGATGGAGGTCTTGAGTAGAAACCATATCAGCGGCGGCAATAACGGTCCCTGCCATCCACCGAAGAACAATGTCACCATCATCGCCGAAATGAGAATGATGCCGACATATTCGCCAATGAAAAACAGGCCGAATTTCATGCTGGAGTACTCGGTATGGAAGCCCGCTACCAGTTCATTCTCCGCTTCGGGCAGGTCAAAAGGCAGGCGCCGCGCCTCGGCGATTCCAGCGACGGCAAAGGTCATAAGGCCGAGGATTTGCGGAACGCAGAACCATAAATCTTCCTGCGCTGTCACGATGTCGTGCAGATTGAACGAACCAGCCAGCATGACGACGCCCATCAGCGAGAGTCCCATGAAAACCTCATAACTCAGCATCTGGGCCGCTGCACGGAAACTACCCAGAAGCGAGTACTTGTCGTTGGATGCCCAGCCTCCCAGAACGATGCTGTACACCCCGAGCGAGGACATGGCGAGAAAAAACAGCAAACCGATATTCAAATCGGCTACGCCGATACCTGGCGCGATAGGCACGACGGCAAACGCGAACAGCGTGGTGGCAAAAATGATTGCCGGCGCCAGGACGAATACCGCCTTGTCGGCGAACGGCGGCACCCAGTCTTCCTTGGTGAGAAGCTTGATCGCATCGGCAACGACTTGAAGCACACCGAATGGCCCAACCCGGTTGGGGCCATAGCGATCCTGCCAGACCCCCAACAGCCGCCGCTCGATCCAGGACAGCAACGCCGCGAAACTGAACACGACGATCAGGATCACGATAATGTTGAGCCAGTTTCGCGCCAGCTCGCTCATGGTGCAGCGCCCTCCCCTATCTTTGTACTCTTCTTCGCTCCTGCCACCCTGCCCCATGCAGGCAGGATGATTCCGGCGAGATCCGGCAGGCCTGCGGGCAGCCCGGCCACGCCGCGCCGCAGCTCGGCCCTCAATTGCACGGGTATCTCATAATCCATTCCACGATCCGCCCCGCCATTCCTGCTCAGTTGCAATAACACACTGGCTCCGGCAGCCAGACCCAGTTCCGCCGCATCCTCCGGGTTAAGCGCGAGATAGGGCTTTGCGGCCAGTTCGGCGATGGCGGGCGCGAGTACGCTCAAAGCCTCCGAACCGAAGATGTGATGCAGCGGCACTACCAGCCACTCGCCGGTACGACGGCTGAACGCCGGAGGTACGTTGTGGAAATAGTTCATGCGGCTGTTGGGTTCCGGCTCGATCAGGCGCGTGCCGGGATCCCCCCCGGAAAGCTGTCCGCCCACCTCATCCTGAAACTTGTTGACCGCCTGTACCGAGTTCCAGCCCGGCGCCCAGAAGCGGGGAATGAGCGCTGGCGGCGGGCGTCCCGAATACCCTTCCATGGAAAATGAAAACGGTGCATCGGGGTCGTCGGGTGGTTCGGGCTCATGCACGCTGGCGTTGGCCGACATGGCTGTACGCCCGCTGTAGCGGTGCGGCTCGCGCGGGATTTTCTGTCCTTCCATCCGGAATTCCGAACCGGGCGCGGCGGACAAAATAGGCTCCAATTCGGGAATATCCCTTGCGCAGGCAGCCATCAAATGGTCCAGATTCAGCCATGGAGCGCCCTTGTTGCGCCCGGACAGGGTCATGATGTCCTGGACCCAGCGCCAGCTTTCCCGGATATCGCCTTGCGGGACGAATACCTGAAAAAAGCGCTGTGCCCGGCCTTCGTTATTCACCAGGGTTCCATCGGCTTCGGCAAAAGTGCCGGCAGGCAGCACCACATCGGCCTCCGCGCTGCTTTGATGGACGGTATGGTCGATGACGACGACATGCCGGGCGGCGGCAAGGAACCGGTCGACCACCTCGGCATCTGCGTGCTGATAAAGGTCGTTTTCAAGGAGGATAACAGTCGTGGCGGGCATCTCAACGTTGCCATCGACGCCTTGTCCTGCTCCGACCGCCGCTCCGAACGCGGATTCGAGGCCAGGGGCCCCCATCATTGCCGCACCCAGGCTGTTGCACTCGCCAAGCGCAAAGCAAAGCTCCGCCGGGTGTCCCGTATGACATAGCGCCCATGCCACATTGGCTGCCGCCTCGATGACTCCGGCATTGCCGCAGCCCGTGCCGGAGATGACGAGAGGACGTTCCGCCGCTTTCAGCGCTTCCGAGATGGCATGGGCCAGCTTGCCTGTTTCACTCGGCAGATCGGGAACCGGCGGAGCATGGGAATCGAGCGCATGCGCCACGGCGAAACCAAGACGGGCGAGGTCATCGGGTGTGCCGTGAAAGGTCTGCGTGGCAATATCGTCGAGCCTGGTGCCGACGAGCGTGGCAATGAACAATGGGCCGTTTTTTCCCTGGGTTGCTTCGCGCACCGCATGATCATCCCAGTGTGGAATGTGCATTTTCCCGGCGATCTTGAGCGGCTGGCGACGTACCGATTGACGCAGCGCCAGCGCCAGCAGCGGCGCAGTGTTGGCTACATCCTCGCCCAATACCAGTACCGCGTCGGCGAGTTCCACCTCGCGCAGCGACGGCGAGCGCGCGGAGCCCTCCCGTAAAATATCCAGTATGGAAGAAAGCAAATCATGGTCGCGCGCAGATATCCCGGCATAGAACCGTTCGGGCCCCACCAGCGTGCGTAACGCGAAATTGGCTTCGAGCGAGGCGCGTGGCGAACCAATGCCGATTACCTGGCTTCCCTTCGAGAACAGCTCGGCCAGGTGCTGAAGCACCTCGTCTTTGGTGGCGGATTGCAGCGGCGCATCCTTTTGTTTTCGAAATGCGGGCCGCCTGATTCTGTGCCGGCTGTTGACGAAGTCATACCCGTAGCGCCCGCGATCGCACAGGAAATAGCCGTTGACTGCACCATTGTAACGATTGCGAATGCGCCGCAATTTGCCATAACGCTCGCCGGGAATCGTGTTGCAACCCAGCGCGCAGTGCACGCATATCGAGGGCGCTGTCTGGAAATCCCACTTGCGGGTGTAATGCTGTTTCAGGGTCTTGTCGGTAAAAACACCGGTAGGGCAGACTTCCACCAGATTGCCGCTGAATTCGCTTTCGAGCGTACCATCCTGATGGCGGCCGAAGTAGACCTGGTTGCGCAGTGCCAGTGCCTCCAGGTCGCGCCCGCCGGCATAGTCGCGATAAAACCGTGTGCAGCGGTAGCATTGGATGCAGCGATTCATCTCATGATTGACCAGCGGCCCCAGGTCCTGGTTGTAAAATGTGCGCTTCCGCCCGCGGTAGCGGCGATAGGTATGGCCGGTCATGACTGTCATGTCCTGCAGGTGGCACTCGCCCCCTTCATCGCACACCGGACAATCGTGCGGATGATTGACCATCAGCCATTCGATCACACTGGCGCGGAATTCCCGCGCCTCGGGATCATCTATGGAAATGCGGGTTCCGTCCGTGGCCGGGGTCATGCATGCCATGACAATCTTGCCGCGCTTGTCCTCTTCATCCTTGAATTGCTTGATCGCGCATTGCCGGCAGGCGCCCACCGAACCCAGCGCAGGATGCCAGCAGAAATAAGGAAGGTCGAACCCCAGGGAAAGGCATTGCTGCAGCAGGTTTTCGCCATCCTTGACCGGATAGGGCCGGTTCTCGATATGAACGGTCGCCATCTTCATCTCCATGGACAGCGTTTCTCCTGGACGTGCCGCTCAAAGTCATCCCTGAAATATTTGAGTCCGCTTTGCAGCGGTTCCGCGGCACCGGGCGCCAATGCGCAAAAGGTATGGCCGGGCCCCAGCAGGCGCGCATGAGCCTGCAGCCGTTCCAGATCGGAAGCCTGGCCTTCTCCCTCTTCCAGGCCTTGCAGGATTTGCTCGACCCATGAAAGCCCGGACCAGCAAGGCGTGCACCACCCGCATGATTCCTGCGCGAAGAAGTGTTCGAGATTGCGCAGCATGCCGACAGGGCAGGTCCTGTCGTCGAGGATGATCATGGTACCGGTGCCGAGACGGCTGCCTGCCGCCTGCATCGATTCGAAATCCATTGCCGTGTCAAGATGATCCGAGACCAGAAAATCGGTCGAAGCGCCTCCCGGCAGGAGACCACGAAAACGGTATCCATCCCGCATGCCGCCGGCATGCTCCTCCAGGATCTGGCGAATGGGCGTCCCCATCGGCAGTTCCCACAACCCCGGCTTCTTTACCCTTCCGCTCACGCCATACAGCTTGGTGCCGCCATCGCCGCTACGGCTCAGGCTTTTGAACCACGCGGCACCGTGGTTCACGATATGCGGCACGTTGCACAGTGTCTCGACGTTGTTGACGACCGTGGGTTTGCCCCATAAACCGCTTACCTGTGGATAGGGCGGCTTGGCGCGTGGATTGGCGCGCTTGCCTTCCAGGGCATTGAGCAGCGCGGTTTCTTCCCCGCACATATAGCGGCCGGCGCTGACGTGCAGATGCAGTTCCAGGCTGTATTCCGAGCCCAGGATATTCCTGCCCAGATAACCCTGGCGGTAAGCTTCGCCGATGGCCTGCTCCAGCCGCTCCGCCGCCAGCTTGTAGGCCCATCGCAGGAAAATGTAGCCGATATCGGCCTGTATCGCATACCCGCTGATGATCATGCCTTCCAGCAACTGGTGCGGATCGCCTTCGAGCAGCAAGCGGTCCTTGAACGTGCCGGGCTCCATCTCGTCCGCATTGCAGATGAGATATTTGGGATGCGGCGCATCCTCGCCCATCGGCACGAAACTCCATTTCTTCGCGGTGGGAAACCCCGCACCGCCCCGGCCGCGCAGGTTGGCCTCCTTTACTTCCTCCATGATGTCGTCGGGCGACATGCGCAGCGCTTCGCGCAGCGCCGCGTAACCGCCTGACTTCTCGTACTGCGCGAGATCCGGCGGTTTTTCCCCCGGCAAGATGTTACGGGTCAGAGGTGTTTCCATCGGCGGCCTCTTTTTTTTCCTTCTTTTCTTCCTGTAGAAAAAAGTGCTTCGCATGCCAGTCGATGATTTCGTCAAGCCTGGCGGGGTCCAGATCCTGGTGCAGCGTGTCGCCTATCATCATGACCGGTGCGTGGTCGCATGCGCCGAGGCATACATTCGGAAGCAAGGTAAAGCAGCCATCCGCGCTGGTTTCACCCAGTCCGATACCCAGCCGGGCATGCAGATGCCCGCGCATGCGCTCATAGCCCATGATCCAGCAACTCACGCTGTCGCATAGCAGGATCACATGCCTGCCCACCGGCTTGCGGAAAATCATGTTGTAAAAAGTGGCAATGCCCTCCAGTTCAGCCGGCGTCATCTGCAAGACATCGGCTACGTCCTTGATGCCTTCATCCGACACCCAGCCCCGATATCGCTGCACGATCTTGAGCGCTTCGATACATGCAGAGCGATTGTTCGGATAGTGCCGGGAATGCGCCTCTATTTCCTTTCGCTCCTGCTCGCTCAGCATGATTCCTCAACGGTCCACGTCGGCCATGACATAATCGATGCTCCCCAGAATGGCAACCAAATCAGAAACCATCAGTCCGCGGCTGATAAGGGGAATCATCTGCAGGTGCGGAAAGGAAGGCGTGCGGATACGCACCCGGTAGGCCATGGTGCTGCCATCGCTGATCAGGTAATAGCCATTGCTTCCCTTGGTTGCCTCCACGCACATGAATGCTTCCCCCGCAGGGATCACCGGCCCCCAGCTCACGCCCAGAAAATGATCGATGAGGGTCTCGATGTCCTGCAAAGTCTGTTTTTTAAGTGGCGGGGTGGTAAGCGGATGATCTGCTTTATAGGGGCCGGGCGGCATATGGTCCAGGCACTGCTTGATGATGCGCAAGCTCTGGCGGATTTCCTCGGCACGGACGGCGCAGCGATCGTAGCAATCGCCGCGCTGGCCGGTCGGTATCTCGAACTCGAACTGTTCGTATCCTGAGTAGGGGCGCGCCTTGCGAAAATCCCACTCGAAGCCGCACGCGCGCAGCCCCGGTCCGGTGACGCCCCACTCCATTGCCTCTTCCACGGTATAGCTGCCCACATCCCGGCTGCGTACCTTCAGGATGCTGTTGCCAAGCGCGATCCGGTCGTATTCGTCGAGCCGGGATGGAAGGTAATCGACGAAATCCCGCACCAGCTTATCCCATCCCTGTGGCAGATCCTGGGCCACGCCACCGATGCGAAACCAGCTCGGATGCATGCGTCCCCCGCAAATCGCCTCGACGATGTCGAATACCCGCTCGCGATCGGTGAACATGAAAAATACTGGCGACAGGGCGCCCAGATCCTGTGCGTAGGTACCGTAGAACACCAGGTGGCTGGCAATGCGGGAAAACTCGCACATCATCACGCGAATCACCTTCACCCTGTCCGGCACCTCGATGCCCGCCAGCTTTTCCACAGCCAGCACGTAGGGAAGGTTGTTCATTACCCCTCCCAGGTAATCGATTCGGTCTGTATAGGGAATATAGGTATGCCAGGATTGGCGCTCGCCCATTTTTTCCGCGCCGCGATGGTGAAAGCCTATTTCCGGTACAGCGTCGACGATTTCTTCGCCATCGAGCTGCAATACGATGCGGAAGACGCCATGCATCGCGGGGTGGTTGGGTCCCAGGTTGAGAAACATGAAATCGGTGCCGTCATGCGCCCGCCGCATGCCCCACTCTTCCGGATGGAAGCGCAGCGCCTCCTGCTCGGCGTTTTCCTTGTCCTGCGGCAGGCGGAATGGCTCCATTTCGGTAGCGCGTGCCGGGTGGTCTTTATGCAACGGGTGCCCCTGCCAGGTGGCCGGGAGCAGGATGCGCCGCAAATGCGGGTGGCCGGCAAAAACGATGCCGAACATATCCCAGATCTCGCGCTCGTACCAGTTCGCCGAAGGCCAGATATCCGTAATGGTGGGCATTACCAGATCCTCGGGGGAAAGCGCTACTTTGAGGCGGATGTCCGCATTGCGAGCGAACGACAGCAAATGATAAACCACGGTGAAACTGCTTTCCGGCTGGCCTTCACGGTGGACGCGCGTGCGCTCGTCGATGGCGGTAAGGTCATATAGCATGCGGTAGGGCTGCTCCGCCTCCAGTTTCAGATAACGCAGGATATCGCGCACTCTGCTCTTCTCAATCCAGGGAGTGGGCACACCATCACGGGTTGCCTGGCAAGCACCGATCGCCGCGCCGAAGCGCGCCCGCAATTCCTGGAGAATGCCCGGGGAATCCGGTTCCGGGGGAGCCACGCTGGATGAAATTTCATTCAAGGCTCAAACCTCATCGGGACTGCGCAACGCGGTCTGGCGCATTCGGCCGTCCCTGTTGAGATCCCGCTGGGATGGCCGCTCCCACCGCTCGATCCCTTGCGGACCGATGACCCAGCTCAATGGCCGCCTTTCCTTGCCGATCGCATCCTGCAGCAGGTTCAGGCCCTGCATGAATGCGTCGGGGCGAGGCGGGCAACCCGGAACATAAACATCTACAGGAATGAATGTATCCACCCCCTGGACCACGCTGTAGATATCATACATGCCGCCTGAATTGGCACAGGAACCCATCGAGATGACCCAGCGGGGTTCCAGCATCTGCTCGTAAAGCCGCTGGAGCACCGGCGCCATCTTGATGAATACGGTGCCGGAAATGACGATCAGGTCGGCCTGCCGGGGCGAGGCGCGCAGCACCTCGGAACCGAACCGCGCAAGGTCATATTTGCTGGTGAAGCTGGTGGCCATTTCCACATAGCAGCACGAGAGGCCGAAGTTGTAAGGCCATACAGAATTCTTGCGGCCCCACGCGACAAGATCCTGTAGCCGCGCCAGCAGCACGCTGCGCCGCCCATCTCCTCCAAAACCATGATCACTGCGGCTGGTGGAAGCTCGCGGTGCTGGCTCATCTCGCGCCCCGGGCCGGGTTGGTCCGGTCGATTCTGCTGCCGCGGTTAACGACCATCGCATCGTTCATCCTCCCTTCGTCCATGGCGTCCAGGGAAGCGCCGTCCGCTGGAACCCCAGTCCAGGGCTCCCAGCCTCCATAAATAAACAAGTGCTGCAACCAGGGCGCCGATAAAGATTGCCGCTTCGATATAACCGGCCCAGCCAAGTTCGCGCAGAGCAACAGCCCATGCAAAAAGGAATACCGCCTCCATATCGAAGATCACAAAGAACATCGCGATCAGATAGAATTTGGCGGACAGTCGTAGCCGGGCTGAACCAACCGCGAGGATGCCGGATTCGAACGGCTCATCCGCCGCTCCTGCCTTATGCCGCTCACCGATAACATGGGAAAGTATGAGAATCCCCGCGAGGAGCGCGAAGACGAGAAGAAAATAGGCAGCCAGGGGCCAGATCTCGGTGGATTGCGCGACGGGAGTATTCAAGGATCAGGCTCCTCTGGATCGGACCCATCGCCCCTTCACTCCTGGCGAGCCCGGTAAAGCAGTAGCGAACAAGTATTTTCCAATCCCTCGCACGCCTTCTGTACGGTAGGCAACATATGAAGCACCGCGAAAATCCAGCACAACCGTCGACTGTAGCAACCGGCCGGAGGCAGTCAGCTAATTGCCGTTCGCACCCGCATGAAAACCCGACCTTATTTTTCCAGCGAAGGGATCATGGCTGACCGGAAGCCGGGAATCCAGGCAATCGACTTTTTTCTCTGTGCGATGGTGCTGTTCTGGGCAAAGGATGGCTCGGCTTCGGATAAAAACCAGGGATTCCAGGCCAATTGCCGGAAACTGGGCGATACGGTCAGGATAGCGGCCACCTACAGGGATATTGTCCCGACGGAAGATAGTTCGCAGACAGTGAAAGCTCTCAGATCGCTATCGGGCAAGACCAGCGATCCGTATCACCACGTGTATGGCCTGACGCATGCCGAACCGGCATTCAGCTACCAGTTCATGCCCAGGTGGCATATCGGCCCGGACGGACAGGTGTGCGCGCTGCCGGACGTATCGATGGAAATGGGATTTTCGTCGATGCGGGTCTATCTCGCCAGGGAGCTTCAGGAAACCTGCAGAAAAGGCGTTGTGCGCGACCACGAAATGGAGCATGTGTCGGCATGGAAGTCCCATTTCCGGGCCGGCGCGAAATTGCTGGAAGGCCCGCTGCGCCAGGTGTTTTCCCAGCCGCGCTATTATCGCACGCAGGCTGATGCCCAGGCCGGCCTGAAGCTTTGGGTGGAAGAGGAAATGAAACAGTTCTGGAAACGCTTGATGAAGGGTGCGATAACCGCTCACCGCGCGATCGACTCGCCTTTATCCTATAACCATGTGAATAACCGCCTGCGCAATTGCCCGCCGGACGCCCACCAGCCATTCTGAATCCCGGCCGGACTGGCCATATTTCAACCAGGCCTACATCCCCCGGCTCTTCCTGATCAACTCGTAGGCGGTCTGTATTTCCTGGGTCTGCGCGGTAGCCATGTTGATCATATCCTGCGGAACACCCTGGCCCATCAATTTATCCGGATGGTATTGGCTCATCAGCTTGCGGTAGGCACGCTTGACCTCCTGGTCGCTGCTTTCCTTAGTGACGCCCAACGCCTTGTAGGCTTCATCCAGCGCATCGGCGGAGGTCGCCTGGCCTCCCGCGAAATGAGACTGGCTCAACACCATGTCCAGCAGTTGCCTGAAGGCCAGCTGGTCATATCCCAGATGAGAGGCAAAGCTTTTCAGCATGCCCTCCTCCGCCGCATTCAGCACGCCGTCGGACAATGCCATGACAATGAGATAAACCAGGAGCATTTGCTTCAGGCTGTTCGTATGCCCGCAAACCGCCATGAACTCATTCAGTTTCGGCTCCACGTCAAACCCCGGCTCCGCTCCCTGCTTGAATAGGGCTATTGCCAGCCGCCGATGCTCGGAGGACATTCCCATCTTTGCCATGAAGTTTTCGACATGGGAAACTTCGTCCTGGGAAATACGTCCATCCGCCTTGGCGAGTTTCCCCATCAGGATGAAAACCGTTTCAATGAAAACGGTCTGCCGTTGGGCGCTCGTAAGAGGATTGATCGCCCCTGCGCCGTAGGCCCGGTAGCGGTCGATGAAACTTCCCACGATATATCCGAGGAATGCGCCGAAAATACCGAGGAAGTAATAGCCTAGAAAAATTCCAATTATTTTGAACAAGGAAGGTTCCCGCGATGATTATGAATTCGGGCCTTTGCACCCAGGAAATCCTGAGTCTTCCGGCTGCAAAATGATATCAGCAATCCCTGCAGGCATTGCGGATTTAGTGTTTGCAGGCACGCATGAAGCGTCAGGGGCGGAAGCTCGAAGCGCGTGATCCGCCTTGCGTCTGGTGTGCGGCAAAAGGAAGGGGTGTAATATTCTCCGCAATACCTGCCGAAAAGAACCCGTGATAGGAGAAAACCCATGATTGAATTGCACTCCAGCCCTACTCCCAACGGGCAAAAAGTCATCATCATGCTGGAAGAAACCGGGCTTGAATGGAAACATATCGACGTGGATATCGGAACCGGCGAACAGTTCAAGGCCGAACATCTGAAACTCAATCCCAACAACAAAATTCCCGCCATCGTGGATACGGACAGCCTTGAAGGCGGGCACTACACTATGATGGAATCCGGCGCCATTCTGGTTTATCTCGCTGAAAAGACTGGAAAGTTTTTACCGGTCGACCGGCGCAAGCGCTACGATACGCTCCAGTGGCTGTTTTTTCAGGTAGCGCATGTCGGACCCATGTTTGGCCAGGCGAACCATTTCAATAATCAGCCCAAGGACAATTACAAGGACAATCAGTACGCCCGGGATAGATACAACAACGAGACGCTACGGCTATACCGGGTGCTGGACAATCGCCTGGCGCAATCCGCCTGGCTTGGTTGCGACGAATACACCATCGCCGACATCGCCACTTATCCCTGGTGCAAAAGGCATGCCGAGCGCGGCATTGGAGAAGGCGGCTACCCCCATTTCACGCGCTGGTTCGAAACCATGGAAGCCCGCCCAGCGATACGGCGCAACAATGCCATGGCTGACGAGATTCGTGCGCGCATGGCCAAGGCCGCGCAGGGGCGCCAGGCAATCGATATTTATGACACGCGGGACAATGGCGAAAGGCTTGCCCAGGCCACTTCCAGACCGAGCGCCGGGAAAATCGATCCTCTGGCATAAGTTCGTTTTGACCTGCTTTCTGGACGATATAGTAACTGGTCGAATCCGAGTACATCTACGTAACGAGCCGTCCCTATAGTTCGCTGCTGCAGGAAATCACGATTTCGGGCAAACTTTTTTCTTCCAGGCAGCTCCCATTCAACATACAGATGCAAACCCAATCCAACTGGTGCTGGGCCGCCACCTCGACCAGCGTTTCCCACTTTCACTGGTTCTGGAGCACATGGACGCAATGCCGTTTGGCAAACGGGGAACTCGGGCATAGCGATTGCTGCAACAGCCCCGTCCCATCCGCATGTAACGTGCCCTGGTATCTCGACAAGGCGCTGACGCGCACTCACAATTTTGTAAGCATCATCGGGCAGCAAGCCAGCTTCCAGCAGGTGCGCGAGGAAATAGATGCGGGAAGACCGGTAAGCGCCCGCATCGGCTGGAGCGGGGGCGGAGGCCACTTCATGGTGATCTACGGCTACAGCCGCTTTTTGGGAATGGAATATTTCGATATCGATGATCCCATATATGGGAAGAGCCATCTCGCAGTATCGGATTTTGCCAATAATTACCAGGGCAGCGGAACCTGGACCCACACCTATTTCACGAAGAGCTATTTCAAAATGCCAATCAAATATCTGCTGCTTGCCGAGCCCATTCTCCAGCGTATCCGGGAAGCCCGTCTATTGCTGAAATTGAAGCAGGGGTCACAGGCAACGCAGACCGCAAGTGAGCCAGGACTGTCGCACGACTTTGCAGAAGATTCCCATGTTGCGGTAGGAATGGCGCATCGCATTTTCTCCGTAGGGCTCGACGCGCTACTGGGAAGGAATGAACTCGCCCCCCAGTCCGTTGGGCTTCGGGTTTATGAATCGGTAGGGCAAAAACTGACCGCATTTTTCGACGTGAGCGAAGAGGAGCAACCCCGGCTGTTGCAAATGTCGGCAGCCGGGGAGCCCCTGGAATTGTTTACGCGGGGGCCTCACCGAAGTATTGGAGGCGCTCGGCCGGAACGATCCTGAAGCCGAGCTGAGATTGCTTCGGGTGCCTGCACTGAATTTTGAAGCGCTCTGGATCAGTTATGAAGGCAAGTCAGACGACAAGCCGAAAGACATGCTCGTGCCGCTGCGCACCGTCGGATCCCTGGTACCAGACAAGCCGGTGCCGCTACGTGAAGCGCTCCCAGCTCTGAAGGAGGCAGCACGGCCTCTGGCAAACATGGATGACGCCATGGGAGCATGAGCAGTATAGATATCTCCCGAAGGCTTTCCCGATGCGGCCGCTCTCTTCCCTCCTGAATGGAAAGTGGGAATTAACGTGAGTACCGGGTAAATCCATAGCACTCAATCTTGAAACACGAATGCGCGTTGCTGCGTATCAGCACCTCAGCATTAATTTGGCAGCTCTAGCTTATTATGGCTATCCTGCTAGTTTTGTTGGATTCCAGCGATGGATGAAGCCCCCCACGAATCCTGCAAGAGCGGCAACCATCACTAGAAATCCCCAGCCGGTGCCCTTGCTGGTATGGACAAAGTCCCCTGCCCGCCTGACCTCCAGTGGGATGGTGACGAGCGTCTCGGGCTCACCTGTCTCACTATTTCCGATTAGCAGAATGTTGTACTTCACGAGTGGTTCCAGGTCTACGGCGAGGGCAATGTTCTCCGATTCATATTCCTGTGCAGGAACCGATAATACCTCGCGCTCTTCCCCCCCTTCCACTTTTATCAACCGTACTTCGAGCGGGTATTCCCGGAGTTCTGGCGCGAACAAATCCATCACGATGTTCAGGGACCGGTGGGCACGGGGAGCAGAATGGCGGATAGGAAAGGTGATCTCCATTCGGCACCACATAAGCGTTGAAGCCCATAGGGAACATGTTTCTTTCCGGTGTGCCGATGGCCGCACTTTCCATGTGCGCAAGGCAACACATCGGGAGCCAGAACTGCCGCTATCTCCAGATGCCATCTTCACCTTCTTTCAGGCATGATCCATTAGCATCCAGTCCGTATACACACTCTATTATTTGACCAGCAATAATTTTTTCATAATTTTCCCTTTCTCTTTCATTAATCGGCACCAAAGGACGACCACACGCGGCTATCAGCATAACTGACAGAGCAATAGTAACTGCATTAATAATACGCTTCATAAAGTAACTCCCTATAACTTTATAATAACCTTACCGTGGATATGATTTTCCACTGCTTTTTATATAGAATAAAGGCTGTTTTTTGGATAACATTGCTCTATAAATGGAGCAATTAGAATGGAATTTTTGAATGACATGACCCTGTTCATGGAAGTGGTCAAGGCTAGGGGCTTTCGCGGTGCTGCCGATACTATCGGAATGCCGAACTCAACCCTGTCCGACGGATCAGTGCATTGGAGAAGACAATTGGGGCTGCGCCTTTTGCATCGCAAAACGCGCAAGATCGAGCTAACCGGAACAGTATTGGGAGACAGATCTCGGTTTTATTTCGTTCCAATCCTTCTTTGTCGCAATAAGCTACAAACTTGACATGGTTTGTGTTTTCAGGCTTTGTCAGCAAGCCAGCGTGCGCACTCGAGTCCCAGTTCATTGACTGCGCGTGCTTCATATTGAGCTGAGTCGTCTGCAGTCAGTGTGTCCAGCCAGCGGCCGTTCACCCCCTTGTTGATAAATACCTTAGCCCCCTCATCCCAGAACGCGCCGCCCATCGGCACGCTTTTCGTGGCATTATTTTTCATCCAATCGAATGAACAGTATTTGATGATGTCAGGCCACCTGGCCTCATTAATAGGAATATCAAGAAAGCGTGCAATCCGGCGCATTTCACCCGGCATATCGCGCTTGAGATCGTTGAAGTGAATAAGCAGAAGATTGGGCAATTCACGGAGCCGCCACCAGGAGCGAATATTTTCCCAGAATGGCCAGAAAGGATAGCCGTCCTTCTCCATCCAATTACGCCAGCACGTGCGGATATCTACCGGCAATGGCGTGAAAGGCGGACCCACCCGCCCTGGCGTATCGTTTAATGCCGCATACATCGCTTGATTACCGTTGGCGTAATGGTTATACAGGCTCCACAGAACATCCCGGCCATCGCGGCCGATGTATATATATTTTGCTTTCGGCGAATACACCAGCGCATCGGTCGGCAAGTGCGTTTTCAAAAATCTACGATGTGTCTGCGCTTCCACCAGTGGTAATTTCACTGCCTTGGGCGGCACGCGGAGATCAAGCCACGGCGACATTTCCGCCACCGCCAGATCGGGATCGCCGTTGAATAACATCTGCGCTACGATTTGCTGCGTCCAGGTGGTGCCTGATTTGGCATACGTTGCAATAATGATATCGTCGGATCGAAACTGAAAATCATTCCAAATCGTTGAATCAAAATGATTGCTATGCAACTCCCTGGATTTTACCGGCCATGCAGTAAGAGTAGACATATTAATATTCCTTTAGGTAATGAGCGAGCCATACTGAAAGCTGTGTATGACATAAACTGAAGAGGTGGCGTATTTTTGATGGTCGATCAAGGCTGTCAACCCTTTTACCAAGGGGCGATTACGCCGCTGCCCTGTCCTATCCTGTAGGTTTCTTTTGGTTCCAGCTATAAATGACCCCGCCAACGAGTCCTGCAAGAGCGATCACCATCAACAAAAATTGCCGCGCCCAGCGTTTCGCCAACGGCTTCCATGGAATATCGTCCTGTGGCTACAAGGGCATGTACGAGATCAGTTTTTTTTTCATGAGCAAGCTTCATCGCTTCGGTGAGAATCTCATTCTACCGGGCAGCCCAGCACCCGCTCCAATTCGCGGATGCGCTTCTTCAACTGCCGGACCTCAGCCACGGACACTACGGCATCATCGCTGCGCGCTGCTTCCTGTCCCCCTTCAGCCACGAGCTTTCTCCAGCGAGATAATAAATTGGGAGCAACACCATATTTTCGCGCTACATACGAGACACTCATTCCCGACAGCCGGGATTCTTCAACAGCTTTCAATTTCTCACCCAGGCTCCAGCGCTGCGGCGCTCAACCCTGAGAATCCTTCAACCCGGTCAAAACCAGAGGCACTATGCCTATCTCTTATTATCAGCGCATTCATGTCGGTTCAATTGAGCCACTCGATTTCAGCGGACTCCGGCAATGCTGCTCCCTGGGACACAGCGGAAGCAGCTGAGTCAACCGAAGCGGCTCCCAAAGCATTGTCGGTCGATCTAGGCGCGTGAGCCGGAACGGCTCAGGATCAGCGCCCACTTCCAGAGCTTGCATTGGCCGGCAACTGTTCGCCGTTCCAGCCCTCATCCTTCGTCATGATGATTTCCTCTAAATTTCCAGAGTGGAATCATCTACTGCTTTTTATATAGAATAAAGACTGTTTTTTGGATAACATTGCTCTATCAATGGAGCAATCAAAATGGAATTTTTGAATGACATGGCCCTGTTCGTGGAAGTTGTCAAGGCTAAGGGCTTTCGCGGCGCTGCCGATACTATCGGAATGCCGAATTCAACTCTGTCCCGCCGGATCAGTGCGCTAGAGAAGACAATTGGGCTGCGTCTATTGCATCGCACAACACGCAAGATCGAGCTAACCGAGGCTGGTCAGATTTATTACGAGCGCTGCAAGCGCATCGTCGATGAAGCCAGGCTTGCGCATGAACAACTCGGCAAAATGCTCGCACAGCCTAGCGGAGTGCTACGCGCTTCACTACCCGTGGATTTTACCGTGGCCTACCTGGCGCCTTTGGTCGCCGAATTTGCAAACCGCTATCCCGGCATCACTTTCGATTTCGATCTCACATCACGGCGAGTCGATCTGGTGAGCGAGCCTTTCGATGTGGCGATCCGCTTGGGAGAACCGGAGGATTCGCAGCTGATCGCGCGTCCACTGGCCGTGCTCCCTACTTACCTTTACGCTTCACCCCGTTATCTCGACCGCTCGGGAGAACCGGTCGAGCCTGCCGATCTGGAGCACCATGAATGCCTGGGCATCCTGAAGACCGGCACATGGACGCTGCACGATGGGACGCACACCATCAAAGTTTCCATTAGCGGCCGGTTCACGCTCAACAGTGTCGCCATGATTCGCCGCTTGGGAGCACTCGATATGGGCATTATCATGATGCTGGAGGAAATTGTCACCGATGATCTTGCCAGTGGGCGGTTGCGTCGCGTACTGCCTCAATGGCATGGCACTCCGGTATCAGTCTACGCTGTCACTGAGACCCGATTGCTGCCTGCAAAAACACAGCGCTTCATCGAATTTTTAAAGGAGCGCCTGCCACAAGGATTAACAAGATACTGAAATTTCCTGAAGACTTCCGGCGCATCTTCTCGCGTTTCGAGAAACCCGATGTTATGTTTATCGGATTTCTTCACTTCGCTTTAATCGTTGAAGCTTTCCGTAGTGTTAACATGTCCTGGTTTGTTTTTGCGCGACGATATCACGGTCATATAATAAGTCGATAACCTTGTTAACTGATGCTACTAAAGGCAGATTTCCTGTATCTACCACCAATTCGGGGTTGTCTGGTTCTTCATATGGGGAAGAAATACCAGTAAAGTCTTTGACCTCGCCTCTTCTTGCACGTTTATACAACCCTTTCACATCCCTTTCTTCACATATTTCCAGTGGGCACCGACAGTATATTTCCAGGAAATCGCCTTGGGGAACCAATGAGCGAACCCGTTCGCGATCAGAGCGGAAAGGCGAGATGAGAGCAGTAAGTGTGATTATGCCGGCTTCCAAAAACAGTTTTGCCATTTCTCCCACTCGCCGAATGTTTTCCGCACGATCTTCAGTGGAAAAACACAGATCGGAACAAAGTCCATGACGCACGTTATCTCCATCAAAAACGAAGGTTCGGCAGCTCATCCGGAATAACTGCTCTTCCACTGCGTGGGCTAACGTGGATTTACCCGCTCCTGACAGGCCAGTAAACCACAAGATGACACTTGGGTGGCCGCTCAGGTTCTTCCGGTGCTCACGAGTTACAGGAGCTTGGTGCCAAAGGACGTTAGCATGTTGCGCTCCATTACTTTTTTGCATTCCTTCCTCTCTTAAGAAAAATTAGCGGTCTCAAACAACAGTGGTCTTGAAACGTGGTTGTGATCATCTTTACCAACGATCCCTCGAAGGAAATGGCAAGGGCCCCTACCCCAATAGACCTATGGGGTAATCCATGCATGGCGTATCCCTATTGGATGTAAGGCCAGATGACGACTTCACCTATATCAGGAATATTATTATCTGATGTTACGCAACCTGTAGTTTTCGCAGCTGCTGACGGACCTGTTGTGCTCGTCAGAAGGGCATGATCAATTTCAACCAGGCTGTGTAACCCTGGAAACGATTCTTGACGTGCATTTCATGCTGCCACTGTGCAATAAACATCGTTCCGGTCGGGCTGTTATAACTTACGCCACGTCCAATCGCAAACACTTCACCTTTGCGCCCCCGGGACCAAAGGCCAGGAGCAATTGGTGGCAGCGCATTCGCGACATATCCTAAGCGTCCCGCGTTCGGCTATCTGCGGGTGCTAGATAGTGTAGTCACGAGATATTTGTCCAGAGAGCGAT
>ERZ778019.1539-NODE-1539-length-29973-cov-12.772545_pt1 | contig 29973 bp, 36 predicted proteins | sample MGYA00375749_ERZ778019 | MGnify/ENA primary metagenome ERZ778019 (study PRJEB29350, sample SAMN05389821) | bioreactor metagenome | isolation source: Ammonium sulfate bioreactor | place: South Africa: University of Cape Town | collected 2014-03-17 ... | reverse complement strand
TATCAAATAAAAGCAAATTCCTATTTGGATTTGTTCGATTAATTAATGGTGTATTATGTTGACTGATGGTTTGTGTGAGAATATCGTAATTAACTGGTGTTATTTTTTCGAAAGATGATTGTTGATTGTCATGACTCGATGGATAGTTTAAGATTGTATCGAAGAAATTGTCTGCTTGTCGATCTTGAATTTTGAAATAATTATTTAAATGACATTGAATTAGAAGTCCGATTAGAATACCAATGAATCCAATAAAAAAACAGATGATTATCGAAATAATACCGAGAGTATATTGAAGAGAATTGAGATATATTGGACAAATGATTGGTTGGTTTGCAGTTAAATGAAGACAGCATTGAGTATGATTGGCAAATGCATGATTTTCGAGAAATAGTTTTTGTTCGAGATGAATACGTGAGGATGAAACACACGAACATGGTTCGTACGAGCAAGAAAACTTCGAATAATGATTCATTGAATAAAGTTGAGATTCATAAAGTTTATTTTCATGATAATAGCTTACAAAAACAACTAAGAAAAACCAGAACTCATTCTGTTTTTGGATGTTTAAGATAACTTACTAATACATATATAAGGAATACAATAATTAAAAACTTGACATCGATATGATTCACATAATTTCACATGTGTATATGTTATATTGATAATTGTACAATCGATTTGTTGTATTATTTGATTTCTATTGATACTGAGAATTATAATTAATATACAAAGACTAAGAACAACGAAACTCAGACCGAATATACCGAATAGAACTGAGTAATATTCAAGTTTATTTCGTTCAAATTGATTTAACCATGTACGAATAAAACACGAACGATGTCGAGATAATTTATCCAATGAATCAAAATCATTGATTTGTTCGGAGAGATCGTGCATAAGTAACAGAGCAAAAAGATATCTTCAGGCGCGCCTTGTTGTATTCTGATTAAACTGCCGGACTCTAGCGACTCCGAGTACGATTGATGATGACTCACTCATATTGTTTTCTTTTTCTTCGTCTCTCATTTATATATATATACACTCAATGCTTCTTCGGCTTTATTTTTAGTTTGCAAAAATGACGATGCAGAAATTGTTGACTTTTTGTTTTAGATTTATTAAAAAAGAACACAAATAGTTTACCATGTCATCGGACGGTTCAGGTGATAATAATAGTTTAAAAGATGAAATTAACAAACTAATTGCAGACAATAAAGTCATGGTGTTTTCTGCAACATACTGTAAGTTCGAACTCTTGAGAATAATCACCAATCAACACTTTGGTTTTCATGTAAAGGTCCGTATTGTACAAAAGCAAAAAAAATTCTTGGTAAATATCAATTGAATGGTTACAAAGTCATTGAAATCGATGACACTGATCAGGCTGATAGTTACTTGAAAATTCTTGGAGATATGACTGGTGCATATACAGTTCCACGAGTATTCATCAATGGAACGTGCATTGGCGGCGGTGATGATACCGAAAAATTAGAGAAAAAAGGCGAACTTGAACCAAAATTAAAGGAAGTTGGTGCATTGGCAAATGAATCATGAAGAAATGAGACTTTCCTTTTTCCGTAGTTTGATATAATCTAGAGAATGAATATTTCCTTTGTCATTTTTATCTTGCTTTTCAAATGATTTTTAATGAGAATTCTTCAATTTCCATTGTTTTCGTCTGTATTCTAGAAAAATGACTGAAACTAATAATAATGAAAACGAAAAAGATTTTGAAAAACTTTTCAAAATCATTCATAATGTTAAATTTGCAATGTTAACAACAGTTAACAATGATGGAACACTTCATAGTCGGTAGGTTCTAGAGAATAGTTTCTTTATTTTTTAAAACTAAAATCGATTTAAATACATTAGACCAATGGCTAACAAACAAGCAGATTCATTCCATGGTGAACTTTGGTTTTTCACACAACGAAGCGGTAAAAATCGGTCTCTATCAATTCCTATCAGCAATCTATTTTCTAGCACATAAAGTAACTGAAGTTAAACAAGCTTCTCAACAAGTGAATGTGTCATTTTCTGATCCAGAACATCAAGCTTGTAAAAATAATCTATTCGATTAATCTTATATCGGCTGTGCTCTTTTTTTTCTCACTCAGATGTTTCGATTACTGGTCAAGCTGATTTAGTTGATGACAATACGAAAAAGATCGATCTATGGAGTGACTCATTAAAACCTTGGTAACATTTTGTTTTTTTCTCTATGATAAACTCACGTATATTTCACTAATTAGGTTTCCCAATGGTCTTGATGATCCTGATTTGACATTGCTTCGGTAGAAACATTTGTTTTTAAATTAGTAAATTAGTTAATATCGATTTTTTTAGAGTCAGTATTGTCGAAGCAGAATATTGGGATTCATCATCAACAATAATGCAAAAAATCTATGGACATGCTAAAGCATCAATCTTAGGTGATCATTCAGCATTGGCTGGTGAAAATAAAAAACTTATTTTAACTTAAAAAAAAAAAGTCAAATTGTTATTTTTTCAATCATCTACTCGAGCAGATAATATTATATTCGCGTTTTTTTTCTATTCCAGCAATTGTATTTGTTTTCTTTTTTGATATTTTACAAATAAATATGAGCAATGTTTATTTCAAAGAAGAAAAATACTAATCAAATATCCGTAATGACGTCGATGTCTATCACAATAATTCAATAGATTAATTCGTGTGGGTTTCACTTAATACGTAAACAACTTCGTATACTGTCTTATCTAGTTTGAATGAAGACTAACAAGATCGAATAGTTCTCTTTTTTTCATCTTTCACCAGGGAATAAGATAATCATATGTATCTGACGCATTTCGATCTCTAATTTTTTTCTCATTAACTTTGCGTGAGTAATTTTGTTAAGTGGGGAAAACAAACATAACATATTTATTCCGAATAACAGTCATTTGATCATTTTATTCGATTGGAAACACAGCATTAAACATCGCCATGCAAACCAAATCTATCGTTCGATTGTCTATGACAATATATCTCATATATCTTTTCATTACAATTGCTCTTTGTGCAACTAGTGTAAGTTCGAGTAAATCTTCGATTTATAATGAACAATTCGATGTTTGCGTTTGTCTTTTTAGTCATCGAACTCAAAAGTCGAGTAAGATGCTTTGGTTTTCATTGAAATTAGATTTTCTTTGTTTGTCTCAGATCACATAGTCGAGTAGCTCGATCAGCTGGTGTTGAAGCAGATAATGATCTCCTCAAATTTTGTCAATATTTCTGTTCAAATGATCATTTATTTACAAAAAGGTATTTATTTACTTGAACTTTACATTTAAAAAACATTTTTTTTTCTGTAGAGCTTATTTAAAAGGCTTTGTTCATGGCCGATCTGCAAATGATGAAGATCTTACTGATGAACTTATTGACAAACGTTTCGTTCACGGCAAACGTTTTGTTCATGGTTAAAAAAACAACAACAACAACAACAACGAACTTCTATTTTAAATCAGAAACATGCCATTTTATTCAATTCTAATCTAATTCGAATTATGATAATAAGAAAATAAAATAAAATTTGAAAGAAAAAAAAGGAGAACTTCAGAAACTATCTTTGTGTTGAGGATGTTGATTAGTGACATCTGATGAAGAATAAATGTAATAAAAAAATTAGTTACTATTGACGACAATCACTGCTATGAAAATGAGAACGAAAGAGAAGAAGAAGAAGAAAAAGAAAGAAAAATAGAGGCTATGAAATAACAACATGAAGACCTTCAATTATTGATGATTCAATGGGGTATTGAGAGTGAAGAAAGCAATTGCGCCCTCAATTCGTATAAAAAAAAGAAAGAATTCTATGTAATCTTATTGCATTGAACATTATTGACAAACGAAAGAGTAGTTTAGTTTGTTACGAATAATGATTACATTCCCCGAACATAAAATCAACAATCAAACAATTTTACAAGAACAAATCGATGAAAATTATGAACCAACACAAGATGAAATCCGAGATTATGCGATCTATATTGGAATTGAACCAGATAAAGTAATTTTCAAATGAAGAAGAAGAATTCATGAGAGAATGTGTTGTCTTGTTTGTTTTAATTAGGAGCCTCATCTTCTTTGGCTAGCCCGAGAAGGTTTCATAAAACCATTACCACCCGGTTGGAAACCGTGTCAAGAAGAAAATGGTGAATTATATTATTTTAATTTTGATACGGGTAAATCATCATGGGATCATCCATGTGATGAGATTTACAAAGCTCGTGTTATCGAAGAACGGTATAGATTTTGAATATTTCATTTTTTGGAACAAATTCGAAAATTATGTTTTCCTTCAGACAAAAAGCAACAACAACAAATTTCCTTGACACTAATTCTCGAGGTGATCTTAAATTTGTTTGTTCTCGACTTCATCTATCATTAAAAATACTTTACTTGCTTTTAGGCACTCTTACTCAAACAAGCACATCGACCGTAAGCGATTACTTATCTGGTGGTAAGAAACCACCCTCAACAATAAATAATTTCAACAATACTACTGCAACAACAAGACAAGACGCACGAGATCACAAATACGGTAATCGAGAAAATCGATCGACTACTATTCATTTAATTAAATATTTGTTCGTTTTTTCTTTGTGTGTGCAGATTCTTATGAATATGTACATAGTGATATTGAAGAGAATATTGATGAACTAGGACAAAGTGGAGATGATGATGATGATGATGAACAAAGTAGCGATGGTTTTCAAAGAAAAATTGACTTTGGCATTGATCCATCACTGTCGGCACGTATTGAACAAGAAGAAAAGGATGCTGTAACCGCGTCAGCTATTGCTGCATCACGTGCTATGGAAACCAAAGGTTTATTTGCTCAGATAAATAGAAAAACGAAAGAAAGAAAGAAAAAATTTGTATTTTTAAATAGAAAAAAATACGAGTAATAAAAAACAGTCTGATGATGAGCATGAAGATGATAACGATGATGATGATGAACATGAATTGCATCAAATCGATAATGAAAATCGAGATAATCAACGAAAGCAACAAGCTAGTCGAGCTGCTGAAGCTGCTCTACGACGTTTGTCGAATACAAATCTTCAGAAATCAGGAACATTAACAAGTGTAATTAATAGCAGCGAATTCTGTTGAATTTTTCTTCAATAAAAAATCGATTTTTTTAGGATGATACGTTAAATACGCCACGAGAAGAAGCCGATTTAACGAAACTTCGAACACGACTTGAACAGTAAATAATCGAATTTTTTTTTGAAGACAAAAACAACTTTGATTTCGATTGATTTAGATCGGCGAATGAAGAACGATTGCAAATTCTTGAAGATAATAATAAATATCTCGAAAAATTACGAAAAGAATTACGTTTAGAAAAAGACAAAGAAGAAAAATCTCTGCGTGATCAAATGAAAGTCAACTTAGAGTATGAAAACAATTCAAAATCTGCATCTAATCGAATTGATTTCTATTTAGTTCAATTAAAAATGATATACGCGATAGTCTCGCACGTGAAAAACGCCAATTAGAAAGTCAAAAACAGGATGATTTAAATCAGATTAGACAAGCGATTGAAAGAGAAAAAGAAGATTTAAAAAAGAAATTACAGTAATTGTGTACCAAACGAGATAACTAAGACGTTTTTTGTTTTAAATAGAGCCAGTATGGAAGCAGATTTGAATGTATATAAAAGTTCATTGGAACGACAAGTTAGTGCCAATGCTCAACTACGATCTTTGGAAGATAAACATGCTAAAGAAGAAAATGAATTAAAAGAAGTTCGATGAAAAAATTTATTTTCTATTCAATACAAAAGAAAGAATTTTTTATTTTAGAAATTAAAACAAATCGAAAATCGTCATAAAAATGAAGTTGATGAAATACAACGACGATACGATCAAATGTCAAACGAAAGAGAAAAACTAGCTAAACAATTAAGAGAGGTAATTATTGGTCAATATTTTTAAAAATAATATGATTTCGTTGTTCTTTTTTGTTTAAAGAAAGATAATCATTGCGCAACATTACAACGAACTATCGATCAATTAAGTCATGATAAAACATCTATAGAACGTAAATTACAGGATGCTGAATCACAAATGAAATCAATCGAAACTACTCATGGACCTGTAACAAAACCACGTACACAAAAAGCAGTTCGATCGATTGTGAGTGACGACGACGATGATGATACGTTGAGTGAAGAATCGAAACGTGAAAACCGTCGAAATAATAATGATATCGATCATTTAAGTGATTCTGATAGTGATGTTGTCGAAATGGAACGAACATTAAAAGAATTACGACAAACCCAACTTGAATATATGTCCCTTTTGCCTTTGTCGAATATAACTGACAAACCAAATCAATCGTTAAAAACAACGGGAAAACTTGATTTAACGAAAATAGCCGTTGCTGATGTTGCACCTGCCATTCGAAATATTCGTTCGATTAATCGAAATACTCCTCGAATGTACGAATCATTGGATACAATACCATATCAGTTATTAACCGATACAGGTCGATGGTCGAATAAAATGTCATCGACACTTGGAAATACGAATTCATTGATAATGTATCAAACATTAAATGGTTATACGCCGACAACAACGATGAAAACCAATCAATGGAATTCTCAACCAAGTCTTGTTACACGCGAAGCCGTTTTAAAAGCTGCACGAACAGTATTTGCACCTGGTGTGATCGATCAATTAAATTCAAATCGAAAATTTCCAACCTATTGACAAATTTATTTCGCCTTAGATCTTAATTCTATTTTGTTCTCGTACGATTTGAAACAAAATATATTTTGCACATGAATTTTCAACAATTTGTTTTCTCTCTTTCGCTCTCTCTTTCTTATTTTCTCGTTCGGTTTGTGCAATTTGTTTCGTTTCGATCTATGAATTTATTTTTGTTTATATGATGCTCACATCTTTTCAATGATATTGTCTTGCTTATTAATGATAGATAGATTGTTTGAGTGTTCTCCTGCTTCCAATTGCACAACACACCATTGATTTACTATAGGAAATTCTAGATATGAATGATTGTATGTAGAATGTGTGACGAAACTAGGGTACTCTTTTTTTCTTCTTTGGCGAAAGTATAAAAGCTTGATTATGTATTAGACACTTTATTATGATTATTTTTTTGCTTTTTGCTTGTTTGCGCATTTATTCAGAAGTTCAAATAAATTTTAAAAAAAGTTTTATAATTGTTTAGAAATATTGATTTTTTGATAAAAAAAATATTTCGTACTTATGAGAATGAAAACAGATGTAGGTTCTGTTCTGTAATAATGACAAATACGATCTAGAATGAAAGTCTTGTTGTAACACAGTAAAAGAAAATATGGGTGCACCAAGAGAGAAAGTCGACTGTGAGAATCAACCTTCTGCTCGATATATTCGTGCGTTGGGGTTATTATAAAAACACGTACTATCGAAACAAACCCTCAGCCAAAATGATTTCACTCTATCTTTCAGTATTGTTCTTATTTGCGATTATAAATCCCGCTCAATTAGTTAGTCCCGAATGTAAAGGACAATATAATACGAATCCAATTATACGAGATGCACCAACATTTGTTAGTTCCGTTCCAAATGGAAAACGTTACGTTGTTGGATCAGGTTATAATACAATTCATATTGCTCATGTTTATGGTGGTACACCTTATGATATGGGTTATGCATTCGGTAAAATGATGGCAAAAGAACTCAACGATGTCATACCAATATATTTTAAATATTTGGAACAACAAGTCGAAAAAATACTTAAAATTGTCCCGAAAGTAATTCGAACAATGTAATTCTAATGCAAAATATTCTATTTATTTATTTCTTTTTCATATAGTTTGTTGTCGATTGGATTACTAAATTAGGTTTAGATGGTGCACTCGATTTCAATTATGAAATAACTCGTGCTTATACACCACCCTGGTATGACGAAGAAATGCGTGGCATGGCTGCTGGTAGTGGTGCATCGTATGAAGATATTCGTCGAATGAATTTATTACCTGAATTAATCAAAGCAGCCTGTACTGTTCTCGGTGCATGGGGTGACGCCACAGCATCAACAGGTTTAATTCATTTACGAGCACTCGATTGGGATTGTCATGCGCCAATTGCTAATTTTGCTACAATCACTGTCTATCATCCGAATGCATCTTATGAAGGTTACACAGAAAATTTTCATAAATATTATAAACAATACAATTATACTTCGCATACATTTGCTAATTTTGGTTATGCTGGTCTTATCGGTTCACTTGTTGCATATAGTGATGTTTCAATGGGTCTAGGTGAAAAAGTTTGGATTACAGACGAAAAAGATATCACAACACGTTTGGGAAATCCATGGACATATGTTCTTCGTGATGTTATTCAATTTTCTAGTTCACTCGACACAGCTTTGACTATGTTTATCAATGCTCATCGAACATGTTCGATTCATCTTGGTCTTGGTCAATATTTACGAAATGCAACCAGTGAAAACGATGAACCAATTGCATTTCGTGGCATTGAATATAGTGCCAAAGAATTAAATGTTTTCGATTGGAAAGATATGTTCAATTCATCAGGTCATCCTGTTCTCAAAGATATTGTCTATTGGGATAAACATGTTCAACCATCGAATAATCCATGTTTAGGTAGTCTACTTATTGATTCATATGGTCATCTCGATGCTGAAACTATCATTCGAAATGTAACGAGTCTTACTGAAACTGGTGATACACTCAATTTAGTTCTTGACTACGGTGAAAATGCAGTCTATCTTGCCTTCAGTGCACCTTCCGATCCACAAGGACCATTAGAAGCTTACAAACGAGCCCATACAAGAATCGATATGGGCAAATTATTTTCTGAACCAGCTCCAAAATAAATATTTGTTTTCTTCTTCTTTCTTCAAACAAATTAATAAATATTTCAAAAAACAAGATCATTTCTCGTTTGATTGTCTATGGAACACTTTTATTTAAATTTTGTTTTTTGTTTCTCTTTGTGTGAATCTTCAAATTTGCAAAAAAAAGAAAAGAAAAGAAAGAAAGCTCCAAGAAAACAGAAGAAAAAAACGAAACAAACAAACGAACAAAAAAGAGACACAGAATAGAACAATATCCACAAGAAAGTTGGCGAAAACAACATCAATAACAGCATATTTTCAATGTCCTATTCCAATTTACATATCATCCAAATGAGGCAACCAGAAAATTAGTTGATTCGATGCGCTAACAAGTAACATAAATTTTGGATTCATTGCAACAATAGTTTGACCGGACATGGAATCAGTAACAAGTGTACATACACGATTGCCTGTTTCTGCATTCCAACAATGAATACGTCCATCACTTGCTCCTAAATAAATAAATTTTATCGAATATAGAATCATGCTAACACGAATTTTTTACTAACCACAAAAAACAAATTGAGCATCGGGACTAAATGAAGCTTCAATAGGCATATTTTTCACATTGGAAAAACCCTAGGATATCAAATCAATGAACTGTAGAATTTCGTTTTTCTTTTGTATTAATTTAAACAAACCGATAGAGTATGTTTAAGTTGGCCAGTGAATGCATCAATCAAACGAATGATATTTCCATTTGTAGTCAACATAATAGTTTTACCGTCTGCACTAAATTTCAAACCTGTCCATTCACAATCTTTTTCTTTTGGCAATTGAAATGTAGAAAAAGGTCCCTTGTCGAATGAACGTAAATCATATAATTTAATCATTTCAGAAGTTACGCCAGCTCCAAATATAAGACCCTACATAATTACAGATATGAATTTATAGAATTCAAAAAATGAAAAATCTACTTCAGGATCAAAATTAGCTACTGGTCGACCATTAAGATGCATGAGACCCTTTTGAAAATGAGAAAATCAGTTCGGATTTTCGAAACGAATCTTTCTTACTGCACAATTCGCTGATTTCAAGTCCCATAATCGAATTGTATTATCAAGCGAACCCGAAAGAAAGATATCATCGACAGGTGACATCGACAATGTTATAACTCTACCAAAAGACAATAAATCTGTATTTTCTTATGGAAAATAAGTTTCTGCTGTACTTTTTCACATGACCAGGAAAATATCGAATGTATTTATTATCATGTAATGATAAAAATCGAATGGTATCTACAGAGAATATTTAGTTAACTTAATAAAAACAAAAGAACATTCGATTTACCATCAATTTTAGTTGAACTATGGATAACTGTATTGGTTGCATGGGTAAAACGAATTAGATCGACACCGTATTTCTTGCTATTTAATGTTTTTTTAGCTCTAAACGAAAATCATAAGCATGTTGAATTGAATAATAGCAAAAACGCCTACGATCCAGCTTGACAATCGTAGATAACAATTGAATCGTCATCACTACTCGTTATTAATGTTTCGCCATTAGCAGAAAAGTCTAATGCATTAATACGATCGGTATTTTCATGAAAACTTCGAGCATTACGAAATGTTCGAACGACAGTTTCAGTTAATTTCAATCCTTCGACATTATTATTATTATTTGTCGTTGAATTCGATGGCGATGCCGATGGATTTGTATTATTTGTTGTCGATGTTGCCATTAGTTGAGATTCATCGCGCATAATTAAAACATAACAATTAAAGAGCGAAAAAGTTTTGATCCGTGTCTTATGTCTGCCTTTCTATCGATCTATCTGTCTGTCTCTGTGTATGTTGTTAATCATTTCAACGAATCGTTGATGGGTTAGCGCCACATACAATGGATGTTCGGCGTCGATTGAAATCGGATTGGTGAAATGAAATGTTCAATTAGAAAGAGTCGTTTGTTGCGCTCGCTCTCTCAAAGAAAACGAAGTCATTGAACATGCAACGCATAGCAAATTTTCGAAATCAATTCGATTTTCAATCGGTACGATGGAAGGATATGATACGGTTTGTTTTTCTCATATTTTCAATTTCTATTTTCGTCTTTTTTTTTGTCTCTATTCGAACACAATATTAGATGGTTTCCAGGTCATATGCATAAAGCTATGAAAGATTTAGAAGAATCTCTGCCGCGTATCGATGGAATTATTGAAGTACACGACGCACGAATACCACATTCAGGTCGTAATCCTCAATTCTATCAACGATTAATTGCTGGCCATAAACCACATGTACTTATTTTGAATAAATCGGATCTAGCCGATCCGAAGTATCTCGATAAATCTGCTGAATATATTCAATCGATTCAAGCGAATACACATGTTATTCATACAAGTTTAGAAACAATCGAATTCAAACAATTAACGAACATATTTGGTGTACTTCTTCAACAAATTCTCGATTCACCACGTTATTCACGTAGTTCAAAATCGGAATATAATATTATCGTTTGTGGAATACCAAATGTTGGTAAATCAACATTGAGTACGTTGATTTTGAATAAAAGAAATCAAATTTTATGCCTTTTATTTTCAATTTCAGTTAATAAACTTCGAAATCTATTCGCAAATAAGTCGAGTTGCGAACAAGTCGGCGCTAGTCCTGGTGTAACGAGAAATATGAGTGAAAAAGTGAAAATATCCGCTCGACCGAAAGTTTTCGTTCGAGATACGCCCGGTATATTAGAACCACGTTTGAAATCTGCCGATGAAAGCTTTCGTTTACTGTTAACCAATTGTATTCCTATTCAACAACGACAATTATCAGATATTATTGCCGATTATGGTCTATTTCTTTTGAATAAATATGACAAACAACGTTCGTATATGAAATATTGTGAACTCGATCGACCAACAGATGATATTTTAACTGTTCTACTTTCGTTGGCGAAAATCAAACATTGTACACAGATCTATGGAGATAAACGAGGTTATGATCTAACGGGAACAGCTTTACATTTTATTAACGAATTGAATAAAGGCAAATTCGGTAAGTTGAAGATTAAGAAAAGAATTTGATGATGATGTTTTGTTGTTATTAGGGCAAATTACATTCGATCAAGATATTCTTGATCAAATGGAAGCGGAGAAATTGAATGATACGAATCTATTTCGAACGAATACTGGTCGAATAAGAAAATCGATTTAATATATAACAAAAAAAAATGAAATCTTTGTTTTCTGTTTAATGTTTTGTATTAAACATTTTAGATAAATCATGTCGAAAAATTGGAATGAAAATATCGAAACATGTGCTAGTAAGAGAAAATCGTAGATTTTCATTGAATTTGCTTTTGATTTCTTTAGAACATATACAAATCTATAAGACATTAGCACTTCGATGGCAAATCAATGTAAATAGAAATACAATTTTAGAATTCAAGAGAATGAATGTTTTTCTTATTCATTTTATAGCCAAGTTTTCTACATCGAAATTTAAAATATGTATATATTGCTCGAACATCAACACATTCGAATCGGTAGGGGAAATCATATCTTTTGTTTTCTGTTTTTTTTTCGAAATCGTTCGTTGATTTAGAAATTCCAATCTATCTATCGAAGAAATCTTCAAATCACGTCTAGATGAAAGTCTACATAAAACAAATGCGTCATTACCACGCGCTGACGCATTCAATTTACATCTACGTGGTTGGTCATACGATTCAAGTAGAGTCAAATGTTCTTCAGAAGAAAAATAAATACATAAATAATTTTCATTTTAGCATGTTTACAAGAACGTCGTGGTGTGAAATATAATGTTTCATTTGATTTATCTGCATCATGCGTAGAAAATACTTCATTTCATTCATCGAATATTTCTCGTACAATGAAACTCGGTCGAATCGATTCTGTAACACCGAATGGACAAACATCATCGATTGATGATGATGGCGATGATGATCAATCGTCGACAATATCATTTCATGTTGCAACTAAATATACATACACACTTACATTTTCAAGTACAATCACAGCTAATCGTAGTAAGTTGAATGAGATTTAGAAGAAGAAGAAAAACAATATAAATAAATATTTTAATGATGAATAGGTAGTGATAAAGCTTCAGTTTCCTATGGGAAACGTGTTCAACTTGATTCATTATTCGATTCTCGACAACCAATGTCAACAGTACAATCACTCGAAATTCAATTAACACCGGTTATTACCGATGAATTAGATTCTGTAAATAATCTTTTTCTTCGATGTTATGACGATAGTTGATTTATAAATTTAGTCGAAAACAAGTGCATTTCAATTTCCTAATACATTTACGATCTATTTTGATTTAACACGAGAAGCCGTTGAAATGGCACGAACTAGTACATCAACACGAAAACGTCAACCGATATCTCCAAGTAAAATTCCAGCTTCACATCATCAAGAAGAACGATATCAAGATCCAAATGCTAAACGAATGAAAACACAACGATCAAGTAGAACAATTCACCATCAATTCACACTTCATGGTTTTGTTTTCTCTCGCTCTCTCTGTTTAGATAAAACTTCGAATTCGAATTTGCCATTGTGGCGTGATATATCACCAACGAATGATCATAATTCATCGACAAATTCGTCTCCACTTTTCTATAGTTTTTATACAGATAATAAACAATGTTTAGCAACAAGTTACATGTCATCACGAGGACATTGTTGTCTTTGTCAATTTACAGCAGTTAATAATGATCTGGAAGTTTTAATCAAACATTTATCCTATTGTCATCCACGTTTTACAGCTTCGTTAAAGGTTTTTCAATTCTTTTTTTTTCTCTAAAAGACAACTGAATGATAATCGTTTTTCTTTGCTTTTATTTTCAATAATCTAGAAAAATAGTGATCGACCAAATATTGAATTGCGTATAAATGCATTCTATGATGGTTCTATTGATACATTTGATATGTTTGCGGAGTACTATCCACGTAAACGACGTATTACTAGTGAATTAATACTCTGGCGGTTTGTTTTGAAATTATCTTTTTTTGTTTTTCATTGTATTTTCGATTTTAGACCACCTCGTTATCGTCGATTAGCTATGGACGATGCTCCATTTGTTTGTCGTCGTGCAGCATTAACGCGTGTCTATCGTCATACGACCGGTGCTCAACCTATCGAACCCGAACATATGCAAAATGATAGCGACGATGAAATTTATCCTGAATGGACACAACAATTATCACGTCGAATGATGGAAGATTTTCAAGATGTCAACGAAGGCGAAAAAGAAATGATGATCATTTGGAATCATCATGTTATGAAACATAAGTCAATTACTTTCGATGAATTCTTATTAGAAAAAAAAACAACAAAATTATGTTTTCGTTTCGTTTTTAGTTTTATTGCAGATAGTCAAATGCCATTTGCTTGTGAACTTTTTGTTGAACGACATGCAAAAGATTTACGAGAGAAAAATTTAATAAAAAATTTTTATCTTCATTTGGCTACACTTCAACTGTATAATCTCATTAAAAAAACGGATTTAGCCAAATGTATTATTCGTTTGAAAGCAATTTTGGCTTCATCTCCATCTGTTTCAACTTCAACATAAACGATCCCAACTTCTACTTATACATAAATTTCTTCTTGAAAGTATTTCGATATGTCTCTCTTCTTTTTTTCTTTTTGTTTTGCCAAGAAGACATGAACAAAAAAAACAACTATGTCAATAGGATCGCATAGAATGAAACAGATAGATCAATAGAGATTTTCTTTTCTTTGTATATGTTTATGTATTAACAGATCTCTTATTGTTGTTGTTATTCATTTTAATTGATTGAAAACAAAAAAAAACTCAATGGAATTGTATTTTAATAAAACAAATGTGAAAGATTGAAGAATGAAAACAACTTATTTGTGCAGTTATTTATTTATTTACATATATAGAATAGAAAATCTTGACTTTACAAACGATCTGAATACATATGCTGCGTATAATTTGTAAAATAATGTCCGTTCGATTGTCCATGAGAAGATGAATCATCGTGTTCGAGGATATTATTTGGTGGATAGTAATAATTCGAATTCATTGTTGGATAATAAGCATATGATGGTTGTTGCTGTTGTGGTTCTTCATCGATTTGTGCCGTTTTTGTGTTGTTTTCACGTTTAACTGGTAAACGTGCAGGTGCACCACGAGCTTTGTATAATTCTTCATAGAGATCATCGAGATAATTCTTCGGTAAATGACGTCGATATTCACCATATTCACATTCGACATCGGTTTTCGTCTGTTTAGCTTGACCTTTATTAATTAATTGTACTTTTCGACGTTTATTTTGAAACCAAATACGAATTTGATCACGTGAAACACCGATATAGTTTGCAATGAGTGTTTTTTGTAAACTATTCGGATATTTATGTTTTTTGAATATTTCATTGAGCATAACCAATTGATGACGAGTATAATTGGCACGATTTTGTTGAGCCATCATTGTCGTTGTTGATGATGATGATGATGTTGGAATCGGATAATTTTCAGGTGAATAAATATGACCAATAATTGGTGGTGGCGGTGGAATAGATAAATATTGAGGCGATGATGACGCATAAAAAGGATGTTCGGATGAAGATACAATTGGTTCTGTCGGTGGTGGATAATAGGATTCAGTTCGACAGTAATTTTCAATCGGTTGAAGAGCAGATGGAACGGATGATGGTTGATAGTTGATTGTATTCGATGGACACAGTAAATTTGTTGTTGGCGGCGGTGGTGATGATGATGTTGGTGACGAGGACGATGATGATGACCAAGCTGGCATATTATTTGTATAATACGAATGATGATAATGAGGTACATTATTAAAACAATTGGTATCTAATTGTAGCGGTGAAAGATTCATTTTGAATGTTGATAGATTGTTTTGTTTTTATGATGGAAAATACTGAATATCGAAATATATTTATACTATCGAGTTGTCTCTTGTCTTTTTCTCTCTCTCTCTCTCAAAGAGAAAGAAAAATGATGACTTAACTTTTTTCTGCGCACTGCAGGAAGGCGATTGTTGTTCGGTAAGCAATTTAATTCGAACGCACTAATCAACTTGATCAGTGATGATATAGCTTTTCCTTATTCGACAAGAACATATACACAGGTGAGAATAAGCTAAATTAGTCGTCGATATTCTCTCTCTCTCTCTTGTACAAGATTATGCAATGAGTTTTAATAGACATGATCATATGTCTACTGATGGGAGAAGTACGTAATCAAATTAACAGATAAATAAGACGAAAGTTTAGAAACGAAACTGTGTTTTTACACGCACAAAAACAAAACAGAAACGAATAGATAAATTAATTTGAGTTTTAGTTTTTCTACGAACATAATGATGATTAAGGTGTGAACGTCTTTCTCTTTGATCAAAAAGTGTATATCGTTGAGTGTTGAAAGCATGCGACCTCTCTCGTCTTGTCTGTAACACAACGATGCATTTGATTTCTTGTGACGTTGCTCACATCCATTACTGTTTCCCACTCAATTGCAACGTTGCATTGGCTTTCAATTGGTATTATTTGGAAAGAGGTGTTGGCGTGTACATGAACAAGCATATAATAAAACCGACATTTCTTTGACGATAAATAGCCGTTTTCCAATATCATTTACATTGCATTTGTTTTTTTTTTCTAGAATTCGTAGAGAGACTTTGATTATTAACATTCATAGAAATGGGTATTAAATTTCTTGAATTTGTGAAACCATTCTGTCAGCTTATACCTGAAATCCAAAAGCCTGATCGTAAAATTCAATTTCGTGAAAAAGTTCTATGGACAGCTATAACATTATTTATCTTCTTGGTTTGTTGTCAAATTCCCTTGTTTGGTATCATGTCATCGGACTCAGCTGATCCATTCTATTGGATTCGAGTTATTCTCGCATCAAATCGTGGAACATTGATGGAATTAGGTATTTCACCCATTGTTACATCCGGTCTTATCATGCAATTATTAGCCGGTGCAAAAATTATTGAAGTCGGCGATACACCCAAAGATCGAGCTCTATTCAATGGCGCACAGAAACTTTTCGGTATGATTATTACTGTTGGTCAAGCCATTGTCTATGTCATGACAGGCATGTACGGTAATCCATCGGAAATTGGCGCTGGTGTTTGTCTTTTGATTGTCATTCAATTGTTTGTTGCTGGTTTGATTGTTCTTTTACTCGATGAATTACTTCAAAAAGGTTACGGTCTTGGTTCGGGTATTTCATTGTTTATTGCGACAAATATTTGTGAAACAATCGTTTGGAAAGCATTTAGTCCAGCTACGATTAATACTGGACGTGGTACTGAATTTGAAGGCAGTATTATTGCGTTCTTTCATTTGTTGGCCACACGTCACGATAAAGTTCGAGCTTTACGTGAAGCTTTTTATCGACAAAATCTACCCAATCTAATGAATTTACTTGCCACTGTTTTGGTCTTTGCAATTGTTATCTATTTTCAAGGTTTCCGTGTTGATTTGCCAATCACATCAGCTCGTCAACGTGGTCAAATTCAATCCTATCCAATCAAATTATTTTACACATCAAACATTCCAATTATTCTTCAATCAGCACTTGTCTCGAATTTATACGTTATTTCACAGATGTTATCCGCGAAATTCGCCGGCAATTTCTTGATCAATCTCTTGGGCACATGGGCTGATCATGGTCAACAACGATCATATCCCATCGGCGGCCTTTGCTATTATTTATCGCCACCTGAATCACTTGCAGCCATGGGTGCCGATCCAGTTCATGCGATACTCTATATTGCTTTTATGCTTGGTTCATGTGCATTCTTTTCGAAAACATGGATCGATATATCAGGTTCAAGTGCCAAAGATGTTGCTAAACAATTAAAAGAACAACAAATGGTTATGCACGGTCATCGTGAACGATCGATGATTCATGAACTCAATCGATATATTCCAACAGCTGCTGCTTTCGGCGGTTTATGTATCGGAGCATTATCGGTCTTGGCCGATCTTCTTGGTGCAATTGGTTCGGGCACCGGTATTTTATTAGCTGTAACTATTATCTATCAATACTTTGAAATATTCGTCAAAGAACAGAATGAATTAGGCGGTATGGGCACACTTTTATTCTAAACAAAAGAGAAATATTTGAATATATTCTTGTTTGTTTTTACATCTTTAACTTCGACTGTCCTATTTTCATTCATTTTTTTTTTCCGTTTTTCTTTTTCTTTCTCAAACTGATCATTCTACTTATGTTGTTCGTGTGTGTGTCTATTGACTTATTATGTTCTTGAAACAAGAAACATATAGAATTGCTCATTTTTTGTTTTGAAAACCAAAGACAAAAACGAAAAAAACACACCAAACTATCTTGATTTACGAATGATGAAAATAATTTGAATGGGGAAAAAACTTCATTGTTCTTTTTCTCTCTTATGCATATTGTCTCATTCTTTGTTATTTCGTTGTTGTTTTTACTTTCAAACCGAACATTGTTTTTGTGACCGTATGATTATTTAAAACTGCAAAAAAAAATCCAAATAAAATCTTACAAACAAGTTCGTTTATTTAGTTTTTTTTGTTACTGAACGAAACAAGAAAAAAAGAAACAAATCGAAATAGAAAGAAAAGTATCACTGAATAAAAAAAAAAGAAAAAGAAAAAAAACACATTGGTATGTATGTATGGGTTTTTTTTGCGAATAGATTCCTATTCGAATTTGACTGAATTAGATTTGAATTGTTTTCAGCAATGAAACAAATCGGTATACTTCACTAAATGAATTATAAAGAGGCGCAGGTGCAATTCGAATGACATCATTACGAAGATCTAACTGAAATATAGACTCAAATTTTAAAAAAAAACAATCATCAAATCTAAGAGATAACATACACAAACACCGAGCTGTTCGAGTTGTTCGAATAATTGTGTTCCATCAACACCGATAACACGGAATGAAAGCTGTGCACCACGTTGTTCAGGATCTTTGGGTGTGAGAATTTTTATTCGAAGATTATTCGTATTATTCGATGAATTAATTTCAGTTTCGACTAAATACTGAAGATATTGAGTTAATAATTTCGATTTTGATCGTAATCTTTCTATGCCAGCTTCGTCGAAAACCTATTCTCATCACATTTCTCTTAGTAAATCGATTCATAACAAAGAATTTGATGAAAGATTTACTTCGAGACTTGCAGCTAATGCTGCACATTGATGAATCGAAGGATTACTAACACGAAAACCATTTGCACCAATACATCGTTCAATATCTAATTTAAATTTCTAGTTATACAGATAAACAATAGATAAAAATGATACCAGGTTTCATTTGAAATCGTGTTTTATCTTGATTTCCCCACCAACCATCGAATCGAGGAAAATCTTTATCAAAATGTTTCGAATGAACAAATATTCCACCAACACAACCAGCACCTGAATTTAAATATTTATACGAACAGAATACAGCAAAATCAACATTCCAATCATGCAATTGTAATGGAACATTTCCAGTTGCATGAGCTAAATCCCAACCAACGGTACAGCCCTAAATTCAATCGAAACAAACTTGACAAATATTATCAATCGAATAATTTACACGTTGTTGAGCAGCATGAGTAATTGTCTTTATATCGAACAATTGTCCACTGTAGAATTGAATGCCACTAAACAGTACAAGTGCAATGGAATCACCTTGTTGTTCGAGTAAATCGAGAATATCTTCAGTTCGAATACAAGTTTCATTCTATTAAAGAAATCGAATTTAAGAATAAAAGCAAAATGAAATTATAATTGATCGTACTTCTCGAGGTTTGAGTGGTATAGCTGCATCTGATGGATCGTATCCATGCAGACGAATTTGTGATTTTATTGCATATTCGTCACTTGGAAATGCACGTTCTTCATAGAGAATTTTGAAACGTTGAGCTGTTGGCCGATAGAATGAGATCTAAGAATTGTTATTTTTATATTAGATCAATCGAAAAAAAAATTGTTGTTTTTACCATCATAAAATGAATATTACTTGTCAATTGATTCATAACGGCTACCTCATTATCTTCAGCGCCTAGACACAACAAATCGATACAAAAGACAAAGCGTAGCCGAAATATTTATACTACCTAGAAGTTTTTTTAATGTTGGTATGCAAGGATTATCGCAGAGTGCAAATGGATTTTTACCATTAAGATGACCGTATACTCCTCTATTTGAAAAAAAAACAAACGATTTCTTTTGTCATATATAAACATGAGATAGAGAAAGATCAGGCTTACAAATCGGCCCAGTCATTTAACCAGTAATCAATATATTTTCGGACTCGTTTTGGTTGTAAACCTAATGAATGGCCACATAAATAAATAGAATCACTTTCAGGATCTACTTGAGATTTATCAGCTAAATAAATCGACACAAATATAAAAGAGAAATGGATTGTTTATTAAAAGTATACCTCTCGGTAGAGTACCGACTTTTGGATAGAAAAATTCGTTTCGAAATGATTTCAATGGATCGTTTTCATCGAGTTTCCTGGCAAATTGTTCATCTGTCATCGAAACTTGCCATTTATTAGCTTGATTTTCAAGTAAATCTTGTGGAGTTAAGTGCAAATCTTTTCCATTACAAACTAATTCAGACATTGGTGAGCTGACTGTCAATTGACTTGATGATAAGATATGTATATCATTATTAGAAGGCATGTTTGCTTTTATAATACTATATTAATGACGTGTTTAGAAGCGTGACCGAATGGTATAACGAATGCTTTTATTATGATAACTGTATTTATACAGTCGTGATGCATATCAAAAGAATGAGAAGACAAAAGAGAAAAAAAAATCTTAATGTAAAAGACGACGAAAATACGTCGCAATGTCGAATGTGTATGGGCATATAGATTCTATACTATTTCGAACGTGATTATAGTGAAAATATTTCGCGTCCTTTTACTTTTTGTACACACCCTGACGATATGACCATATTCGATTATAACAATACAAGGCATTGAAACACAAAACTAAGCCAAGTACTTCGACGAAAATATTCACCGATAAATTATCTATCCTATTAGTTAGTTTTTTCAAAGGTCAAAAAAATGTCTTTTACACTTTGCACTCATAGTTTGTTCGATTAATCGAATGTGCACGCGCTACCTGATCATAGTACAATTTTATCCATTGTTTTTCTAATGTTTTCTGCGTGCACAAATACAATCAGTGAATGCTCTCATTCCTTTCATGTAAAATGTGTTTCGATAAAAAGTGATCAAAGTTCACATCCCTTGAATCAATGATATAGACACGAGCGCTGATAGCACATAGACAGTGATTGGTATGTAGTTCGAATTATCGGCATAGTCGTACAAAATGTGTGACGATTCTTATGTATGGATCATCTTGCAGGTTCGATTATTTATCTATTCTTCTTCGTCTTTTTTTTATATGCATATACAGACTAAACAAATCGTGATGTTTATTCGAATGAAAGTTTTATTTGTCAATGAACAGAAATATTATTTAGATTGAGATTCATTTAATTGAATTCATGAAAAAATCGATCAGGAATGAAATGATACTTCGAATCTGACGATTTTTCAACGGTCACTCGTTGAGACGATGGTGAAAAGTAAAATAGAACAATTTCTCTGAAAACCAAAACAAAAAACGATGAATATTACTAATTTCGTATTTTAAATTCTTACTTTTTCTCGAGTGAATATTCATCGATCACATTTTCTTTTAGAAAATTAGCAAAAAGTGTAAAGAAATTCATAAACGATTGACGAGTCCATGTATTCTAGAACATATTAAATCGAATCCATTCGTATAACAATGAATACTTACTGTTGTTCGTTCGATGTCGGAAATATTCAATGGTGAAATTTTATGAACCATTCCATTATTATCTCGAAAACCAATGACCATTGTTCGAATACCTTGTTTATTTTTTTTTACATTTCGAATTAGTAAAATATCAATCAAATGAACTTACCAACAAGAAAACATTGAACCCACCATTTAGCAAATTTACGATTACTATATAAATAATCGAATCGAATAAATACTTAATTCAAAATCGCATTTCGATACAAACTATTGAAATTGCAGATCACTCAATGAATTGCCTGCTGAAACTTTTAATTCGATATGTTCAGTTTTTGATGATGATTTTTCTACGACACAATCCATTTCTGCACCATATAACAAACGATGAGAACCAATCGTTGATTGAAATACGCCAGTAAATTGTTTCGATGGATTTAAAACTTCTGACGGTGACTCGTCTGAAAATCACAATCGAAAAAAAGAACGAAATGTTTATGTATTATTTTTACTTTTGGTAACGTATTCTTCAAATTTATGTCCATAATAACAGAATGCTCGATGTTCCGCTGTCATATTTTGTTCGCTTTGTGTTTGTTTATCCGTTATAAATTCGCATAAAAAATAAGCATTTTTAAATTTAATAACACCGATTAACCAGTCGGACTGCTTTTCATAGATAGAAAACATAATTAAACGAAGAACACCACGCCATGAAAGAAAATCAAATGTAAATCTATGATCGAAATCAAATTCAATTTCGAAACAAAAAATAAATAAAATCTTCGTTTTTACTGGTTATTGTTGTAGATTTTGTCTCTATGTTTGACTGTCCACCAAAGCATTGCATCGATATTTTTACTTTGCGTTTCGGATACAAAATCGGATTCACCGATTTTCAAATCGAAATCAACGTTGTGTGTTTCAAGTGAATATTTATAAACTAGCAAAAGAAGAATTTTATTTGATTGATTTCAAATTGAAATAAAAGAATTTTCTACCACGACGATAGCGATTGTCTTCAAAACATTCTTTTTCATTATCTCGTGTCAATAATGAAAAACTACCGATTTCAGTCGGCTGAAATCCTGAACAGATTCTATCATTATTCAAATGCTTCCAAAACGGGACGGACAGGAAATCTCGTTGATTTGCCGTTGTTTTTGGAGGTGAACGGCGACTATCTGACGTACGATGATATTTATTGGGTGATGATTTTGAATGAAATTCTCCATCATGTTTACGTTTTTCTCCTGTTGATGTTTCTTCAATCACAACATCATCTTTCTCCTGTATCTTAACATTTGCACTAGTCATATCTAAAACAACTTTCACAAGTTCTTTTTCTTCCATTTCTGTTTATATGCTATCTGCAACGAAAAAAGAATTCTCGATGAAACAAAAAACAAATAAACAAACAAAGAAAATCACTGTTCATATAAACATAAAAGTACATGGAAAAGAAAATCGAAAGACAATCGAATAGATTCAAAGTTATAGTACTGAAGGCAAAAAAGAAACGACAAATATTCGAATGTTTATATCTGTAGGATCGGATTTGGATCGGGATGAAGTGCACGAATGACAATCGATTGAAATTTTTCAATAATAGTCGATACTTGTAGTCGAGTCATATTTTCTAGCAAGGCAATTTCTTCGAGATGATGTGTTCCATCTAAATATTTAACAATTCGAAGAAATTCAACTATATGTTGATCTTTAGCATCCCTAACAGCCGATGCCAAACGTTGCTGATAATCGGCGTGTTCATGTTTAAAGACTTCTTTGATTAGAGCGAGATGACGTGGATGAAATCGAGGTGTCGTCGGTGTTGCATTACTATTCATTGAAAACGATTGAAAAACATCATCATGACTTGAACCTGCCAATGTTCGTAAGGTATCTGTTGAACGAGAATTAAGAGTCGACGCATAAGAAAATGTATTCGTAGCTGGTGACGATGCTAATGCAAAAGGAAAAAAACACTGTTATTAACAAATTTCATGATGAAAAGAAGAAAAAAAGATTCAATCGGCGTAACCAGATATGTTGTTTTTTTTCGAATATTCGCTACGAATCAATTAAACAACAAAAGCAGACAGATTTTTTTCAACTAGGCAAATAAGAGAATTTAATAATTCACATTTAGGTGTGTGTGTATGTTTGTTTTTTTTTCAAACATAATCGAAGAGCAGCATTAGACAACAAAAGCAAGAGAATATACAATTTAACCCTTTACCAATGTTATTTTCAAATCCATTCGAACTCAATATATTTCCTCGTATATCGATATTATCGCTCGTTAAACAAAAACGTTCGCTCATAGATATTGATGTGCCAAAAGCCTCGGTCGACTGATTACGCCGCTAGAAAATATCAAAATAAATTAACCACGATCGGTCACTTACGCAATGGCATTAAATCAGATAAAAGTCTCACAATTGGCGCACGTGGTCGTGGTAAACGTGTTCGTTTATATTCTTCTCTGAAATCATTTCGTTCATCATCAGGTAAAACAAGATAATAATAATAATGAACTTGAACAAGTAAACGATGTCGAAGCAACCATTCAACAGTTCTATAACAATCACGCTAAAGAAAAACGAACAAATAAATTGATTGATTATTATTTTGAATTAACTCTTACGACATCGTAATCGCCATCGTAACGTGATAAATGATCATAGAATGTAACAGCATCAGAATATTCTGCTAATGTTTCTTGTAATGTCGAATAATTTGTTGTATTTTGAAACTCATCTTTATAAAGTTGAGAGAGAGATCCTTGTCTATTGGCAAATCATTTGTTAATATTCGATTTAAAATAAAGAAAAACTAAATAAATTACTTCGATATATCAGCATCAGGTGAGATTATATAGATATTATCTTCATGAACTGGATAGATTAGTTTCGCTCGGCCCCAGAAAAGTAAATGAGATGCAAGACGATAGATCTAAAACAAAGAAAGTATTTCAACAATTTCATTTTCGATTGAATCGAACGAACTTGAGAAAGTGGTAGAGCGGTTTCCATTGATAATCGAGACATTGAAAAAGACGAACGTAAATGTCGAACAAGTGTTGTTAATGTCGATGAACTATCCGTTGGTAATGATGCTAACAATGTTGCTGAATCAATAACAAGTAATAGACCATAGCAGGGTCTTGAATTTGAAAGAAACAATAAAATATAAGTTGCTTTTTTTATTCGATTATTTACTTGAGATATTGTTCAGCTTTTGAAAGAACATTGAAAGCAAAATCAATATCCAACGGACAATTTAAAGCTATCGAACGATGTGGTAAACAACAAGAAACATTTAACCAATTGTTGATTGTAATATTTATTTCACCGGATGATTGTAAACTTGCGAGAAAAAACAAACAATAGAGTAAAAACAAAATAGATTCTTGTGTTTAGTTTTACTCGAGATAGATTTGTTTTAATGTAGCTGCTAGAGGACTTATTTCGACCATAGTTGAATAGATTTTCTCTCTTGCACGATCTCTTTCTTCACGTTCTCTAGCTTTTTCTTCTGTATTCGTATGACTAACTAAAAAATAATAATTCAATAAGAAATCATTAACAGCGAATTGATTAGTTTTTTTTACAAAGATTAATCACAGCAATATCATGTTGTTGAAGAATTTGAATTAATTTCGCATATTCTTGATTTAAATATGATGTTCGTTGTTCTTCACAACGTATTGCTGTGCCGATACGTTTGCTCATTTCTTTATAAGATAATTTAACGGATGCTTTAGCATTCGTCTACAAATGAAATCAAACGAAAATATATTATTTAAATGATTATTAAGAAAACGAAAGTATACTCGAAGCACGAAAAAGACAGCGAATGTTTTCAAATTCGGATTGTTGTTTAAACTTAGTGTATGACCAACGAAAATAACATCGTCAACTTGTATTTCAACATGATCACCAACAGTATTCGGTGCAGTTAAAATCGAAAGAGTTGTTTCATCGAAACTAGATCAAAGAAAATGAATTTCCATATGAAATCGATATGATTTCATACTTTCGAAAAGTTGTTCGAGGTGCATCATCATCTCCTCCACTAAATTTATCAATCAGATTTGCAATTTTACGATTAATTTGTTTCATTTACCCCGGTTGTTCGAAATCTTTGGCTATGACAATAGCATAATCCGAATGAAAACTGTTCGATTCATCTGAAACGACAAAACTCGATCGAATTGTCTTGGACTTTTTGTTTCTACCTTGACGTTTATGTTGACTTGCTTGCTCGTATTTATATATAAGAGTATTTCGATCGTGAACACTTTCAACAACGAGTAGAACAGCAATAAGATCCTTTTCGAATTCCTTTTTTTCGCATGAAAATAAAGAAAATTTAGTGATAATGAAAACAAAAAAAAGAAAAGTTTTTCTTTTCGTACTATGCGCTCCATGTTTGATTATTCGTTTTATTGTCCTAGATGTTTGTCGTTTATCTTTGTTACAGAACGATTTTTTTTATGATCTTTAGTGGTAAAAAACATAACAGAAAGAAGCTCAGACAGACAGTCGTCTTTACTTAAGAAATGAAGATATTTGGCAGCCATACTGAGCTTGGCGAACGAGAGGTCGCTCTATATCGGAAAATGACATTTTTTAAAAGGAAAGTTCACAGGGAACATGTCGAATACATTTATTTTATGATTAAAATCGGGTCACTAGATCATAAATCGTAATCCTTTTCATTTTCTTGATTATTTTTGTAATTTTCTGACGTACATTCGTCAAAACATAATTAAGTTCCTGTTTTAGATTAAGACCGACGCACTTCTATCTATTCTTATTTAATCGATCGTTAAACAGCTCTACATTGCTTAGCATCCCACACTTGATATCCGATTTCTTGAATGTTGATACATATATCAAAATACGAAGTTTATTTTTCCTAAATCCAAACCGATCATCTGTCACGAAAATATGTCGATAAAAAGATTCGCTTAGAAAAAGCAGCATGATTCGCATCTTAATCTCCAGCTAATAATTGATGTTTTTATTTATTTATTTATTTATTTATTTTTAATTTTCATATTTTAACAGAAAAAAAGAAAATCGTGCGCGAGATGGTTAGCAGGATCGGTTGCAGTCAAAATAAATGATGGTGTGCTTAGTAAGAAGACGAAAGAAAATAGGGATGCAAATGAAAGATATAATAAATGAAATCTTAGTACTAAAAATAAAGGTAAAAAAAATAATACAATTCAGAAAAATAAAATAAGTAAACTTGTAGAAACAAAGCAACCAAACAGCTTCACAGTTAGTTGTTCGTTTAAGAGTCAGAAGAGTTATTCAGCTAGAGATGATTGTGTCTTGTGAGAGATAGATTAGAATTGATTTGTTTTAGTCTTTAGGCGAGTTTGTCGAGTACGGTTTCGACTTGTTTGAAAACCTCATCGGGTGCTAATTCTGAATTGACCTGAAGGTTAAAAAAGAAAGAGAGATAACTTCGATCGAATGCGAAATACAGAATAGAAAAAAAAACATACTTCAGCAACTTTATTTTGTTTTTGATATAAATCCAAGACTGGTAATGTTTGGTTGTGAAATGTTTGTAAACGATTTTTAATTGTTTCAGCATTATCATCAACACGACCGGATGTTTGACCACGATGTAATAAACGTTTGGTCATTGTCTCGTCGCTAGCTTTAACATAGAGAACAAGGTTGCAAGGAGCAATCTAAGAAGAAAAAGATTCATTCTAAACAACAACATATTTCGATAAATACCAATTGTTCGAATTTTTCAGCCTGAGGAACTTCTCGTGGATAACCATCGATGAGAAAACCTTTTGATTTATCAGCATTTTTAACCATATTTTCCTTGAGTAAATCAAGAACAACTTCCTGAACAAAATAAAAATCCATCGATTGATTACAATTTCGAAATTCAATAACATACAATTGGTACTAATTTGCCTTCTTTCATCAAAGCATTAAGTTGTTCACCTCGTTCACTTTTCGATTGAACAGCTTCACGGAGAAGATCTCTGCAAAACAAACAAACAAACAAATACGATCGTCTTCTATCAATGAAAAATAAAATAAATTCAAAGTCAATACCCAGTACTTAAGTGTGTATAACCATATTTTTGAACAATACGTTCACATTGTGTACCTTTGCCTGAGCCTTGAAAATAAAATTTCATTTTATTCAAACTTCGGGAACAAAAAATAGATTCAATTGTACCTGGTCCACCAACAACAAAGATGATTTTGGTGCTTTTAAGTTGATCTACTCCTGGTTTACGTTCGATAACTATAGATAAGAGAAAAACAAAATCAATATAAATATCGATCGAGAGAGATTATAAACATAGAATTGAGTATACATAAGAGGTCATTGGAATTTCGTGAGAACAAAAGTGGTCAATGTGTAACATTTTTATTCGACTTACCTTGTGACATACTGATGAATTAGAAATCTTATTAGATGTTGAGACGAGTAATGTTTCTCGAAAGTAATTCTTAATAGAATGGAAGAAAAACGAGGAAAACAACGAAAGATCAATTGTATGTTTATTTGGTACCGGCGAAGGAGAAAAAAAATAAGAGAACGGAGAAGAGGATAGGCGGAGGTAGAATCAGAGATTGAGAGAGAAAAAGAGCAGAGCAAAGAAAGAAAGAGAAAGATGCAAGCCAACGACCAATGCTTCTCGAAATAATATATACATAGATGTATTCCGGTAAGCCGACGAGAGAAGGAGGGCTGATACTACATACAAGCCCATCGTTTTAACGATCGCGAGATAACCTTTTTAGCATATGTTCTATAGAATCTGAGTTATTCTTGTTGTTTTTCTTCCGATTAGGCACAACAAAAAAACAACAGATACAAAAAACATCGATGTCACAGTAACATAATAGAATTTTCTCGATAATTTGGGTACAGATCAGCAACTAGGAACATTGTCTATTTCGGAAACAATAGGATATTCTGTTTCTTTTGCCGATAAACAAGTGATGAAAAACAGAACTGTGAATTCAAATCAACAAGGGTGAAAGTTAGAAAAAAAAACAACGAGAAAATTGGGCAAAGGGGATTCTATAGCTACCTTCGTTTGAAGAATCATCTTGAGTCTGAAAACAAAATTTACTTTAGATAAATTCCATCGAAATAAAAGGAAAAAAAACGAATAAATGAACACAGCAAAATAAAACGAGAGAATAATTTCAAAAAAACATATTCGTTTAGTTTACCTACTTGCTTCTGTTGAACTAATCCTTCTAATGCTTGTTCGACATCATTGAAAACATCGGTAGGTTGTCGATTGGCATCGATTGTAACTAATTTGCCTTGTTTACCATAATATCCAAGTATGGGTGTTGTTTGTTCATGAAACGTTTCTAAACGTTTTCGAATTGTTTCTTCGTTATCATCGATTCTTCCACTTGTTTCTCCACGTTTAATCAAACGTTCGGTCATAATTTCATCGGGAACATCGAAATAAATCAAAACATCACAATTGATAACCTCTTGTTCGAATTGAATGCCTATTTTGAAAGAAGAAGCAACCACAAGGAGTTTATCATAATGCACAGAAAATTGAATCAATTTTTAAAATGAAGAGAAAAAGAAATGAATCGAGCAAGGAGACAATCAATCAAACATCTTACTGATCAATGACAGTTAAGTGCTGGAATAAAAACAAGGATTTTTTAAAATTAATAAGTGTTTGTTATTGAACTCGAAAAAAAGGTTTTTCATTCGTTATGCTTTTATTATTATTATTTTCGATATAATTACCTTGATCAATCCGACGAGGAAATCCGTCGATTAAAAAGCCGGATGCTTCATTGGCTTTTTCATAAATGGCATCCTTCAATAATCCAAGAATATCTTCCTATATGAAGAAGAATAATATTAATTCTACAAGGTTTATTCGGAATCGGTATTTTTTTTCTTACAGTAGATATGAGTTTTCCTTGAGACATAACTTCATTAAAATATTGTCCTTTCTCAGTTGTCGAATCTTGTGCCGCAGCTCGGATCAAATCACCAGCTGACAAATGTGTGAAACCATATTTTTCAATCATTTTTTCACATTGTGTTCCTTTGCCGCTACCTAAATAATTGAAAGGCGATTATTCGAGTCAATTAGTTTGTTTTTATACCTGGACCACCACCAACGAATATAATTGGTTTGCCTTTAAGCAATTCTTTTGCTTGATTTTGTACACGTTGTTGATCTTCACTCTTTCGTCGCTCTTGTTGTTCAACTGTTGGCGATTGTGGTCGTTCAGTTGGCTGTTCAACAGGTGAT